>Ga0214921_10000674_pt1 | contig 61518 bp, 63 predicted proteins | sample LL1505_MetaG_FD_177992 | JGI IMG/M metagenome (GOLD analysis project Ga0214921, IMG submission 177992) | Freshwater microbial communities from Lake Lanier, Atlanta, Georgia, United States - LL-1505 | ecosystem: Environmental > Aquatic > Freshwater > Lake | place: USA: Georgia | collected...
GACCTTCTGCCAACCAACTTGCAAGCTTAGGAACTGCCTCGCTCACATCGGTATCGCTAATCCGTAATTGGCCAAAGCCCAACTCATGGGCTCGGATATTCAGCCAGCTCCGAATGCCTTCTAGCTGACTGTGCAATTCGGATGAAAATGCCTGAGAATGCATATAAATTGTGGAAAATGTCCTATCCCAAAATTTCGTGATTGAATCTTTACAAAGGTCTTACGTGAGCGCTGCACCTTCTGCGAATCCAAATGGTTCCTTTACAGTTCATTGTAGCGATGAAGCAGCTACTGCCGCTCTAGTGCAAGCGCTGGCCCAGGCACTCTCTGCCTCCATGAATTCTCAACTAAGCCAAAGCCCAAGAGCAGCCCATCTTCATATGAGTCTGCAGGGTGATTTAGGTGCTGGCAAGACCACGGCTGTGCGTTATCTCTTAAAGGAACTGGGCTATACCGGAAGGGTGAAGAGCCCCACCTATAGTCTCTGTGAACCCCATCATCTGCAAATCAATCAACACGCCATCCAGCTCTATCATTTCGATTTCTATCGCATGCAATCTCCCTCGGAATGGATCGAAGCAGGCTTAGAAGAACACTTTGCTAGCCATGAGCCCACGATTTGCATCGTCGAGTGGCCCGAGAAAGCTGGCACCACTTTACCCGTAATGGATCTTGGTATCGACATCAAAGCAAATCCAGACTTTCATCAGCCTGTGCATGAGCGCCAAGTTACATTTCATGCCAATACCCCAAGGGGTCAAGAGCTCATAAATAATCTAGTCGATCGTCTCGACTCCAAATCTCAAACGCCCAATTAACCGACCCCAAGGATGCAGATGGATCCCAAACGCCGATTGGTCTTAGAACATGGTCTGATGTCTATGGGATCCTTAGGAGTGCTCGTTGTACTGCTGACCGAGAGTGAGTTAGTCGGCGCCAACACGAGCGCGAAGTTAATTGGTGTGCGCATTTGGCCCTCCGACGATTACACCCGCATTACCCTCGAATCTGATCAAGCCTTGCCGATTAGCCATCAGCTCTTAAGTGGGCCCGATCGCTTGGTCGTGGATATTGAGGGTTTGCAACTCAACCCTACCCTGAAAGATCTGGTAGCCAAGGTCAAACCCAACGACCCCTATGTGGCCCAAATACGGGTAGGACAATTTCAGCCCACGGTGGTGCGTTTAGTGTTTGATCTCAAAGAAGCGGTGAAGCCCCAGCTCTTCACTTTAGACCCCGTTGCTGAATATCAATATCGCTTGGTCTTTGATCTCTATCCCACCAACCCACCCGATCCCCTCATGCAGCTCGTTCGCGAGAGTGCCAAGAAAGAGAAATTACTGCTCGAGGCCCAAGGTAAGAAAGATGATGACCCTATTGCCGCTTTTGCAAAGTCCGGAAGCATGCCAAGCTCAAAGCCATCAACGCCACCTGCTATCGCAGGCAAATCAAACGATCCATCCACCCAACCTCGAATTCCCTTTAAACGCCTGGTCACTATTGCGGTGGATCCCGGTCATGGCGGTGAAGATCCTGGAGCCATTGGGGCGCGAGGGTCGTATGAGAAAAATATTGTTCTCTCCATTGCGAAGCGCTTAAAGAATAAGATCGATCAAGAAAATTCGATGCGCCCCTTTTTAACCCGCGAGGGCGATTACTTTGTGCCACTGCACCGTCGGGTTTCCAAGGCCCGCCAAGTGGAGGCTGATCTCTTTATCTCGATTCATGCCGATGCTTTCATTGAACCCCGCGCAAGGGGGGCATCGGTCTTTGCCCTCTCTCAACAAGGGGCTACGAGCTCTGCGGCGCGCTGGATGGCCAATAAGGAGAACTCTTCGGACCTGATTGGTGGCATCAATATCAAGGTCAAAGATAAGCAAGTGGCTCACCTACTGCTTGATATGTCGACAACTGCCCAGATTAATGATTCTCTAAAGGTGGGGGGTTCCGTACTCAGAAATATTGGCGACTTTGCCCCCCTGCATAAGAACAAGGTCGAGCAGGCTGGTTTTGCTGTTCTTAAGGCTCCCGACATCCCCTCCATCCTCATAGAAACCGCCTTTATAAGTAACCCCCAAGAAGAAAAGCGCCTGAATGATGAGGGCTACCAAGAACGAATTGCTGAGGCGATCCTAGCGGGGATTAAAGATTATTTTTCGAGGAATCCACCCATGGCTAGACGGGGTTAAAGCTAGCCTGGGCGGTGAAAAGAATGGCCCCTGATCAGAGCCAGAGGGCCGGAATCTAGGTTCGAATGGAAACCCAAAAGAGAGTTCCAACATCTTGCTATAATCTCTGGTTTGCTGAAACATAAATGACAAATTAATGGTCAATTCCGTCCAGCAAAGCCTCCAACAGTAGCAACACACGCGTTGGTCAGCAGTATTAAATTGCCATGAAAATGGGACGGTAGCTCAGTCGGTAGAGCAGCGGACTTTTAATCCGTTGGTCGCGAGTTCGAATCTCGCCCGTCCTACCAGATTCATTGGTAATCCACTGAAATCATCTAGTTACATTAACGTCCGCAATACGCTGATACCCAACGCACGATCACTTTTTTGAGTCCATCGTAACTGAGTGGGTCAACCGGTTTAGGGGCTTGTGACTCTGTGAATGCTTTCTCCACGTACGCACTCACCGCGGCCGAAGCAGGATTTTTATCGGGAGCACAAATGCTTTGAAATGCAAGAGTCACGATGACAAAGAGCACTAAAACCACCCCAATCAGAATACGCAAAGCCTGGTGACTCATGCTAATCGCTCCCTAAAATGAAGTACTGTTTGATCAGAACGCGGGAATCTTTTTAAGGTCCACCCGAATGGTGGCACCATACTGCTCAGACAAACCAATCACCGATCGTAATGGCAAATTGCGCCCCTCAGAAAACCAAATCTCAAAGGTGGCAGTATCGTCTTTGGACGTCGTTTTATAAAAGCGCTGGGCTTTCACTCTTTTGCCATCGATTGGAAACTCCCACACTTCAGCAGGAACCAGGGTATAGCGTTTGACCGCGCGCATCGCTTACCTGATAGGTGACGGGCTTTGTGGGCAAGGGTCGATCAATGAATTGATAGCCCACGTTCACCAAATCCAAAAGCCCACCCTCTAAGGGCACACTGCCAGTAGAATTGCGAAACGATCCTTTAAAAAAGCTCATCGTCTTTTTAGGGGGCTCATAGCGGCTAATCAGTAAATCCGTATTGCCGCGCTTTTCTTGATAGACCAAAGACATAATGCCGGCTGGGCTAATCGTTCCTTGGGACTCGCGCACCAAGCGCTGGCCACCCAAAGCGGTAGACATATCAGCAATCAAATTACCGATTGAGGTAATTTGATACGTTCCGCCAGTGAATTTCACTTGATCAACGATATTGGCCACCTGTACAGTACCAGTGAGGACGGTGAAGACCTTCTCATAAGGGCTTGGTTCTTCGTTGTGTTTTTTCAGATACGCGGCGCGTTTTGCCGCATCCACACTTAAACGCAACTCATACTCAAAATTCGTACTAAATTCTTTAGGAGTTTGGGCAAAGGCAAAAGCTTGCACCAAAATACCTACAAAGCACAACACAACCCGAATTTGTTTGATCATCGCCCGCCACCCCATTTAACCCATCCCCAAAAGCGCTTTTTCCCAGTAATTCGGGGTTGCGATAGATGGCTACAATAATTTTAGTTATCATAAATTCATGGAGATATTCTTTGCCCCGTTTTTAAGCACATTAGTGGTTTGCGGTCTACTGATCAGCTTTCAAGCTTGGCATTTACGCATAAGCGCCGATAACGACTTTGCTGGACCGCAAAAGTTTCATTCTGGCCTCACCCCTCGCATTGGTGGTATTGGAATTTTTATTGGGCTGCAAATGGCCTTGGGTGCTTTACTCTTTCGCAACGATGTTCTTGCCATACTCTATTTCTATCTAATCCTAGCAAGCCTACCGGTATTTATTGCGGGTCTCACCGAAGATCTCACCAAAATGGTGGGGGTTAAGTGGCGCTTATTTGCCGGACTTCTTTCAGGTATTACCTTTCTTACTCTTTTTGAAATTGATACGATTCGATTGGATATTATTTATCTAGATACGCTCTTGCAAAATCCATGGATCGCACTGCTCTTTCTGAGTGTGGCGATTGCTGGCCTCTCCAATGCGTATAACATCATCGATGGCTTTAATGGCCTAGCGAGCATGGTGGGCATCATTAGTCTTTTAGCAATCCTGTATGTTGCCAATCAAGTGGGTGACTCCTTAGTGATCACTCTAGCGATGATTGGGATTGCCGCCATTGCTGGATTTTTTCTGTGGAACTACCCGCGCGGTTTAATCTTTTTAGGCGATGGTGGCGCCTACCTAATTGGTTTTTGGATTGCCTGTGCTTCCATTTTGCTCGTGGTGCGTCACACCAGCGTTTCACCCTGGTTTGCTCTCATGGTCAATGCCTACCCAATTTTTGAGACGCTCTTTACGATGTGGCGTCGCTCCGTGCACCAGGGCAAAAGCATGGGACGTCCCGATGGTGTGCATTTTCATAGCCTCATTTATCGACGCGTGATGCGGTGGGCGCATGAAGGCGATGGTAAAACCCATACGTATTTGCGAAATGCCAAAACCTCACCCGTACTCTGGATACTTTGTAGTCTTGGCGTGGCGCCCGCAGTGTTGTGGTGGAACTCCAGCACTATGCTGATCCTCTCAGCCACTCTTTTTGTGATCTTCTATGTATATCTATATCGTAAGATGGTGCGCTTTACTACCCCCAAGTGGATTCGCAATTCAAGCCCCCCCGAAATAGATAGATAAATCGGTCTAATCATTTAAATCTAAGACTTAATTACGAGAACCCCCCCTAGCAAGATTGCCAAGGGGAGCTTCTATTTTCTAATTGTTAAAGAGCTCTTGTGCAAAAAAATCACTGCACAATATTTTTATTAAGTCACTGATTTTGAATCTGAATTTGATATTTCGTTTCGATCCATCTGCTCTTGAAGCCTACCCGCATAGGATGAAACGCCTTGCATAGTTCTGCGATACTTTAAGAGTTGGCTTAAGTACAACTGGTATCGATTCATTTCTTTTGCAACTTGCTCATCTTGATAATCTGTATCTTTTTGCATGTAGCGATCGATGAAAAACCACGATGCCAGTGCCGTTCGTATCGCTGGCTTCCATTCCTCAAGTTGCGTCATGTAATACAAACTAGCTGCATATTGCAAGAGGAGCTCTTCAACAGCTGTTGAGTCATTTTGATAAAACATATCGAGCCCGTTTCCCAATGCATTTAAAACGGGTTTGTAATTTTTTTGTTGCGCAAACTGATGCGCTCCTTCAAATAACGCTTGGTAGCTTACAAAAACCATTTGATAGTTTTGAATACCAAGACTATTTTTGCGCAGATGCAAATATTCGTTATACCGCTTGATCGGCTCTTGCAAATGTTTTTTAGCAAATTTGGTATTTGGCTCCTTCAAATAATCGGGGGCATACGGCTGATACGCTGTGGGAATCCCGATTAATTCCGCAAGCATACGGGGCGTGATCTCCTTAAAGATTTTTCCTTGGCGCAAAGCCAAGCGATTTTTAAAGCGCTCCATCGTCCACAGACTCTGAGCCATATTTTGAATTAATGTGAGCTCAATTGCGTCTTTGGGTTGAAATGCTTTAATCAGCGCACGATCAAGGCGCTTTCGCTCATCGGCATCCTCAAACGGTAAAACTTCGGTTTTAGCATAAGCCCCATGCTTAACCGAATTCAGAGAGGATATTGACTTGCCTTTGAGGCTTCGGGGACCGGTTCGGCCTAAGAGATGGATTTTCATGTTTGACTCCTTTTTGGGTTAATAAAGAAGATCATCTTAGGTAACGGGTCACCACAACTACCCGGATCAAATCATGGTACTTATAACCGATCCTCTTTTAGAAAAGATTTTTAATAACCTACGGATATAAGAGCGATAGCGCTCTAAATTGTCCTCTGTGTTTGCAATCGATTCCCCAATAAATACATCCTCGGCAAAGGAGGTAAAAGGTCGCGGATTATTGCCACGATTATTAATAATTGGCTCCTCACCAAAGGCGAAACGCCAAGCACGAAACAAAGCGTGCATAATTAAAATCCGAATCCGCAATTCATTGTGGCTTCGCCCACGTGAAGCCACCTTGTAAGGCATATAGATTCTGGTAATGGGACACCAATAATCCTTGGGTAGTTTTTTTCGATATAGTCGAGTTTGTCGGATGGCACGAACGATCATCACTTCACAATACTGAACAGAAGACTTTGGAAATTGATGGCGAACCAAAAGTTGCCGAATTTCTAGACGGATGTTCCCGGACACTAAAGCCTCCAACGAACTCCAGCCCCCGATTCGGGGGTGCCGATAAATTCAATCCCGGCTTCTTCCAAGGCTTTTTGAACGGCATTTAGGGTTTTAACCTGGCCAGATGGAATCCCATCGGAAGACTCAATTCGAATAATAGTAGTGAAAGCAACCCCAGACATATCTGCCAATTTGGTTGTGGTAATGCCCAGTAAGGCTCTTGCAGCTTTTATTTGACCGCTTGTAATCAAAATAAAACCTAACTATAATAAAATAAATTATTCTATTTATTTAATAATTTATTGTTTATAAAGGATAAAAATGCTTAATAATCAAGATTTTACACATATTCGGGCCTCTTTCCTAGGAGGTAGCGACATTGGTGCAATTCTCGGGGTCTCCAAGCACAGATCGGCCATGGACGTATGGCTAGAGAAGACCGGCAAGAAAGTCAACCGGAAAGACAGATTTGCCTTACGCTTTGGCTCGTTTGCCGAATCGTTTATTGCCGACGAATATGCCTTACTCACTGGAGAGACGCTAGCTGATCATCCGCATGGGCTGATTCACCCCAAGCTTTCATTTTGCGTAGGGCACATTGATCGATTTATATTAGAAAATCAGGAGTTACCTCTCTTTACGGCCGATGGAGTGCTAAATGCCAAAAAACTCCTGGAGTGCAAAACGGCCAATCACTTCAGTCAAGCCGATTGGGGCGAACCAGGAAGCGATGCTATCCCCCTCCCATACCTCTGCCAATGCTTGTGGTACTTAGGGATTACCAATCTTACCGAGATAGATGTCGCAGTTCTTCTGGGGGGATCGAATCTGAGAATCTATACGATCACCCGGGACTTAGACCTCCAGTCCTTAATGTTTGAGAAAGCGGCTTCCTTTTGGGCCGAACATGTTCAAAAAGACATGCCACCCAAACCGCAATCAGTAAATGATTGCCAAGCGCTCTTTCAGAGATCTTGTGTCGACAAATCGATCGAAGCCAATCCCCAGACGATTACCTTAATCCAACAACTCAAAACCCTCGAGGCTCAGGCCCAAGCAGAGGAGGGGCAAATTGAATCTATTAAGCAACAGATCATGCAAACAATGGCGGACGCAGAGGTGCTTACTTACTTTGGCAAACCCATCGTTACCTGGAAAGCTCCAAAACCTAGTTATCGAATCGATACCAAGCGTTTGAGTCTCGAGCATCCCGAACTAGTCAAGGCTTATCAAAGCCCGATCAAAAGTGGCAGACGCTTTGTGGTGAAGGATTTGCCAGAGGAACTGTCTACAAATGAGGGCATTACGGAAGGTTGCGTATTGGAAGGAAAGTTCAAATGAATAAGGGTTCTATCCTGGACATGGCAGAAGATCTTTTGGATGAAGATCAACCTAACCGACGATCGAACTCTCAGGCGAGGAAACTAAAAGACTTGACGAGCAAACAAGGCCAGCCAAGAAGTGAATCAAGACTTGATGCATTAGTAAGTGAAACCGCCAATGCTCTAGGTATCGCCATTGAAGAGCTTCGGTATTGGGCACACGAAGTAATAGTCCCCGAAAATGTCCTGAAATCAATGCTAGCAACAGCTAAACGCTATCAGCTCAACCCTCTATTGGGTCAGATTGATTGGGAACTTGATCTTAATGGTAGCTATGCAGTCTACATTCCGATTGATGGCTGGATTGCCATGATTCATCGAGAGTCAAGTTTTAAGGGGCTGGCCTTTAATCAATCCCCTGAGGCTGAAAACGGCATTCCCATTTGGATGGAGTGCACCATTTACCGCTCAGATCTCAGCCAACCCATCACGGTGCGGGAGTATTATGCGGAACTAAAAACGGATCATCCCGTATGGCAACAAATGCCGCGCCGGATGCTACGGCATAAAACACTGCAACAATGTGCGCGCTTGGCGTTTGGGATTACCGTACCGGAGTTAAAAATAGCCCTCAAACCACCCATTACGCAAAAGCTATCAGCGGTACATTCGAGTCAAAACCGGCCTGGTCATAAAGCGTTACTCAAGCAAAAACTTAATTTAAGTAAATTTTAGGTTTGCCATATGGCATTAGCGGCCATTCGATGCGCGTTGGCGCGGCTCAGGACCTATTGCGCGAAGGGGTGAGTCTTCCAAACATTATGAATCGCGGCAGATGGTCAAAAAAAGATACTGTAATGCGATATGTTGAGCAAATCGCACCAACCGATCATTAGAAATATAGGGAAATCTTGTGGCCAATACTAATAAAACGAAAAATAAATCTATCACATTATCGACAAAGAAAAACTCTACAGGAACCACTACCGAATCCGGTAAAAAAGCTTCGTCCAAAAATGCGTTAATCCATGGCGCAACTTCAAAAAATTTGCTTAATGATGTTGAGCATAAACGTTACATCGATTTACTGGCAGATTTAAAGGGGGCCTATCCAAATCAAAACCCTCTCCTTCAAATGCAGTTAGAGAATAGCAAAACTTAATATTCGATTAGAGCGGATACAAAATATAATCGATGCCCAGTTTCAAATTAGCAGGGCCACGTTAAGTATTTATGACACACTTTTGAAGACTCTTGATATGGATCAGAAAACAGCCAGCCTTATAGCAGAGGGTATCTATGGCATGAGAACTAATGATGAATTTTTAGAGGAATTTCAATTTGAAGTCTCGATGGAATTAAGGTCTTTGTACCCACCCAATAGACCAACAAACCATCAAGAATTTTTGGATAAGACATCTACGCTTTGTCAGTACTTACACCATGAAGCTGAAAAGCAAAATTTGAGTTTTAAGGATTAAATTGATCAAAAGATACCAAGACTCAAGGAAGATAATCTAAATCATTTTCACCCAGCTTAAATGTTAGATTTATATTCTTGGATGAGAAACCTGTAGTTTCCGAGCAGACGCTTGATGAAGCTATTAGACAAGATGATCTGAGCGAATTAAAACGTGCGACAGAGTGGTATTCAAATGAAACTTCACGCTTTATCCGCCGCAATCAAAAGATTTCGGATTTCCAAAAACTATTAGAAATTAAGGAATTTTCTACCACTCCAGATTTAGATCAATTGGATCGACTCATGCGGTATCAAACTACATTGCAAAGACGGCTTTCAACAGCAATTGCGGAGCTGCTAGCACTAACTAAAAATTAGTGTCCCCCACCCTTGATAATTACAAGAACGCCCTTCCAGATTATCCAAAGATCGAGACAAAGTAGCCCAAAAGAGGAGCGCTTGAGATACTGATCTAAATATTCGTACTCATAAACTGGGTTCCCCATTTCTGAAGTGCCTTTGTTGATGTGGCCCAAACCTAAAAGACCTCCGCGCAGCAAAAACCTAGTGATGTTTCCCTGCGCTCGATCTCGTTCATAATGCAGGACAGATAGAGGACGCGGCCCAACAATACTCATGTCACCCTTGAGAACACTCCAAAATTGAGGCAACTCATCTAAGTAAAACCTCTTAACAAATTGGCCAACATAAGTTCGACTATCAGGCGTCCACTCAGCAGAATAGGCAATCCAGTCGTGCCTTTTAGCACCCTCAGGTTCAATGTATTTTGTTTTTATTAGACGAATCTTGTATTTGGGAATAATCTTTCCAGCGCTAACCCCGTTGTAGTAAAAGAACATGGGGCCTTTATTTTCGGGAATAAGCCAACCTTCAACCAAAAAAGCCAACTTCAATAACAACAAAATTGGTACCGATAACAATAAAAGAAGGGCGGCAATTAACTTATCAAATAGCACCTTAAAAAAACGAGGGGGCAGACTTTCTTTGAGGTCAAATACATGGGGGTACCTATGTAATATTTCAGAAGTTGGCGGCTTGTAGGGGAAAGCCTCAATTGGCTCTGTTGCTTTAACCTGAAATGAATCTTTCATGGACTAAACGGGTTCATGATCTAAATTTTGCGGCCGATTGGCTTTGAAAGCCTGGTAGGCCGAATCCACAAATTCTTTAAATTCATTACGAAAATATTCTGGACTGAAACGAATTGCATTTAAACGACATTTATCAGGAGAGATATTCCCTAGAGTTTTTTCGAACATCAAGATTGCATCGATAATTGATTGTTTAGTTTGACTCTCAAAAAATAAACCAGTCGCCTCTTCAATATTTTCGCCATTAAAGCCAATAATTGTCTCAAGTGCACCGCCTTTGCCATAAGCAATAACAGGAGTACCACATGCCTGTGCCTCCATCGGGGTAATTCCAAAATCCTCCTCTGCAGCGAATATGAACGCTTTTGCTTTTTTCAAATAATCTGAAAGCACTTCATTTGGTTGATGTCCCATTATAACTACGTTGGGTCCTGCAAGGGTTTTAATTTTTGCAAAGTCTGGACCATCCCCTATGACCACCAATTTTCTCTCGGGCAAATCCTTGAAAGACTCAACAATTAGATCGATCTTTTTATACGGAACCATCCTAGAGGCTGTTAAATAAAACTCTTTTTTTTCACGACAAAGTCCAAAAGAGTTAACGTTCACCGGAGGATAAATAACATGGGATTTGCGCCTATAAACCTTCCATATGCGACTGGATATAAAATTTGATATTGCAATAAAAGAATCTACGCCATTCGCGGTTCGCAAATCCCAAATTCGGATTTTATGTAGTACGTATTTTACTAGCCAGCCCTTTAGCCCCTCTGTCAGGCGAGATTCTTTTAGATATTGATGTTGAAGATCCCATGCATATCTTATGGGGGAATAACACATACATAAATGAAGTTGCGATGGCCCAGTAATCACCCCTTTTGCAACTGCATGAGAGCTTGAAATTACTAAATCATAAGAAGATAAATCAAATTGCTCTATGGCTAATGGCATAAATAGTAAATAATTTCTATATAACTTCTTTGCAAATGGTAACCTTTGAATAAAAGATGTGGTGACGGATTTATTCTTAAGAAACCCCTTTTTATCATCCGGAATAAAATCGACTAGACTAAATAAGTCTGCATGAGGATAGCAATCTAGCATTTGCTCTAATACACGCTCAGCACCAGCATAAGTTACCAACCAATCGTGGACAATAGCTATTTTCATTGGGCTCCCAAAAATAAGTTTTATTGCTGTTACGAGTGCAAAATTTGACTTATGAGGGCGATTACATTTTTTGAGTCAATGGAGCGCATACAAGTCATATCTAAACAGCCATTTTTTTTAAAGCAGGGGGAGCACTCAAGCTCTGCAGAAACAACAAAATTACCAGGGCCATAAGGCTTCCAGTGTCTAAAATCCGCCATCCCCCCATAAATAGATATAGTCGGCCTTTTCAAAGCGGCTGCAATATGACCAGCCGATGTCTCAATGCTAACCACATATTTAGCCCCAGAAATAAGTGCAATATATTCATTCCAATCCAATTTATCGACCATACAAACAGAGCCAGGGGCATTTCTTAACATCATGTCTGATAGTTCAACTGCCCGCTTACCAACCCCTGTAATTAAGGGTGTCACTCCGTTTTCTAGGCAATTTTTGGCAACCGCTACCCAGCCCAAAAGATCCCATTCACGAGTTTGCGTACTTCCAGTCATATGCAATACACAATAACTCTGAATACCTTTCAAATAAAGTTCGACATTTTTTTGGGCCTCAGAAGAAATATGTGGCGACATCATATAAATCTGTCCAGTCAAATCACTCGACTCTGACCAGCCATTAAGTAAATCGATTTGATGCTCAATTTCATGCCTACGATCATATTCAAAAGTATGTGCATGTGTTAGTAACGGACCCAAACCCAATCGATCCCAGCCAATTCGAGATGGGATACAAAAAAACCACATAAGAAAAACACAATTTGGAAACCACGCTCTGAGATCTATTGCCACATCAAAATTACGCTCACGAAATTCTCTTCTTAAAGCAATCATTTGCCTTGCATAACGAAATACACGAAAAACAAGCCGGCCATCACTAGAGAGGTACCAGTGATCAATGTAATGAACTTTATTAATGCCAGGAAAAGATTGAATGGCATCTTTTGAATAACTTCCGACTAAATAGTCAATCGAACTGAGTGGAAATAAAGTTCTTGCATGAACTAAAAAAGCGGTTGAAATCACAACATCACCAAGATGGCCTATATTGCAAATAAGTATTCTCTTTGGAGCATGCTTTAGAGGCAGTGCACTGGAACGAGGTGAAAACATTCCAAGAAATCTATTGGCAAATCCAAATATGAAATCTTGAAATTGATACCTTTTTGCAAATCTTTCTTTAGGATTATTCATATCAGGGATTGCGATTTTTAATGGCAATAATACGATCCTCAAACCCATATAAGTACCACAAACCCTTGATCATGTATCGACCTGAAATTATTCTAGTGATAATTGCAATAGGTAAAACACATAGCCCAATAAAAAAACGAAGTGGATCTCGCGATTTTCCAGCGATTACAATTTTCAATCTATTTAAAATTATTTTATTTGATAGATTTACAACATCACAAATATGGATATGAGTAGGATCATCGCTAAAATTTAATGTGCCAACCCCAGACGGAAAATTTAAACTATCAGGGGATGGAAACGCAATCCAAAGGAGTCCATCGGGCTTAAGCTTTGAGCATGCAATATCAACCAATTGGTTTGGATCCTTCAGATGTTCGACAACATGGTTAAGTATTACAAAATCGTAATACTCATCTCGCACATCATCATAGCCAGCAAATTGATCAGGATTAACTAAATAGAATTTATCGATATTGATGTCAACCCTGCGAACTATATCCACACCGTGATATGTCGAATTAGGAAACCAAATTTTAGTTACCTTTGGAGAATCATTCGCACATCCAATATCTAAAATTTTTATTGGGTAATTGAAATATTTTCTAGCATAAAAAAAGCGGGCGGGAGGATAGTAAAAACTCAATCTCATTCGCTAAGCCACCCTTTTTAGATTAATATTTTTATCCATGAGTGAATATGCTACGCCTAGGAAAAACCAGGAAGTTAAATAGGAAAACTCCGAAACGCTTGTCAATAGCACTAACAATTCAGATAGAACACAAAACTTGATAGCAATGAATTCAACAGATGAATTTTTAAAAAAAATGGGCCTCAAGAAAAGATACATATAAATCGCCACGCCCAAAATTCCAATATTGACTAAAAATGTTGAGAAAAGATCAGCCGATCTAATCGTTCCAAAGCCAATGCCAAAAATTTGAGATAGCAAAGGTAGACTTCCAAAAAAGTTTAACGAGGTCACAAAGGCTGAAAATCTTTGGACGCCCGAAAGAGAGGATAAATTAAATTTATTGTAAATAAGTAAATCGAATAGTTCATTGTTAAAGATAGCAAAGACTACTAATAATCCAATTATCAAAAAAAGTATTGATGTAAGAAAATTAAATCTAATAAAAATAATTAGTATAAATAACAAAGTAAATATAATGTAGAAGGTTGTTGAAAAAGTTAAAATTAGCGAAATAAATCCCAATAGGAACAGAGTGTATTTTTTATGAAAATACGCAAATAATGTATATGGCAAAGCCGTTAGTACGTACATAGAGGGCTCGCTAGTAAAACTTTTAATCCTATGCAACTCAATTCCATTGATATTTATGGTCTGATATCCATAGCTACATTCTGATGAAATGCTGCTAAAATTGCCAAAAGTTCTATTTGAAAGTGGGTCCGAACATTCGCCAGTTATGAGATAAAATAAGAATAAATACATTCCATATAAGAATAAAAAATACGAAGAAAAAAATATTATTTTATTATATTTACTGTCGAAATTTTTTTGAAAAAACACAAATAAAATATAACCTACTAATAGGTATAGAAATTGTGTGGCACTCGCAAATCTAAAAATATAATTATTATCATTTGAAATTAAAATTGTATCTACAATAGAATTTCGATAATAATTAATGTAATATTCGAATGAATTTATATCATATCCGCCATTATACAATAATATTATTTGTGATATTGTATAGTAAGCAATAAAAATTAAAATAAATTTAATAATTTTCTTAAATACACTAAAATCTAAATAAATAGATGTAACAAAAATTATCGCAATCACTACTGTTGCTGGCGTTAATCCTTGTATGGAGGGGAATACCAGAAAAGACGAAATGGGTATAAATAAAATCAATAAATTAGAAAACAAATTTTTAAAGACCATTTTTAAAACTATATTTTAGATATCTCAAAAATTTATGAACTAATGGATAGGAGTAAAGTAGGTAGACAATATTATGTTTAATAATTAATGGTAAATAAATAATTCCGCCATTTACAATTATGTGATGAGTTAATCTATGTAATGGGATTAAATATCCTATACACCTATCTCTAGCTTGAAGCTTAATGCTCGCCTTATCCCTACTTAGGCCATTCTCCGACTTAAAAAAACCAACCTCCCTATCGTCTCTATAAAACCCCCCATATTCCAATAAATCATATATTAATGCCCAATCTGCCCCTATGAACATATACTTATCTATGTCTATTTTTTCTAGAATTGATCGTCTAAATATAGAATATAGCCTCGAATTTATGCCTGGATTTTGAAGGTAATTCATGCGTCTTGCATAAATACCTTTATTTAATATTGCGTGATCTCCTGGATTTATGTCATAAAGTGAGCAATACTTAGACTTTGAAATTGAAGCAATAATCCCTTTCACTCTCTCCAAATTCTCTAAATTAAAAAGCAAAAAATTAGAACTCCAGCAATCATCTGCAGCAGCCCACATAAAATATTCTTCATGTGAATTATTTAATACATATTTAAAGTTATTACCTATCCCTATATTTGAACTTTGTTTAATATAACTAATTCTAGAATCAATTTTTTCATATTCTCTGCATATACTTTCAGTTTGGTCTGTTGACGCATTATCAGAAATTATTAACTTAAAATTTTTATACGATTGCCTTCTAAGTGAATCTATTGCTCTTTTAATAGTTTTCTCACCATTGTATACTGGCATGCCTATTCCAACGGTGCTAATCATTTTTTACTTTTTCTCTTAATAAATATGAAGCAATTGATATATTTGATAAAAATATACATATAAAATATATTATTTTTTCATACGAGCTCATACTATTTATATTTACAATTTTATAGACTATAATTGTAAATGTCATTTGAATAATTAGCGGCTTTATAATATCCTCTAAATACCAAACATATTTCTCTTTTTTTAAAATTTTCTTATGCAATATTGAAATTCCAAATGTGATGTAAAATGTATTTAATATTATCCATATTGTTATTGCGCCATAAATACCATATCTGGGTGTGATGTAAAGTAATGCAGGAGTAATAATTAGTATAGCAATAGCATTTGATATAATTCCGTATCTTACCCAACCATATGCAGTTTGTAGTTGAAACGGTAGCCAACACAATCCATTTATAAAATTGCCTATTAGCATTAATCTTATATAACTGCTTATTATATTTACGATATCTTTTCTTGATAACCAAATATCAAGAATTTCTTCCACATATAAAAACAAAACCAAACCAACCCCACCCATAACAATCGTTACGCTTTTTGAAGTGTTGTGGTAATAATTTATTAATTTTCTGTATTGTTTTTTTGCCCTCAACTCCATTGCCTTTGGTCCAAAAGTTGCGACAATTGGATGAATTGCTAAGAATATAATTGATGAAGCTGATATTACTAATGAGTAATATCCAAATTTCTCAAGACCAAGTGTTCCCGACAATATTATTCGGTCCATTTGGCCTAGCAATATCGACTCAATAGCTACTATTGCCATACCTATACTGAACTTATAGGCTATTTTGAGATCTATATTTGGAGCTTGACTATTATTATTTTTTATATCTATTGTCTTATAAGTTAAATATCTAAAAATGTATGCCGTAAATAGAGATAAGAAAAATTGAAAGAAAAAAATAAACTGTATCTTATTATCTAAATATTTCAACCCTAGTACTATTGCTATATATTTTATAATAGAACATATGATATTTATTCCATTTATTTTTCCGTTCTCCTGCAATCCGTTTAAAGCAGCTCTATATATAGATTCGATTAATCTCCCATATAACGCAAAACCCATAGCAAAAAATATTATCGAAAATTTATTTTCATCGACCAAATAGTAATTTAACCATTTAGAATTAATTGGCCCTGAAAGAAAGAACATTATTACAGGCAAAATTAAACCGATAATAATGAACTTCCATTCAATTGCACTTAAAAATTTTATAACACTTTTTTTGGAATATTTTCCAGCTTTATACCCCGACAATTCCCTAGTAGTGGTTGGTAATAACCCGAAATCAAATCCACTGAGTAATATTATTAATATGCTATATATAGAAATTAATCCGTAAGACTCAATTCCTAAATACATCAGGTAGTTTTTTATTAAAAACAAATCTACTATTATTAAACTACCTTTACCTAGATAATTATATAAAACATTAATATAATATCTTTTTTTCCCTTCTATAAAGCTTTTTTTCACTTAGAGTACTTTTTATAAAGATAAAATATTATATTTATCTGCTATCGCTTTCCAATGGGCATCTGTGACTATTATATTTTTAGCTATATCTATATTCTTTCTCGACTCTTCAAAATTTCCCAATTTTTCTTCAACCAACCCAAGAAAATAGTGCGCAACAGCATGATTATTTGCCCTTTCAGTCACTTCCATAAATAACCGCTTAGCCGTGTCCCAGTCGCCAACTCTCATTGCTCTAGACTCAATAAAATTTGAAATGATATTAAATTCCATTGCCGCATCCATTATCTTTTGATTATCGTATCCAGGAATTTTCATAACCGCACTGTTACTTATAAAATTTCCAACGCTATATTCCTTTGGAAGCCATCCATTTCTTTTTGCATCCTCATACAGCTGACTGCCCCTTACGGGACCCGCCACGGAAAAACTTGCCCAATCTAAATCTATATCTCTTATTAGATCCATCGTTTCCTGTCTATGTGCGTCCGACTCCCCAGGCATACCAATTACAAAGAAGCCTTGAACAAAGATATTTGCAGCCCGAAGCGATTTCATAACCTTTTTTAGCTTTGGCAATCTTAGCGGTTTATTAATGATGTGCTTCAATACATACTCGGAACCAGATTCTATTGCTAATGCAATGGTGTCAACGCCAGCCTGCTTCATAAGTAACGCTAACTCATCATCAATAAATACTGCCGTCACACCATTTGGCATTTCTATGCGTAGTTTAAATTTTGCAAGTCGTCTAAATAACTGTTTTGCTCGCGGCACATCTATTAGGAGCTGATCATCGTAGATAGTAAGAACATTCAACCCATAGCGAAGATGTAGTTTTTCTATATGCCCAATCACTGAATCTACGGATGCATACCTCATATTTGCGCCATGAAGAGCTGGCTCGGCACAAAATGTGCATTTAAATGGGCACCCCCTTGATGTAACTAGGAAAAATTGTTTTACATTTTCTTCATACCTATATACAGCAAATGGGGAAAAGGATTCACGCATGCTGTAACTACTTACATTTACATAGTCATAATTCAGATCTATCACCTCATCCAAACTATCCACATATACTGCATTTGTTTTTTTGTGGATATTTGCATGAGTAACCCATGGATCCTTTGTAAATTCATTTTTCGAATCTTGAGCATCTAATAAATTTTTTATTGCCAGCTCACCCTCTGAATAACAAACTGCATCTAATGTTTTTAGCACATTTAATACTTCGCTAGCCCCAGTTGTTGCTGCAGCTCCACCTACGATCTGCGGTATATTCGTATACTTATCTTTCAGAGTTTGGCTTAAATTTTGCAGATGACTGAAAGAGGTGTCAAACATAAACGAAAACCCAATAAAATCGGGCGATATTTTATCGGCAATACTCAAAACATAATCCGATAAATTCACCCCCTCATCTACGAGATTTAAATCCTCAATGATTACCTTGCTTCCGGTTTCAGTATTTTTATTAACATAAGTAGCAATAGTCAACGGCCCATAAGGAAAAGCCAAGTAACTTCTCGTCTTAACTCCAAGTGCATCAACTTTTCCAACGAAATACGGAAGGACAAAAAGCAATAGAGTCTTTGAAGTTACACCTTTTTTATATGGCTTTAATCCATCAATATTGATTTTGAATTCTGACATGACGTACCCTCAATCACATTATAAATTTTTCCACCGAAGGGTAATTCCTCTAAGTTTCCATACTTGGAATTTTTTGTAATTTTTGCAGAGAGAAAATTTGCTTTACCAATATTAATTCCGTTTTTTCGAAGTATTGCATAAGCTATAGTTGCATGAAAATAAGTATTTGGAATTACCCAATCCTCAAAATAAGTAACTGCATTTTTGAATCTGTATTCCCTAGATTCCTTTCTAAAATGAATTTCGCTATCCAATTCAGCATAGTTTCCGTTTTGAATAAAATTTGAAAGCATTTTTTTTGCTTCCTCAACTTTGCCTTCAAGGCCCAAAATAATGCCTCTGCTTAAGTCTAATTTTGTATTAACCTGCAAACCCTGAACTCTGCTAACACCATAAATAACATGATCGCACGCCACTTGAATTTGTTTTTTTAAGTCATGCATGTCGCCAAAAATTGCATCTTCCAACAGTTTCATTGCATTTTTATCTTTTTCGAGCTTAATCACTGACAAAAAATTATCTAGCATCATTATCTGAATTTGCATAAGCTCAGCTGCTTTGGTTAAAAAGTATTTATGCATTTTGATTGGCCTTAAATGAATTTCTTAAGCTAAATTTTTTTGCCATGGATGCCCACTCTGGATCCTTCGAAATTATTTCTTCATACCGAGCCCTGTGGTTTGTAATTAGGCTTTTTGTAGCACCACTTTTTTCAAGTGCATCCGCTAAGAAATAGTGCGCAAATGGTTGCTCCGAATGTCTTGAAATCACCTCCTGGAATGAAGCAATAGCAGTTTGAAAATCCCCAATTCGCACTCTACGATTATTTACAAAATTTACATCCAAATTCATTTCAAACATGTCTTGTTTTATAGCCTGCGGATTCATTCCAGGCACCCGCAAAATATAATCTGTCAGATCAACCTCTCCAAGCCTTAAATATTTTTCATCAACCCATTTATTTTCTTTGCATTGACGAAATAACTCGCTGCCCCTTAGTGGCGTCGCATAATTAAAAAAGGCCCAGTCAATACCCACATCTAATATAAAGTCCCTATTTGCCCTTCTCTCATCATCGCGTTCACCTGGTAGACCAAATACAAAAAATGAACAAACAAAAATTTCATTTTTATGCAATATTTCAATTGTCGGCTTTACTCTATCAAATGCTAGCGGCTTTTTAATTATCTCCTGCAAAACCCTCTTCACGCCTGATTCTATAGCCAGAAAAATCGTATCAACTCCAGCCGCCTTCATTAAATAAGCCATCTCTTCATCAATATATGACATCGTTACACCATTTGGCATTTCTATCCTTATGCCTAAAGGAGTTAATTTTTTAAATAAGTCTTTAGCTCTTTCCTTATTCATCAGAATCTGATCATCATAAATAGTTAATACATTTAGCCCGTACTCATGAACCAATCTAGATACATGCTCGACAACCCTATCAACATCTACATAACGCATATTTGCACCATGAAAGCTTGGTTCAGCGCAAAATACACACTTAAATGGACACCCTCTAGAGGTAACCATGAAAAACTGTTTTGCTCCATCCTTATAAGTTGTAAATGGCGAGAAAGCTTCTTTCATACTGTAAGCATTCACATCAACCAAACCATAATTCACATCAACCACTTTGTCTAAATCTTCATAAACTGCGGTCGGTTTTCCCACTATCTTTTTTAGCGTTTCTATAGTCACCCATGGTGGATTGTTTAATTCAAGATAAGGATCATCTGCTTCAACTAAATTTTTTAAGCCAAGCTCCCCCTCACTATAACAAGCGGCGTCTAAATTTTCAGCCCTTTCAAGCACCTCTTCGTAAGCCGTTGTTACCGCAGGGCCACCAGCAATAGTGACAATATTTGAGTCAACGTTTTTAGCCGAAGCAGATAATGCATCAAGCCATTTAAAAGAAATGTCATATGACATTGAAAATCCAACAATATCAGGCTTAAACTCTCTGAGTTTTTCCTCAAAAATAAACTCCACCGACTCGGTTGAGTTTATATTCAAATCTAATATTTCTATTGTCGGTTTATTTACACAATTCTTTTCCACATAGGATGCAATTGTTAATACACCATATGGAAAGGCCAAAAAACTTCTTATTGATTTTTTCTTTGCATCCGTTGATTTATTTTTTACAACATATGGCAACACCACCAAAAGAAGTTTTCTCGTCTTGCTTGTTTTTTGGTTATTTTTTGAAAAATCTGGGGTAATTTTAATTATTTTCATAATTTGCATTATTAAGCTGGAATAGCATATATAACAGCGCCGGTCCCGCACCAACCGTGCATTCTAAAGATAAATCTGTAATTTTTTATATTCTTCATTAACCAAGCCATCGTTAAATAAATTCCATCAGTATTATGATAAACCGTTAGCGAAATCTTTGGACGAAATTGACTAATAGTTTGAATTGCCCCCTTTAGGGCGGCTAATTCAAAGCCCTCTAAGTGAATCTTCATATATGTTGGCTCTAAATGCAGGTTATCGATTGTTGTGGTTTTAACTATTTCCCCACCCACCTGTGAAAACTGAGATGCATAACCCAACCCCGGGAAAAACTTTCGACTTGATGATCTTTCATCCACAAATTCACTAAAAATCCTCAGCCTCTCCTTAATGCCTTTAGGCTGCCTCTTAAAGCACTCATTCAAATATAAATAATTTGTTTTATCTGGCTCAATTGCAATGATTTCCTCAAATTCCCCTTGAACCTCTTCAATAAACCTTTCAGACACACTACCATGATGAGCGCCTATATCAACAAATATTTCATGCTTCCCAAGTTTGCTTTTAATTTCTGGAATATAGAAACGATTATCAGCCTGAATTTCAAACCCATCAAAATGCCATTCCTGGCGCAATCTTCTCCATGCAAGAAATTGAAGATAATGCGCCCTTGAAACATCATCTGCATATGTCTCTAATACCAACTCTATTTCTACCAGATCTCGCTCACTAAAGGGCTCTGCAAACCATCCGTTACTTAATGGATGAATATGTCGATAGCTCTCTGCAATATCATAGAAAGGGACAATGTCCAGCCATCCCTGCGCATGCATATTCTGCCGTATCTCCTCAAAGCTTGCGCTAACAATGCATACCGCCAACAACGAATTTGATTTTAATTTTTCTGGTACGTTTATTGAATTTAATAAAGGGTATCCGTCAAACCATGAATTTACATCATCCATTGGTGCTTTTGCATCAACAATCGCGCATGGGGTAGCATTTATTTTTCTTAAGTAATCGCAAGCCATATGACCCAGATTGCCAGCGCCATATAAAACTAGGGGTTTATCAATTAAGCGCGCTAGAAACTGCTCTTTTCCGGAAAGTCTATCTCTTAAAAGCTGTTTCGCCTGATCTAAACTTGGAATCTGAAACTGGAAATTTTTATTTTGAAATTTCATGGTTTAAAAGCATCTAAAGATTTAAACCAGTTATTTAAAATCTGATCATTTTTAAAATATTTATTGAAATGAATTATACTGCCCTTGGTCTTCTCTAACATAAGATAATAATTATATTTGCAATCATCTAAATGAATCTCTTCTCCCTTAAATTGACTTTTGTTCTTTTGAAACGCCAAAAACCAATCCGAAGGTCGTTCTCCGAAGATTTTTAAAAAGTTGAATTTCTTTTTCTGATCTAACGCAATTTCTCTGTAAACATGGGCAAACTTCACTGCGCTTAACTTGAATGAAAATTCTTTACGAGCACTTTCAGCAGCGGTAACAGATAACCTCCCCCTTAATTCTCCATCCAAGGAAATTTTCTTAATCATGAAATCAAGATTTTCCTGTGAGGATATAACTAATCCATTAACTCCATCCTTGACTATTTCAAGCTCCGCTGGATTTCCAAGTACTATGGGTATAACGCCCATTGCCATGGCCTCAATAAGCGCATTCTCAGCAGTACCATAATGATAAGGATTCAAAAGATAGATAAGAACATCCAATTCTCTTAAGATGGATTGAATATCAGCTTTATATCCATTAAATCCAAGCAAATTTGGGGTCTTTAATGCATCCTGCTGCTTTTTAAGCTCAGGCCAGTTTTCACCATCGCCATATAACTCAACCCTAAATTTTTCTACTGATACCCTGGACAAATATTGCACATAATCTGGGTGTAATTTTGCAAAGTTTAGCGTCCCAATATATCCAAATTTTAAATGCGTCTTTTCCAGCAATTTTGGCTCATAATGAAGTTTTTCTAATCCACCGCCGCTAGAGATGGTTTCGATTTTTTGCAAATCAGATGGGTTGAGAGATCGCATTTCTTCGGAGGTTTTTGTACAATCCGACGTAAAAATAAGCTTATTGCAGCAATCAATAAGATCTGATGGAATAATTGGAGTGAATAAGCCTGAAATGTGGCACCAAACCACAAGCCTTGCAGCTGGAAATTCAGGAGAAATAAGTAGCTCTGGAATTAAAGGATGATTCCAAAATTCTACCTGAACAATATCAGCCTGCTCTATTAACTTGAATATCTCATCCTTAGAAATATTTTCATAGACAGGACAGTGCAGTTTTCTTAATGTCAAAGCATGATGGTCCTTCTCGAGAGCCTCTAAGGTAGCAATAGTATGATTAATCTCAAGACCAAGATGCATACTCTCAGAAATTAACCCCGAAAGCGCTTTGCCCACTCCACCACCAAGATGTGGAGTAATGTGCAAAACTGAAATCATATGGACTTAATTGTAATTTTCGACCTTTCGCTCATTCCCGGGATATGCTTGCTTACACTAGGAATGAGAGTGGAAAATTTTTCAAGCAACCTTGGGCGGTACTCATCTATGCTGTCAGGCAAGCAGTGAGATAACTGACCACATTGACTACAAACTGGATTCTTTTTTCTTTCCCCTTGCAAATGTTGAAGACGCAGCGCATTCATCTCATCGGAAGTCCAAATATCAGACAAGCTAGACGCCTTAATATCACCAAGCAGCAACTTTCTTCCCCAATCCAAGAAACAAGAACTTACTAATCCATCAGCATTTACTGCAATCGAATAGAAAATGTATGGGCAGGTATCAGTTGGTTTTATCGGCTGCTGATAAATTCCTTCGGTAATTTTGATTCCCGTATGTTTCTCAACATCAAATTCGGGCCAACATGGAGCAAAATTTTCAATAAAAATACGATCGCAATAATCTCCAAAAGTATCTAGAAACTCTTTTCTTTGATCTTCATTAATAAGGTCTCCAGGAATTTTCATCACTATTTCACAGTTTCCCTTATTTGAATATAGCCACTTTATATCATTCACAAATTTATTAAAATCAAAATCAAAACCTGTAAACTTTTTGTACTGCTCCTTATTCATTCCATCTACAGAAATATTAATCTTATCCAACCCCGCCTCTAGCACCTCCGCCAATCTTTTATGTGTAAACAAAGATCCATTTGTGGTGGTGTCAATATATTGAATTCTTCCACTATTTTTCGCATACGAAATCATTTTTGCCAAATTTTTATTTAAGAATGGCTCCCCATCCTTATACATTCTTAAAACCTTAATTGGATCCGGAAATTCGGATAAATCGTCAATAATCTTCTCAAAGACCGACAATTTCATTACCCCCTGAAACCTACCCGTTTCTTTAATCATATCTCGGTGTCCAGTTGGGCAAAATGGGCATAAAAAATTACAGGCACTCGCTGGATCCACAAAAACCACAAATGGCGTTTTTAATGGAATAACATTTTGCAGGGGTGTTCGATCATGCGTATTAATTCTTGGTTTATATTCCGCCTTCATTTGCCACCTTTCACCATTTTCAATGATCCAACCACGTATTGTGGGTCAGTAATATTATCCTGCCGAGCGCCAAACTTTAATAAATCATGTGCCCCATATAAGTCAGCAATTTCTTCTGCAAATTGTCTAATGCTTATGCCCTTTCCAGAGCAAATATTAATAGATCCGGTAGCTGAATTAAATGTGGCCTCAACAATTTGTTGTGCCGCCAATTTAACGTCGATAAAATCACGAATCTGATTGCCAGATGTTAATTCTGCTATTAGGCCATTAGAAAGTTGTCTATGTAAATAAGGGGTCAGGCGACGCTCATCCTCTCCTTGGCCGTATAAATAAAATAGCCTAGCCCAAGCAAAATCTATTTTTGATAATGTAAACAGATTTTTCAATAAAAAATACAAAGATGCTTTTGCTGAGGCATAAATCGTATTGGGATTTAATTTACTGTCTGAGTCCTTAGGCATAGAGTCCTCTAGATCATATTCAAAGCAGGTGCCAACCCCAACAAACTTAGATATTCCTGATGCAATACCTGCCAATGCTAGATTTAGCGACCCAGTCAGACATTCTAAATTTTTTAATGAATTTAAATACTGTCCTGGCTCAACATACCAAGCAAGATGAATGACCCTATTAACACCTGCACATTGTTTTGTCCACCATTCCCGGCTTTCTAAAAATGCGTTATCAGTGGAAACAATTTCAATTCCTTCTCGATTTCTACCGATTTCCCGAGATAACCCCCTTGTGATTAGCCTGACATTAAACCCATCCGCAAGTAATATTGACAGTACATGTCTTCCTATGAATCCAGTACCGCCAGTCAATAGAATGGTTTCTTTTTTCATTCTTAAAGAGCAATGGGCTCTGTATCTCTAAGAGAATTATTTTTTTGATCTTTAGCAGAAATCAGCGATGGGGTAATTGGCCACACAACTCCAACATCCTTGTCATCCCAAATTAAATTACCCTCAGAGGATTGCGAATAAAAACTAGAAACCAAGTAAATAATTTCAGAATGATCGCTTAGGGTTATAAAGCCGTGCGCAAAACCACTAGGTACATACATCATTGTACGATTGCTTTCACTTAATTCCGCGCCATACCACTTTCCATATGTTTTAGATTGATGGCGCAGATCTACAATTACATCCCAAATTATCCCTTTTACACACCTCACCACCTTAACTTCAGAATTAGGTGGTCGCTGAAAATGAAAGCCTCTGAGCGTACCCCTTTTTTCGCTGAACGAGTTATTTATTTGCACCCACGTTGAAGCTAAACCTTGATTCTGAAATTCTTTTTCACAAAAGACTCGCCCAAAAAATCCCCTATCATCTTGATTTTTTTCAACATCAATTAAATATGCCCCATCAAGAAAAAGCGGATGAAAAATCATGTCTTTGATCCATTCAAAGGGTAGGCATTGAACTCAGCCATTTCTTCGTAAACATCAATATCCCTTTGGCATAAGTATTTAGCATCTTGACCATCGAAATAATTCTTGTACCACCGAACGGTTTTCTGAATTGCCTCGTTTACATCCCAGGTTGGCTTAAACCCAAGAACAGAGCTTGCCTTTGCAATTTCGAGGGTAAGGGTTTTCGTCTCGTGCTTAAAGCCATCATCGCATCCATACTGACTGAGCGCTGAATCAATTCCAAAATAATTCCCAGCAAGCTCAACCAACCGACCCACAGTAATCACTTCATCGGTTTTAGGTCCAAAGTTATAGGGGCCACTAAGGACTGGTTTACCCCATGATTTTTCAGCCAACTGCAAATACCCAAATAATGGATCTAAAACATGCTGCCAAGGCCTAATTGAGTCGGGCTGTCTAATCGTGACAGCATCTCCATTTTTCCAAGCCATCATGACATCAGGGATTAATCTATCAAGCGACCAATCTCCACCACCAATTACGTTTCCTGCCCTAGCCGTAGTGACCACAATTTCCCCTTGCGAAAAATAGGATTGATTAAAACAATTGACAATCAATTCACTTGCCGCCTTACTAGCGCTATATGGATCATATCCACCCAATTGATCCACTTCACGGTATGGAAAAACCCACTCTTGATTTTGGTAAACCTTATCTGTTGTAATCACTACGCAGACCTGACACTCACTTTCATTGCGCAATACCTCCAGCAAGTTCGCGGTTCCCATAACATTCGTTGAGAAGGTTTCTAAAGGATGGTCATACCCATACCTAACAAGAGGCTGCGCGGCCAAGTGAAAAACTACTTCAGGTCGTATTTTTGAAATTGCAGAATCCAAAAATATTAGATCTCTTATATCGCCAATGTAGCTTTGGCAATATTGGTCTATTTTTGCAACGTGAAAAAGATTGGGTGAGGTTTTGGGTGCCAAACTAATCCCGGACACACTTGCTCCAAGGCGATTTAACCATTGCACCATCCAACCACCCTTAAAACCCGTGTGGCCCGTTACCAAGACACGCTTACCATTCCAAAAGGAATAATTTAAGCTCATAAATCCCACGTCTTCCATGGGGCTTTACCATTATTCCAAAGTTCTTCTAGGTGCATTTTATCCCGTAAAGTATCCATTGGCTGCCAGAACCCAGAATGTCGATAGGCATTTAGTTGTCCGACCTCTGCTAAACGAAAAATTGGCGAACCTTCCCAAGCGTCAGTATCACCATCAATGTAATCCAATACTTTTGGAGATAACACAAAAAAACCACCATTAATTTCACCCCCATCGCCCCTTGGCTTCTCTTTAAAACTCACCACCTTATCACCGCTAAGCTCAAGAGCCCCATACCTTCCGGGAGGAAGAACGGCTGTAATGGTGGCTAATTTTTTGTGTGCGTAATGAAATTCGATTAATTCTTGAATGTTAATATCACTTAGTCCATCGCCATAAGTAAAACAAAATGCGTTTTCGTCCCTGACGTACTCAGAAACCCGTTTTAATCTCCCCGCAGTCAATGTTTCCAGACCCGTATCAACTAAAGTTACCTTCCATGGCTCTGCTTTCTTTTGATGAACCTGCATCTGATTTGCTGACATGTCAAACGTTACGTCAGACATATGCAGAAAATAATTGGCGAAATATTCCTTAATTACATACCCCTTATAACCACAGCAAATAATAAAATCATTTACACCATAAGAAGAATATATTTTCATTAAATGCCAAAGTATGGGCATCCCCCCAATCTCAATCATTGGCTTTGGCTTACTTCCTGTTTCCTCAGAAATTCGCGTGCCTAGCCCGCCAGCAAGAATCACCGCCTTCATTTGAAAAGCCTAGATATTATCTTATTCAACAAGATTTGAATTTTTGGAGAAGCTTCCCCACTTCACCAGACCCTTCTCTTTAAGCGCCTTTAGGCAGCAGTTGGTTTTACCCAAGCTGACTCCTAAGTTATCGGAGAGCTGGCGCTGGGTGAAAGCAGGATTTTCTTCAAGTAATTTCAATAGCTTGAGTTCGATTTCGGCTTGCATGGGATTACTGTTTAATGTTTTATCATTAGCTTTTGGAGCGTTTTTAAAAAATATAACATACTGTTCAACCCTTGAACAGATTCAATTAATCCGGTCTCACCCCTTTAGCTCATAGGAAATCTATAGGGCTCGTTTCTTAAATCAGTGGGCCAGGATCGTCCTGCTATTTCTATGCTTAAGGGCGATGAGCGCTCGGTTTAAGATTACGGATAATCTTACGCCCTAACAAAAATACCAGCATTAAGAATCCGGCAATTGCGATCCCGGCAGCAGTGGTTTTGAGCATGCCGGTCTTTTTGGTCGCGGGGGCAATGTTAGCCTCCAGGCCTTTGGTGAAACGGACCTCAATAGATAGTAACTGGGCATGCAATTGATCGAGTGCTTGACGACTTTTAATATCACTCGGGGCCAAATTCTTACGGAGTTTTTCTTCAATGGTTAATAAGGATTTTGAGAGCAAAATGCCATCGAGCTCTTGATCAGCTATAGGTAACGCTTCTGTTAAAAACGTTTTAAAGAGTGCGATTTGATTGAGTCGATCATTGAGGCGCACTAACTTTTCTTTGTTTTGATTGATATCGTTATTAACCGCAATAATTTGGGTTGTAATTGGCAAATACTTTGCCCCGGAGTCTTTGAGATCAACGACCTGCTGAACAATATTAGCACTTCCCGGGAAGCGTTTATGCAGGTCCTCTAGGCTCTTAGCCCGATCGAGTAAATAAGCCTGCTCAATCTCAGTACTGGTAATTTGGTTTTGGATAATAGCAACCGTTCCAATCGCCTCGCTCTCATAGCTATTGAGCAGGCTCTTAACCTGTATAAATGCACCGCCAGTCTTTAGAAAGAGGCCAGCCAGTCGAACTTTTTCTAGAGAGGCCTCCTTGGAGTTTGCACTTGCCAGAATATTTAAACTAAGGATCGTAGTAGATGCATTATCAAGGTCTTTGCTGATTGCTGCTAATTCCTTCGCATCTGCTTTGGAAATTGCGAAGGTCGGAATTACGTTCTTAGACCACCAGATCGGTTCACGCATTTGCTTGTAGAGGTCTACTTGCTCGGGACTAAGTTTTTTATCGGCTAAGCGTTGGTTTGCTAAATTTGGCAAGCTCTTTTGCAAAGTTCGCCACGTAACCAAATCTAGCCCATAAGTATTGGTGTTAGTGTTAGTGTTAGTGTTAGTGTTAGTGTTAGTGTTGGTGTTGGTGTTGGTGTTGGTGTTGGTGTTGGTGTTGGTGTTGGTGTTGGTGTTGGTGTTATTTAGGAGTATGAGCTCAGCTTTGTAACTACCGAGAAAATACCAGCCCCCACAGCCCAATACGGCTCCCGCAATACCAGCTAATACCAACTGCTTCCAGCTCTCTTGGATGAACTCTACGATATCAGCCAGCGAGATTTCTTCCTGCTCAATTTGGATATTTTGGTCTAGAGATACCACGCGATGCTCACTTTTATCAATATCATAATTCTTTAGTTAATATAGAATATTATAAGAGTTCATTCGCCGCTTAGCTATTCGAAAACCGCTAAAGGACTAATAATTTTTTCAGCCCCTCACTTAACAGAAGTAAAAAGGCAAGCGCCTATGAAAGCAATCCAGAAATACAAGATTTCAATAGAGTGTTGAGAACTAATCTCCCCTACGGTATAGACCAAGATTACCGCAATAGATAAGATGCTTGGTAAATACTTTAAAGAGCCCTTTGTAGCAATAGATAGAAATAGAATGCTTAATAAAGCGCCAAGCGTAAAAATTAAAGCTGGGATCCCAAAAGCAAGGGTCAATTCAACCCAAGCGCTATGGGTCGAAACAATGTAGTTGCCGCTATTGGGGTATTTAGCATTTAACAACACTCCAAATGGTTTGCTTAGGATACCCACCCCGAAGGGGTTTTCAGGTATAAAAATGGTGATGCCAGAGGTTGCCCAAGCAACACGCTCATAGGCGTTTGCAGCAAACCCACCAGATGGAGGTAGGGGGTAACCCAATTTGCGAGGATTTTGCCAGTTGGGATATTTCTCAATTTGGATGGCAACCTTAACATCCTCAATCGTAGATGACCAACCTTGGTTTAATTTAAATTGCTGCCACCCAAATAAGCCGGCTATACCAATGAAGGTAAGAATAAAGAATCCGTTTTTCAATATGATTTTGAGATTTGGCTTATTTAATAATGAAAAAATAATTTGCAATGAACACATTAGGGAGGCTAGGGCAAAAATCAGTACCGCAAGACCAATGCCATTGCGAGTATCAAAAATATAGACATATGCATAAAGAGCCGTGCAGGTCCCTATCAGCCAAAATAAAAACATTGCTATTTTTGTTTTAAGATTGAGACTTGGGTAGCGATCAAGAAGCGTCCCCAAAAGGCCAGCAATCATCAGTGTGCCGGCTAAGACACCATTAATTTTCCCCGGGTAGATAAATTGCTCGTAACCGCGGTAATGAATGTTATTTGTTGAAATTGCTAAGGGAATATATTGATAAAAAAGATAGACGAAGCTCATAAAGATACCAAACCACAATAGGTTCACTACATTAGGTCTTCTTAGTATCGCAAGTCCGGCTCCAAAGCCAACGATAACCGCTAGGAGGGTTCTCAACCAAGTACTCTTTAATTCATGAAGCTGAATATCAGGAAACCTTGAAAAAAAAAAGTAATGGAATAGCACCCAGCAAAACATCGACCCCAACATCATAATGGGGATGTAATTTTTAAGAGGAATTTTTTCTTTATTTAACTTGAAGTATAGATAGCAGTAGTAAAGTGATATTGGTGTGCCAATACCCAGTAGAATATTTCGCAGAGCAATTGTTCCCTTTAGGGCCCATATTCCTAATAACACGCTCGAAATCAATATTAGAGCTATGCTAAGCCAGCTATTGATATCTTTATTAAATGGACGATTAATCAAAGTCGCCAAAATTTAATTATTGTTTCATAAAAATTGATTAACCTTTTTGAAAAATACTGACGCCATCACTTTTTAATCTATCTATAAAACGATGATTGATGAATGTTGGGTCTTCCGTATAAATATCTTCAAAACCATGAAGATCAAGATAGCGATTAAATAAGGGGTATTTCGTAAAACTCTGGAATCGTATAAAACGATTGAATAATTTAAGTTTGAAGAAATACCGATCTTCAAAATATTTTGTGATTACTCTCTTAGAATTTTTACTGTTGTGATATCTCCAATTATCAGCCTCACATGTAAATACTGCAATTTTTTCTAAGTACTCAGAGCAGCCCTTGATAACACCAAAATCTGCGCCTTGGCAATCAGTTTTAACATAATCAATATAAGAAATTTGATGAAATGGAAAATATTGCAAAAAGTCATTAAGTGACCAATTTGCTACTTGCACTACAGTTTCTACCTCAAAATGTTTCGGTTCCAATAGACTGCTACATCCACCATCTGGAGTGCAAAAAAACTCACTAACACCCCCACCCTTAATATCCGATAAAGCACACTCTAGTAAAAAAAAGTTCTTATTTAAATATTTTGGGGAATCGAGCATAACTGGCGTATTTGATGAACGCTCTCTTACTTTGTTTGCATTAAATGGGTTTGGCTCAAACCCGAAGATGATGGTTGTAGGGTCCTTTTCTAGCCACAACTGAGAATGATGGGCGTTAATTGACAACCCCACATCAATCTTGACCCGTTTGCACCAAGAGGGTATCTCAATAAAACCATCCTTAAAAGGGAGGCCGCTTTGTATCAAAAACTCTTTCATAATTACTTTGAGATCCTATTTAATCATTTACACTCTAATAAATCTTTTATCTATCGATTAATTCGCCTGCTTATCTTTAAAATTTATATTAAGTTTGGTTTGTAGTATTTTTCAAAAGCCAATCTATATCAACCCGCTTTTTTGCAATGAATAATATTTCAAATGCAAAAAGAGATGGCCAGAATTTAGCTAAGAAGTAGGAAAGTCTATCAAGCATTCTAAATATGTAGTTGTTGCCAATTTTATCAATGATGGGTGGTCCAAAGCCTCGAATTTGCATAATCTCAAAACCGCCCTGAGATAAAAGTCTTTTAAATGAACCACTTGTAAAAAGTCGCTTATGAGAACGATCTAAAATCCCTTTACGTCCATAATTAAAAAATCCTAGGAACAGCATTAGTCTGACTGGAAAGTAAGCAACATTTGCACAACTAGCATAGAGATATCCATTTGGCTTCAAGCATTGAGTAACTTTTTTTAAACTTTGCTCAGGATCGTTTTGATTCTGTAAAGCATCTAAGGCAATAACATTGTCAAAATTTATCGGCCCGACATTATGAGATTCAAAGCTATCTATCGAAGATACAGAATATTCCAAATCACTTACTGAAATTCCACGAGACACAGGAATTTCAGCAGAAACCCTAAGAATTTTGGATGATTTTGAGAATTGAATGCACTCAATAAAATGGTCTAGAGATGTTTTGGCCCTTTTTTTAGCGGGGGGGGGATTATCGGCTCTTTCCAAATCAAAACGAGGATCATAAAACAATTCAGCTTGCATTGTCCGATATTGCAAAACATTTTTCATGCACTGTAACGCGTATTTAACACCATTCACGTGACAAATTTCATCACCATAAAAAGTAGGAATCGGAACTTCTTTAATAACCCCTCCAACTCCTAATGTTTGAATAATAATTTCTGCATCAAAATCAAAATCATTGCTGTTGCAGGAGAATGGAATACGCCTTAATAAACTTGTTCGATAAGATCTATAGCCGCTATGCCATTCTGACAAGGATCCTCCCATAAAATAATTTTGTAAACTAGTCAGAATACGATTTCCAATGAACTTATAAAATGGCATTCCGCCTTTTAGGGCATCGCCTCTATTAAGAAACCTACTACCAAATACAGCATCTACACCCTCAGAGTACTGAGCCAAAATAAGAGGTAGGGCTTCAGGTGCATATTGGCCATCCCCATGCAACAATACTACAATGTCAAAATCTTGTTGAATCGCATAGTTGTATCCAATTTTCTGATTGCCGCCGTAACCCTGATTAAAAGGTGTCCTAAACACCCTGAGTGCTGTGTAGTTAGATGGCCAATCAACTTTGGAGGCAATTAAAGATGTATCGTCTTTTGAACTATCGTCAATTAGAAATATTTCAGATAGATTTTCAGATACAGATTGAGGAATACGATTTAAAACATTCTCGATGTGTTTTGATGCATTGTACGCAACTATAAAAACAGCAACACGATTTGTTTCCAGCACCTTAAGGGACGCCTCATGAATTTGCATACTATATTCCATGTGTCGGATTATCTCAAATCAATAATGGCAATACCGTTTTTATCGAAAATGATCCTATTATTTGCTCTCAATGACTCCAAATTCTCTTGAAAATCAAAGGCAAGCTTAGCCTCGCTAGCAATCCAAGGATGGGTACTAGGTAGCAACCTATCTTGATAGGCATTTAGGGAGAAATTCGCGCTCTTTTGATAGTCCCACACTAAGTATCGGATACCATGAGAAAGAAGATAACTTTTTAATGCCTCAGGTCCCTTATGGGCTGGCATCCCAGGTGGTAGACTTGTAGCAGCTGGGTAATCAGCCAAGTAGAGATTAGGTTTTGCTGTCAATAGGAAAGGATAGGCAACCCTCAGAAGAACACCACCATCGCCAGGTAATGATTGAGAGAGCTCTGCGTAACTTTTTTCAACCTCTGTTGATAAAGGTGCAAGCTGATTAGAAAACGCCCTCTCATCTTGAGTAAATCTTGGGAACTGATAAAGTTGATCTTGAATCCCTCGAATTAAAAAAAACAGACAAACTAGATATACGGCGAATTGATTTACCCTACAATTTGGACATTGAACTGAAATTATTACACTAAATACCAATGATACAAGGGCAGCAAAATAGACATATCGGTACGCACCATATCCGCCAAGAGCATAACTTACGATGAGGCAATTCATAATAGAGACTAGGAGAGGGAGTGCTGCCAGAATTAATAAGCGAGCCCTCTTTTTATCTATTAATATCTCTATCAAATAAGCTGCTAATAATGCGAAGCTTAATAAAAAAATTGACTTTCCTAATGGAGAAAACAAGACTTTAAAATCGTCTAAATTTTTAGATCCTCTAAAAAATTGACTTGTTGCAGAGTCGAAATAACCATACTGAGTAGCATGAAATCCCTTACCTAACAGTGGGTATAGTGGGGTTCCAGAAGACCATAAGAGGTCTAATGACCAAGCAAAAATAGAAATTATCAAAGCCACTAATGCACCAAAACAAAACCTAAGGAATTGCTTTTGATTAACTAGATCAAAGACAAAAAAATAAATTGAAATCATCACCATACTAAGAGCAATGTATGGAATCAAAGTGGATTTTAAGGCAAGGAGCGCACCCGCCATCAAACCAATAAACGCACCATCAATAAATCCAATGTTAGAAATGGATGATTGAGCATTACTAACCTGAGATACCCATATCCAGATTGCAAAAATTATTGCCATAGGCAACATGCTTGAACTAATGTTGACTGCGGGATTATGAAAAAAACAGATGCCAACTACGAGACTAGATTTCAGAAAAACAGAGCTGAATTGATCTATTTTTATGTGAAATGAAAAAATCAAATAAGAGATTATCAAAATTCCCAATCCCCAATCAATTAGGTGGAGAAAATTCCACTTCATATTTGACAAGCCAATGGCTAACAGAATTGAATTACCAGCTAAGCCTGAAATTAAACGTCTTTCTGAAAATGGGTCCTGACCTAAATAACCCAAATCTAGAATTTTTTTTGGGAAATATAGGTAAGCATGATAGTCATCGTGAATATTAAATTCTGAATTTACTGCTGCCAGAAAATATCCACAAATAATTGATAGAGTTGCCAACATAACAAAAAAAAACACTGCTGGCTTTGAAAATAATCTAAAGTCCCTATCTTTTATGATGTTCGGATAATTTATCCATGCCATCCAAATTAAGCATAGAGACCCAAAAGTCATCACTATAGTAATTAATTCTTGATTTACCAAACCTAATAAATTAAGCCATCCAAAAGCTACTAAGAAAAAAGCCAAACCAAGTGGTGGGCCAACATTGATCATTTTGAAATTTTTTGACAAAAAGGATTTACCTAGAACTCCGAAGGCAAAAATTGCTTGAAAAATAATTAAGCCCCAAGATGAAGCTTGTATTAATTCAGTCAGAATAAATTCTTTTAAAAAGAACCTATTTAAATAAAAAAAGATTAAAGGAATTGAAAGAAATCCAACGACTATCCATCGCAAAGAATTTTTATAAAACCTAGCTCTCATGAATAGTGGCCCATTTATCATTTTTCCGAACAACATAAATTCCGCTAGATGCCTCAACTCTTATTTCGGGGTTCATTGAAATGAAATTATGTAGACCTAAAACAATCCCAGGATGAACATATTCCGTCACAACTTCTGAGTAAATTAAATCTTTATTAACTGATCTTTTACATTCTTCTATAAGTAAATTAGGAATGGGTAGTTGCAATTCAAAATCATCTCCTATAATTACTCCGCCATCATTTAATGATAAATAAGAATTTTGCAACATAATTTTATAAGCATCATATTGATAATTAGCATCGATAAATATGATGTCATATAGTTCATCGATTTTATTTAAATTATTAGCACAGACCACTCTAACATCCAAAATACTATTTCTCTCAATATTGCGTTTATTTTTTAAAGCTAACTGAAGAGCAATGGCTGCATACCTGTGATTATTTTTCTCCTGATGAGTAAACTCATAGTCTTGATTTAATAAATTATTGTAGGTATCAATACATACTAATTTTGAATTAGCTGGTAAAAACGAAGCAATAAATTTCGGGTAACCCTCCAGCGTCCAGCCACCAATTATTAGACAAGAGCAAGGTATTCTGCGCCTTTGAAATTGCTTTAATACGGAAGTCATTACTCCAACACGGGCGGGAATAAGCAATTTTAGGTTACAACCGGATAGCTTAAGCAAGGCTCTAAGGCAATTTTCACCTAAGAGTATTTCCAAAACCCAAAGCGGAAGACAAAAAATTCCAACTCTTGATATTAAAGAATAAGTCAATCCCTTTATTTTTTTTAGGGCCTGCACGGATATTGTGCTAAATCAACTTAAATAGAAATTTAAACATTTGTAAAACGTCGAACATTAAGCATTTCGTAACCTTTAATGAGCTCAGCTATACCCCTATCAATACCCCATTGAGGCATAAAACCAGATTTTTCTAGCTTTTCATTGGATACGATGTAATCTCTCTTATCTGGATCCTCACCGATATTAGATTCGAGAAATGTAAATTTAGGAATTTGCAATTTTATACGCTCACAAAGCTCTATTTTTGAAAGATTTGCGTCTGATAGTCCAACATTATATGGTTGATTATTCATAGCCTGATAGTTATCAATCCCATGAATAAATGCTCGAGCCACATCCCTTATGTGAATATAATTTCTCTTGAAATGACCTTCAAAAATAACTACCGCTCTGTCGGCAACTGCCCTGTAAGTAAAATCATTTACTAGTAAATCAACTCGCATTTTTGGAGCCATACCAAATACAGTGGCCAATCGGTAAGTAATGCCATTTCCTGAGTTAAGTACCTCGGCTTCTGCATCTACCTTTGTTTTTCCATATAAGGAAATAGGATTTAATGGAGTTTCCTCGGTACAAAATTTTCCCTGCTCGCCAATGCCATAACCTGAATTTGTTGTTGGGTATAGCAGCATTTGATTTTTAGACATCAATTCAACTACCATTTTTATAGCTTCAAAATTAGTTGTAATAGTTGCAATCTCATCTCGTGCACATAATGGGGCACCTACAAGCGCAGCCAATGGAATAACAACATCAGCTTTTGCAATTAATTTTTGCATTAACGATTTATCTCTTGCATCCCCCCTAATGGGCATAAAGTTTGTATTAGCACATGAGGTAGCCAGGCTAGCAAGGTCGCCACCAAAACCGTCCACAATGGTTACTTTGTGACCGATTCCCAATAACTCCGGAACCAATATTGACCCCAAATAACCCGCACCGCCAGTAATTAAAATATTTTTAGTCAATTTTATCTCCCCAGTTGATTATATTCCTAGGAAATTAATGATGCACCTTCGACCTCAAAATTAAATGGCACATGCAAATACCTCCCTAGTGCCGATAGAATTTTAGGGTGCAACTCTGGTCGCGCTGACAATAATACAAATCCGCCACCGCCTGCACCCAAAAGCTTTCCGCCATCCGCACCTGAGCCTAGGGCAACGCTATATATTTCATCAACCAGGCTTGTACTTATCTTTTGGGTAAGGCGAGACTTTATAACCCAAGATTCATGAAGCAATTTTCCAAATTCAGATATTGGTGCAGATGAAATTAATATTTTTTTTGCCTCATCTACCATCTGTGTCATTAACCTCAACTCAGTTTCCTTTTTTGGAATATTCTGAACATGAGCCTTGGCAATTTCTGATGAGAATCTAGATACGCCAGTGTAGATAAGTATTAATGATTTTTCTAATTCTTTGCTTCGTTCGGAGCTAATTTCGATTGGAGAAACTTTAATTTCATTTGCAGAAAAACGAATTTCATTTAATCCACCACAGGCAGCTGCCATTTGATCTTGGGAACCGACGCTTTCACATAATATTTTTTGCTCAACAGCAATTGCCTCCCTACCAAGATCTTCTCGCGCCACCCGACTTCCGTTCAAGGCATGCAAGGCATTTAATAGGCCGACTGTGAATGATGAGCTCGATCCTATACCAGTTCTAGCTGGTAAATCTGCGTAGTGAATAACCTCCACACCCCTTTCCCGAAAGCCAAGCAAATCCAAGCACGCCCTAACAACGGGATGCCTAATTTCAGAAATTGATTGTGTTAACTCAATATCACTGTATACAACACGATATTTATTATCAAAAAAGGGGGGTAAATCCCTACAGGAAAGGTAACAGTACTTATCAATTGTGGTTGATAAAACTGCACCGCCATGTTCCTCATACCACAAAGGAAAGTCAGTTCCGCCGCCAAAGAAGGAAATTCTAAAAGGGGTTCTTGAAATGATCATGAACTACACCTAGTCGACATAATGACCCACCTCATCCCGTCTAGATAGAATTGGTGAAGAAATTGGCCACCAAATTCCATAATTTGGATCATTCCAGCGCACAGTAAATTGGTTCTTACTATAGTAAGTTGATTGCTTATAGTGAAAAATTGCGCTCTCACTCATTACCAAGTGGCCATTTGCGCAACCAGGGGGCACCAATACCTGACGATAGTTTTTCTCATTTAGAACAAAGGATTGCCAAACATTTTTTGTTGGCGAACCCGCACGAATATCAAGAACTACAAAATAGATATCCCCATGAAGACACGTGATTAACTTCCAAGTATCAGCATCCCCATGTAAACCACGCAAGACATGCTTACTTGAAATTGACATATCATCTTGTACAAATTCGTCTTTACAATAAGGCGCATACTCCTCTTGATTGAATAACTCAACATAAGTACCGCGATGATCGATAAACGGATCGGGTAAAAATTCATATGCTCCATGAATTTTAGTTTCATTTACTAACATAGGCTTCCTATTGTTTTACATAATCGGGCGCCAAACAACATAAGAGTATGTTTCGGCAAATTTAGTTCCTAAATAGTGACGATGTATCTTCTCTATTTTTATAAGACCTCTTGACTCCCAACTCTTTAGAAAATCAAGAAAACCATCCAGATAACCCCTGTGTTTATGATATTTTAAGCTTAGATAATCCACTAAGTTATCCTCATCATAAAACTCATTCATAGGTTCTACATGAAGACAAAGATCGGGTTTTTGAGAGTAAAGGTAATCCATAAATTCCCGATATCGGTTACCAGTTTGCTCTAATGCCCCAAAGGTTACTACTGCGGAATTCTTTTGAATTTTTAAAGTTAGATCTGGATTAAAGAAGTCAAACTTTTTGCCAAGCACATTCCATTCGAATTTCTTTGACATTGCCTCTATAATCTGTATGGACGCCTCCGCCCAATCAAGCCCATAAATTTGTTTATTAGGAAATTTTTTAGCTAAGTATGCTAAATGAGCCCCAGGTCCGCAACCAAATTCATAGATATTATCGAGCGAATATAAATATTTATTAAATACCCAATTACGAAATAGGAGTGTGTAATCCCTGACAAAATGCTCCTGAACTGGCACAACAATTTTGCGATGAAGTCGGATTGGCTCATTTGGCCTTAGATATTTTGGAACTAAATCACTAACCTGAAATCCGCCACCTACAAAGTCGTTCAAGTTTTCAGACCAACCTTTCTCCCAGTCGCCCTGCCTCTCAGCCCCTGCTCGAGGAATCTCTGATCCAATCTGGTTGAGTCTTTTTAATATATCAAGCATTATTTTTTCAAGCTCTTCCTCGGATGGAATGCGATAGTCAAACTCAAGTTGAGGTGAAATATCCGACATGGCAGCAATCACCTCTTGAGGATCCCCGCCAAATAGCGTTGCAATTTCTCCCACAGCAAGCTTTTTAATTTCTTCCATATTAATTTTACCGAGCTATTAAGCACTAATAGATAAACGCACTTACTGCTTTCCTCTATCTTTTGCTGTTTTATCAAAAAAAGTGTTGTTCCGATAAATGCTCCTAATTTCAGCAATTTCTTCCTCGCTTAACCTTGGCAAATTAGAACAAGAAACATTTTGTTCGACTTCAATTAACTGCATCATGCCAGGAACTGTTGTGCTAACAGCCTCTGGAGATAAACAAAAACTTAATGCCAGTTCGCTTGACGTGTAAGACTTTTTCTTTAGCAAGCCATCAAATAATCCCGGGGCATTTGCCCACCTACTTAGTTGATCCTCTGGCCAATTTGCACGATGATCTTGACCCTTGAAATCTTTTTTACCGCTTAACTTGCCCGTAAGATATCCAAAACATAATGGCGTTCTAGCAATAATTCCAATGTTTTCTCTTTGGGCGATACAAAATAAACCATCATCTAATCCCCGATGATCAATTAAGTTGAAATTTACCTGAATTGAAGCGAATGAATACAAGTTCAGTAACTCCAAAGCATCTTTTGGTGATCTAGCTGAAAGACCTATGTTGCGGACTTTTCCAGATGTGCATAACTCATTTAAGCAATCAAAGACTTCTGGATGCTCTCTCAAATATGTTACATCTGGGCTATGCAGTTGATATAAATCAATGTAGTCTGTATTTAAACGTCGAAGGCTCGCTTCAAGAGCGCTTCGTATGTATTCCGGCGATAAATCCTGAGGCATATAAAACCCGGTGTGCGGCAACAGGCCAACTTTTGTAGCTAATACAACTTCCGCGCGATTCGAGTGAAGTGCTTTACCTATAACTTCTTCACTATGCCCAGCGCCATATAGATCAGAAGTGTCATAGAAATTTATGCCTAAATCAAATGCTCTTTGTAAGCAAGAAATGGATGTTTCATCTGAAATTGGTCCATAAGAATCCCCGCCTAGACCCCATGTGCCATAACCGATTTCAGATACCTTAAGACCAGTCTTTCCTAAAGATCTATACTTCATTTTTTTGACTTACTATACATGCGCAATGACTCAGGATTATTTTCATATGCGTTTGAAAACCATTTTATGGTGTTTTCTAATGCAACCCTAAAGGGCGTGTACTTAAAGTTAGATAACTTTACAAATCTTGAGTTGTCAGTACTTTTTTTGAATACTCCGTTTGGCTTGCTTGTATCAAACTGAATTCTTGAATGATCAATGTTCATAATTTCTGCAATTGCCAAGGCTATCTCTTTAATAGAGAGCTCTTCTGTGGTTCCAGAATTGAGGACTTGCGGTTCGTTGTAGTTATATAAAGCCCACATGAATGCTTTAGCAACATCTCTTGAATATGTGTATTCCCTTAATGGAGTACCATCCCCCCAAATAACAATGTCATCGCTAGTATTTCTATTTTCATAGAATCTTCTAATGAGCGCTGGCAACATTGGGGCATCTTCATAATTAAAATTATCGTTTTCGCCAAATATTCCATTTGGAATAAGACCAACAACATTCATTCCATACTCTTCTCTATAACCTCGAATTGCGGGCTCCACCAACCTTTTTGAAAATGATGATCCGTAGTTTGACTCATGTGGAGGCCCATCATGAATAGAATCTTCGTTCAATGGCAATGGTGCATTAGGAGGATACATGCCTGTTGTTAAAGTCATTACCAATTTTTTTACATTTAATGACCTGGCAACTTCCATAACATTAGTATTTAACAAAACATTGTCTCTTAGCATGCTTCCTTGATGCTTCATGCTAAGACCAATTCCGCCACTTACTGCCGCCAAATGAATGATCCCGTCTGGATTATGAGAATGAAAGCAATCCATCGTTTGCGCATAGTCTCTCAAATCACAATCTTTAGATCCTAAAAACACGAATTGAGCATCATAGTCACCCTGCACAGACTTAATAGCAGATCCCGCAACAGCGGAACTGCCCGTCACCAATATTTTTTTAAACACAAATACCTCACTTCTAATTAACAATTAATTTTTTGTAGAAAATCTTTAACGCCATCTACCGCGGACCCAACATCCAAGCCTCGATCAAGATGTAAATTTTCTCTTGCACCATAGGCATATAACTGCTCATCTTTTATCGCAACCCGCTTTAAAGGTAGCATTAAATTCTCATCAGCAATCAATTCGGCAACAATGCTTCCGACGCCACCATTCTGGGTATGCTCCTCAAGAGTGACTACAGCTTTACATTTTTTTAATACCTGACCCAAAACTTCTGGCTGTAATGGCTTGAGTTGATATAGATCAATTGCTAATGAATCAACTCCATCGGCACTAAGCACATCGGAAACAGCCAATGCACGATGAAACATGCCACCGGTTGAAATTATCGCAATCTTTGGCTTCGAAGACTCATTCCAAACCGAAAATCCATTTTTAATTGAATTGCCAATAGCATGCTTTATGGGATACTTACCTCGATCCAACCTAATATATTGAGGTCCACTTAAATTTGTGATTGTCTCAACCAAAGCAGCCGACATGTTCGCATCGGATGGAGAGTAGATTTTCATGCCAGACATTGCTCTCATTACCGCAATATCTTCAGTTGCATGGTGAGTAGGGCCATCGGTCGAATAAGCATATCCAGTGCCGACCGACAAGATTGTTACTGGCAAATTCATAACGCAAAGATCAATCTTAATCTGCTCTAGCGCCCTTAATGTAATAAAAGTCGCAATACTGTAAACCACAACTTTTTTTCCACCCTTAGCCAAACCAGCCGCAGTTGAAATAATATTCTGCTCTGATATAGCAGCATTTATAAACTGTTTTGGTAAGTCATTTCTAAAGCGATCCAGCGCAGGAGCTCCAAAATCGTTGGAAAGTATGATGATGTTGGAGTCTCTTTTAGCAAGCTCATATAAGGCCGTGATAAATGCATCACGCATATCAAATTTTGAATACATTTATTTCCCCAATTCCTTCAGACCCAATTCCAAAAATTCAGCTGTTACAGGCTTAACGTGCCACACAGGATCATCTTCGAATGCACTTACGCCTTTGCCTTTAATTGTTTTTGCAACAACTACGGTTGGACTTTTATTTATATCAGATCTACTTATAGTTAAAGCTGAAATTAATTGATCGTAATTATGTCCGTCCACCTCAAGTACATTCCATCCAAATGCGCGCCATTTCTCAGCCATTGAATCCAAGGCGATGTAGTTTTTTGTATAGTCTAGCGATCCAATTCCATTAAGATCAATGATCGCAATTAAATTTCCAAGTTTATGTTGCGAGGCAAATAATGCAGCCTCCCAAATTGAGCCTTCCGAGCATTCTGCATCGCCCATTAATACGTAATGGAGCGTATCTAGACCATCCATTTTTGCAGCTAAAGCTATACCACATCCAACACCAAGACCGTGCCCTAGGGCACCAGTCGTCACTTCAACACCTGGCACCTTACTATCCACATGTCCACCTAAAATACAGTCCCCTGTTCTGTAGCGAGTAGTGAGCCACTCTTCTGGAAAGTAGCCTCTCTCAGCAAGGACTGCATACAAAATAGTTTCGCCATGACCCTTACTTAATATAAATTTATCTCTTGAAAGCAACTTTGGCTCCTTGGGGTCTAACCTCATCACACCAGCAAAATAGAGTGCAACCAGTATCTCAACGCAAGAATAAGAAGTAGAAATATGGCCGCCATTAGCAAAGCACATCTCCAATACACGCTTACGCAATTTATTTGCCACAAGCTTAAATTCATTACTAGCCATAAACACTTCCTTATTAATTAATGAGGTATTTGCATTTCGCAAAATTTAAAATAATCTTGTGGGACACCAATATCTATGAAGCGTCCATTAATGATGCATCCTGATATACTGCCTGCGCAGACAAACTCAGGAAAAATTTCCATCTCCAAAGAAAAGTTAGAGCCCACCACTCGCGAGTCGAATATTTTGCTTGATAAGCGATACATCCCAGCGCTAACGATTGGAGTGTGTGACTGCCCTTTCTCTACAAAAGAGAGGATTCGCCCATTCTTAAAATTTACTCCGCCAAATCTTGCAGAGTCCTCCACTTTAACCAGGGCAATTCTAATCAACTCCTCATGGTCCTCAATGGGATGGAGTGGAAGCAACATATCCTTCAAGTCTCCATCTAAAAATGTATCCCCATTCACCACCAGCGTCTCTGATAGTGCGCAAGCACTCATTGCGTTAAATATCGCACCCCCAGTCCCCAATTGATGAGTCTCTACAACGCAGTCAATATTTAATGAATGACGCTGTTGAAGCCTCTCCATCTCCTCAATCACTAATTTGTGGCCATAACCTAATGACAAAGTAAAGTGTGTTATGCCCATTTTCATTAAAAATAAAATTTGCTTCTCCAGAAATGTACTTTCGCCAATGGGGGCCAAACACTTTGGTCTATTTGGCAGAATACTTTTTAATCGAGTTCCCAATCCACCAGCCAATATGATGCAATGATTTTCTTGCGCCATACCGCTCACTTCATATTTACTTTACGGGCAGAAGCAATACGCTTCTCTAATTCATAGAACTTTGCCTTATATGCAACACTTGCCTGATGACTTTCAATCACCCCAATGGCAGCAAGCAAAAAGTTATTGGCCTTATCTAAATTGCCTTTTGACAGCTCCTCGCTGGCGATTTGATACAACACCTCCGGATTTGAAATTAAACCAATTAAGATTAATTTAGTAGAAGGTTTTGTTAGCACCTGATCAAATCCAGAAAACCCGTGCTCAACCGCCTTAGAAAGCGGCAAAATAATACACAAGTATATGGCCATAAAAATTATGGCTGTCTTAATAAAGAAGAGTCTCAGATTGTGCATAAAACTACCCGTTTGGAACTTGTTAGTGGTTATGACTTCAGGACGCCCTTCCTTAAGAAACAAAAAGGGACGCAAAACATACGATTTTGACAGCCTTTTAAGTCGCATAACATTTTTTCATAAGAACAAAAGGGAGTGCGAACAAAGCAAACAAAAGAGTACTAATTATAAATAAAACTAGCGACATATTCCCGTTATTTACAAAAAAATCTAACGTTTGAACACCATAAATAAATATCATTATAAAAAATGAAACCAGTATTGCATCAAAAATTACAATGTCAAACTTATTCAAAAAAAAAGTTTCAAACTTAACTTTCCTGTGTAAAAAATTAATGACCAAGACCTCAATAATCGTGAATGAAGGTAATAGCAATATAGAGAGTGCCAAAAATACTATCTGAATAATTCTTAATTTTGATAAGAATGAATTAAGAATATTGATAAAGCAAATAAATAAAATAATTAGAATAGGATTATCTATAAACTTACTAAATACAAGAAAAATAATGCAAATATAAATTCCAAATGTAATGCAAGCAATAAATGTAAAATCTTTGCATATTCTAAAAATCAAAAAAAATAGTGAAGCTATAAGAAATAGCTGCATTGATATCACAATTTGATTTTCGGTTGGCTCACCAAATATGGACCTCATGAAATCTGAAACGAACTTGGATTGATTGTATCCACTTAATATATCAACATGATTTAAAGTGTTTAATACTCCCCAAAGAAAGAATACTAGTGTAGACATAACACCAGCTAGACTAAGAGAAAAAATACTTCTATATTGTCGAAGTGCTTCTGACATATTTAATCAACAAATATAGAAGTGACAAATACAAAAAGGAGGTAGCCGCAATGATATAGGCAAGGAAATACTTACTATATACTGGAACCTTAGGCTCAGAAGCTTTTTTATACAATATAGAATATTCATCCTCATATACCTTATAAAAGCCATGAGAAGCCCAGTCATATTTATCAAATTTTGAAAATGACTTTCTATAAATAACTGCATTAATCTCAGGCGGGATCACCTGAGCCTTTCTATTAAGATAGTGTGAGTATGGTGAATGGATATCCTCAATTACAGCGGCATAGGATACGTAATGATCAATATAGTGTGGCATTGGATCGATGGGCCCAACACGTCCAGATGGATGGTCAAAATTCCCTGCGCCCGGTATCAGCAGTACAAAATCATTTGATGACAATTGAGCTGCCATCTTGAGCTCGCCTTGGCTTTCAAGTATGTATGTGGATTTTGAAGAATAAATACTTTTCAAACCAAATACAGTCTTACCGGTAAGTAATGGTGGTATCAAAAAAATTAGAGCCCCAATCAATAGAAGTACGATATAAGCTTTTTCTCTCACTTTAAATCTCGTTATTGCTAGCAAAAGATTCAAAAGTAATATTCCCTGAATAAACACTCCGAATTTATTATCAGGAGTTCTGATTGAAGCGAATCCGGGAACATTCTCCAGCAGGAAAACGTAAAGAAATCCAAAGGGCGCCTGATCCCCCACCGACAACACTAAAAATATAATTAATATTAAAACTAAAAAATATTTCTTCTGTTTTAAAAAATAATATAAAGATAAGGCATTTAAAGAAAAAAGCGAGGCTTGAAAAATTGGATTGCTAAAAAAATGCGTAAATCCACCAAAAATTCTGTCGCTCCAGCCTGTGTAAATCCCCCAGTTAGAGAAGCCTATGAATTGATAAAAATAACCGCCTTTAATTGCCTGATATGATCGGTTCAATTCAAAGTTATTGGTTTCATCAAAATTTGTGAGAAGACTAATACCATGTATTTTTAATAAAAAATACATGGTAACCACCGAGAAAAAAACTAGTGCTATTTCAGTAGTATACCTTTTATTAAAAATTTCTAGAAAAGCTTTGCAATATATAATTGCTAAATAAATAGTGATAGGTATAAATATAGAACCTAATAAAATAGACGATTCAAAGAGTAAAAAAGTAAGTAGCTTAAAACTATTTTTATGAATTACTTCTGAATCATAAATATATAAAGTTGCGTGAAATAAGAAGAGATAAAAATTAAACTGATACAGAATATTGAAAAAAAAACCTGTATTAATTGCCATCTGGTTATTTAGGCCAAGTGTAATTAAAAAATAAATCCCGAATACATAGACACAATCTTGCCAATTATTAAGCTTTACATAATTATCTTTGATAAGCTTCCTAAGGTAGAAATAAGTAAAAATAAAATAGGGAAGTATTTTAATTAGGAATGTCTGAGCATATACCCCGAAAAATGAGCTCAACTTACTTAATACAATATTTGGTAATAAGGAAATGAATGCGAATGAGGAAATACGGCCCGTACTTTCACTCACATATAAATGCATTAAATTTTTGTAATCAAATGGATAATCATGTGCCAGAAAGAAGGTTTGACTAAAATTCAAGGGCCCTGGAAGAATAACAATTGCCATTAATGCGAGTGTTACCAACAATGCAAACCACTTGTTAATAAATACTTTTTCGTACTCGGTGAACATAGTAATTAGTGAATGATTAAAATTTTTTTGATCAGATCAACAATTTTTTTCCTGCGCGCATAATTGATCTTCATTACAAAATTAAAATAATAATTTTTTATTTTCGAATATGCTTCCTGTCGCCAATTCTTTAGATGGCGTGAATTTAAATTAATTGGTAAATCGTTGTTTAGCGCCCATCTAACTGACTCTCTTATCCAAAATCCCTTTTCAACCATGTTTACCGTTTCATAAATAGGTATAGTCATTGCAAAAAAACCTTCAATATCGGCCGCGCGCGAGCTTCCATTAACTTCGAATTCCCACGGGTTTTCTTCATCTTTAATGAATGAAAGCAAGAACTCCCTATTCCAAATTCCACAAAGAGTTACACGATATGGCAACCCGCGAGGAAGTCTTGAAATATGTTCATCCACCATCTCCTTCCCGCGAACCACACCAGAACACTTTAACTGCTTCAGTTCTAATGAGGATCTAGAAATGAAGTTACACGCCTCAGAGAAAAGCTCAAGGGAAAAAGGTGATTTTGGATACAAGTCTTCCAAGGTTATAAATACAAATTTTTCCTCAATCTCCATTAACACTTTTTTAAAGTTACTACTCCAATTTAACTCTTCACCAGTTTGGATCATACGTAGAGGGATACTCGTATTTGGAGTTAAATTGTTACTGGCAAAATATACCGGCACCTCAAGATTAAAATTTTTCTCAAATTGATAAAAATATCCGGACCATAAATCAGAATATTTATCGCAAGATAAAATAAGAAGTGCGAGCGAAATATCTTGCATTTTAGAAATATATTCGACTTCTGATCAGATTAAAAAAATACTCTGGATAAAAAAAGCAATAATCAAAGACTTTCCTTAAAAAAACGATTGGTCTTTTGATCAATGGAACTTCATCATACAAAACCTCGTCAAGTAAGGTTGTATTTTCGGGAAGGATATATCTAAACCCTTTTCTAATCCTTGAGGGTTTATGCCTTAATAACAACGCCAACCAGCTAAATGAACTATGAGACGCAATTAAAATATCGGCATGAATCATATCGAGAAATGCAATTGGTGCCAACTGCTCACCACAAAATTGAATCTCAATTCTAGGATCCAACCTTTCAACCAAAGGGCTCAGATCTTTTTTTGATGCCGTTGAATGAATATGAACAATAATTTTTTTTCTTGGTACGACATTAATATAGGCATTAATAGCTTTTGAATATAACTTCCCATAATATTCAGGGCAGTTATCACTTAACCCATAATTGCAATTAAAGTACTGCCAAGGATAGGTATAGTTTTTAAAAAAATTAATATCGCCGGTACCAAATGCTCGAAGATGTACTGCAATAGTAAAATTACCCTCATCAAGTTTAGGTGTGAGGTTATTTTCCTCAAATGACTTAGCGAAGTTGCCTCTAACAAGTTTGAATAACCCCTCCCTATCCTGTTTTTTTATATTTTTTATATGCTGATATGAATCAGCAAATGGGATACTTTTAATAGCTTCTTTATGTTCATTCATTTCATATGACTTGCCACAAGAAGTTATGGGGTAAAAAATTAACCTCCATAACTCCTCAACCTTTTTTAAATCAGTATCTTTGTAGTGCGCTTTAAATAAGTGGGCTGAAGTGTGAACATAAGCTTCTTGCATTGCCAAAGCATACATGTATGTAAAAAGATATTTTTGATACAGGCTTCCGGCACCCTCCACAAAGTCTTTTGCTTTAAATGTAATTAGCATGTTTTACTCAAATTAGATTAGAACCTTCTTCTCGTCATAGCTTTTGAGTTTTGGTCTGTACCCAAATATCTTTAAAAGCAAGAAGATAACTATTGAAATTGCACAATAGAAACATAAGAATATATGCACTAAATAGCCAATCTTTCGCCTTGTGATACAGAGATAGATGCTATCAACTAAAGCTGGCAATACCAAAAGAGTATACGGTATAAAAAGGATGGGCTTAAAACGATTCCATTGCGAAGTGTATTTCAAACGACCTGAGAATCCCGATACCCCCATGCGATCTTTAAAAAAGATGTTGTTTTTAATGCGCCACTTTATCTTTCTCAAATAGTTTAATAAATGATCTGCTGAGTAGTGCTCTAATGTATCACCCTTAGAAACTGCTAAGTTAGCCTTATGCTTTACCAGCAAGTAGAAAAAGTGCGGAATGAGCTCTGGCCCAGTTAGTTCATCGGCAAAATTTTCTGCATAAAATGACCTATCAATTATTGCGCCGCCAGCACAAAGCTCAATTAAAGGTAAATTAATCACCCCCTCCATATTAAAAATAACCACTTCATTTGTTTCTTTAATTACCGAATATCGTTCTCTTAAGCTTGGAATAAAAAATCTTGCATCCTTTGAGAGTCGATACATGAAGAAGGAAAATGGGTCTCCAAACTCATTAATGTAGTCATTAATAACTGGGTGACTTTTTGGGTTGATATACCCCGAAACAACTATCGCCTTAATTTCATGAAATTCTTCGAATATGCTCATTCGCTTACTTAAGCTATCGGAGCTCATCAATACTTCATCATGATCTAAATAAACCAAGTATTTACCATCGGCATTATTAAACCCAAGAAATTTGGCATAAATGGGCTCGGTACGCGGATTATCAATCCATCGACATCCAAATTTCTGCCCAATAACTTTTGTCTCATCAGTTGATCCACCATCAACTAAGATAATTTCCATCTCATGGGATGGCAAATCTTGCGCCCTTACCGCCTGAAGAACTTTTTCAAGATACTTACCTGAATTAAAAGTAGCAATAACCACGCTCAGATGCATATCTATTTTAACGCCTTCTTGCAATAGAACGATTTAACTGCCGCAATGATTCTATTCATTTGTTCTTGGGTTAAATCGCAATAGAGCGGTAGGCGAACTAATCTATCTGCAATATTTTCCGTTACAGATAGGTTACCCTCCAGCCTAGCATATTGACGTCCTGCTTCAGATGTGTGCAAGGGGACGTAGTGGAACACCGCCATAATTCCACGTTCCCTCAAATACTTAATAAGTGATGATCTAACACCAAGATCCTTAACTAATAAATAATACATATGGGCATTATGTTCGCAACCCTCTGGAACTGTCGGCCGGACTATGTGACCACCATCTTCTAATTCTTGTAATGCATCGTGATAATGACCCCAAAGCATCAATCGCCTATCGGTAATCTGACGTGCTTGGCCAAATTGAGCCAATAAGAAGGCGGCACTGATCTCACCCGGCAAATATGATGAACCCATATCTACCCAACTGTATTTATCTACATCACCCCTAAAAAACTTACTTCGATTGGTGCCCTTTTCGCGAATGATTTCCGCTCTTTCCAAAAAGCGATCCTCATTGATTGTCAAGGCACCACCTTCACCACAAATAATATTTTTGGTCTCATGAAAGCTATAAGCACCCAGGTGACCTAATGCGCCAAGACTGCGACCTTTATAACGAGACATGACTCCTTGAGCTGCATCCTCTAAAACTAGTAAGTTGTGATTTTTTGCAATTTGATTGATTGCATCCATTTCACATGCCACTCCAGCGTAATGGACAGAAACAATTGCTTTTGTTTTGGAATTAATACCCCTTTCTATCAATCTCTCATCAATATTGAGCGTATCGGGGCGAATATCTACAAAAACCGGCCTTGCACCTCTTAATACAAATGCGTTTGCAGTGGATACAAATGTATAAGAAGGCATGATCACTTCATCGCCAGGCCTCACATCAGCCAAAATTGCCATCATCTCCAAAGCTGCGGTACAAGAATGTGTTAATAAAGCGCCCGATAAATGAAACTGCATCTTCATCCACTGATGACACTCTTTAGTAAAAAATCCGTCGCCAGCCAAACGCCCTAATTGATGGGCTTTCTCAATATTTACGATCTCCCCACCTGTTAAATGAGGAAAATTAAATGGTATTTGTGAATCACTCATTTTGATCCTGCAATGTTGTGAAAGTGATAAACATCTTGGGCAGATTCCATCGTAAAACCCAATCTTGCATATAAATTCACGACTGCAAGATTGGCGACTGATATTGAGCTTTCTATCTTAGAATACCCTTTTGAAAACAACTCTTCGCATACTGGGGTCCACAGGAATTTAGCCAGCCCACGTCCTCGGAGCCCAGAATGCACTGCGTGAAGCACAAGTTTAGACCCCTCAATACCAATAAAAGCGGCTAATTTTTCTTGGTACTCAATTCCAACCACTTTTCCAGCCGAGTAGAGATCGGTTAACCAGTTTTGGTAACGTCTTTCAGCCAATTCTAGAGGTATTGAACCATCCCTATGATAGCGCCCATAAATGAATGCATTTGATGCTATCGCTAAAACTTCAGGGAATTTAACGTTTTTGGTAATAGATACTTCTGGGTGTGGATAACCCACAAACGCTTTTTGATCACACACGGGTACTATCAATGTATCAACATATCTAAACCCAAACCCCTGAATCTGCGCTGCCGATGTCAATGGGTTTAATTTCAGCGTAAAGTATCCTGTGGTTTTTTTTAACTCATCCAGACCATCCAAGCCCAAAACCTCATAACACTCTATATTAAAGGCCCTAGTATCCCAAGGAACGGGAATCAACTTTGTCATACCAAACCTCGCTTAGCATAAGCTTTTTCTAGTACACGGACAATGATTGATGAGGGTGTTTTACTAAAGCTAGTTTTTGGGAACTCATAACTCTCTGGTGAAGCTAAAAAATATTGGATTTTTTCGAACGAAAACTCTGAGAGCAGGCAGGACTGATTTAATCCCTCAATGCGCTCAGACTCCTCACGAAGAATCAAGCATGGCTTTCCAAGATAAGCGCACTCTTCTTGATTGCTCCCCCCATCAGTGATCACATATCTACTCTTGCTAATTAGCTGGATAAATCGACGAAAAGTGACACGCGGTAAAGTGATTACGCCGGCTTGCTCTAATCTTCTCTGAGCGGTAGTGTCGACTTTTAATTTAAATTCCGTAGGCGGATGCATTACTAAATAGACTGGCTGCATTTTAGCTGCAAGACAAAGTGTTTCCAAGATAGACTCCCAACGATCGGGATTAGCTAAATTCTCGTTTCGATGAATATTCGCAATTACAAATGGTGACTCCGGCAATTTGTCACCCCAGCTAGTATCACTCAATACCTCAAGAGCGTCATAGAGTGTATTTCCATGGGTTGGAATAACGTTGCCTTTAACACTTTGAGAAAGAAGATTAGATTTTGCTAGCTCATCTTGGGGGAAATGTAATCTTGCCAATCTGGAAACCAAACGACGATTAATTTCCTCTGGAAATGGCCTGAAAATATATTTGGACCGCAATCCCGCTTCAATGTGAGCAATTATCCCATTCATGCGCTTTGCCCAAATACTACCTAGCAGGGTGGATAACGTATCACCATGGACAATCCAAAGATCTTCAGTGCGTGGGGCCACGCCCAGTGCATCAATACATTGACGGCGAATCGATGAAGGGGGGGTAGTTGTCGCCCTAAAAAACCAAACCAAAGCCTGTGAAGCGGTTTGTAAATCCCTAGTTGTTCTTTGAAGACTAATGCTAGCAGCCCTATTGAGACTAAAGTCTTCCCATTGTTTCCAAAAATTTACAGGACTTTGCCCAGTAAACAGAAATCTCCATGAAAGGTGGTCCGACTTATCCACCTCCCGCAATAACGGAAATAACTTAATTAATTCTCCCGCGGTTCCAGCACAGAACCAGACAATATTTTTACTCGTTTCTATTTCTTTTCTCGCACAGTAATTGACATAAAAAGGAAACCGAGAAAAGCTAGCCCACTTCCAAAAGCACCAATGATAAAAATAACACTTTTGAGATCGCTATGAAAAAAATGTAATGCGACCAGTTGGAAAGGAGCCAAAATAAAAAAAAGCCAAGCAAATAAAACTTTGCCTTTGGCAATTAAATAATGCTCTACAAGTATCACGATTGCCAATGGTACCATAGCCAAGCCATATAGCGGCAGAAGGTCGCTTGCATTAGAGTAACGATTGCCATAAAGCATGGCAAGAAGCGGCTGACCCGCCACCACAAAAATAGCCACAAATAGTAAAGATAAAATCATTGTCAGCGCTATTCCTTGAATTAATAACTTTTTGCTATCAACAGATTTAGCATGGTTTTCAGCAACCATAGGAAACATTGCTAACACTAAGCCGCCAGACAAGTACAACACCCCCTTACCCAGGACAGAAATTGCAGCATATTCTCCAGCAATATCGCCAGGAAAGTACCAATTCACTAATACCGTATCCAGCTGGGTTAATGCCGCAATTGCAATCCCTGATAGATACACGGCGATAAATGGACTGAAATTAATTTTTGGTAACACAGCCTGCGCAGAGCTTTGGACCCGAGAAAGGCGTCGACTCAAAATCCAAAAGCCTATCAAGACCATGACTATCATGCTCAATAGCATGCCTGAAATTGCGCCTATAACACCTAATCCATAATAAATGAGAGCGATACTTAAAATAATTTTTAGCGCAATTGAGACATTAGAGAATATACTCATTGAGTAAAATTTTTGCAGCCCCTGCAATATGGCGTAGTTAACGCTATAAAACATAGTCATCACTACATATAAGGAAATTAACCAAATGAGCGTGCTGGAATAGGTGTGTAGCATTGCATGTGCATACGGCATCAGAAAAATAGTTGCCCCCAAGAGGGCGCCCGCCCCAATAGCCACATAAAGGTGCACTCTCCAGAAATAACTGCTTGGCAATCCCTCAGTAAGTCCCGCTTTAAGGGTGGCAACCCTTCTAGTAATCAACATTCCTAGAGCGCCAAATAGTGAACTTGAAAATACTGCTAAGCCAACTGCTGCAGTAAATAGAGCAAATTCCGTTGGTGAGAGTAAACGACCAAGAAGAATCTGGAAACCATAACCTAACCCAGCAGACAGGACTCCTGATGCCGTTAATAAAAAACTGGATCTAATAAGGCGATTATTAAATAATAATTTCAGAGTTGTCTTTCGCTACAAATGCCTAGGGTGAATCGCAGTGCTAATTAGCTATATTTGAGTGGACTCGCTCTCTCACAAGATACAAAGGCCTATTAATTACTTCGGTATGGATAGTGCCAATATACAGAGCCACTAATCCAATAGCCATGAGCACTATGCCAATTAAAAAGGTATTTGCTACAACAACGATGGCTAAGGGCGTATAAATGGCTTTGCTAGTCAACAAGTAGTTGCCAAGCATCCAAAGCAGTAGAAACCCGCTAATTCCTGCTATTAGGACTCCCAAGTAACCAGTCAAACGCAATGGCCATAAAGAAAAAGAGGTGATGCTATTTATAGCAAGCGTCCAAAGCTTTGTATACGAATATCCAGCTTGGCCATATTCACGCGCATCAGCCTTAAATTCAACCATGACCCTACGAAAGCCCATCCAGTCCATAATTCCCCGAAATAGACGCTCTCGTTCTGTTGCTTTTATAAATGCAAGCACAACTTTCTGATCATAAAGTCGAAAATCAGTTGCTTTTGGGATCATTTCAAAACTAGAAACCTTATTAATGAACCAATAAAACAATGAGGACCCCCAACGACGAAACAAAGGCTCTCGATCAGTACTAGTTCGTATGGTCACTACCACTTCAGCACCAGCTTCCCAAGCTGAAACCAGGGTAGGAATTAGCTCGGGCGGATGCTGTAAGTCTGAATCGATACAAATTACCGCATCACAATCGACACACTCATGAACACCAGCGGTTAATGCAATTTCTTTGCCAAAATTTCTCGATAAATCCAATACTTTTATTTTTGAATCTGCAGCGGCAAGAGTAACCAAAACGTCATAAGAGTTATCGGGGCTACCATCATTAACATATATATACTCCCAATGATATTTTTTAAGCTTTGAGGTAACACGTTCCAAACGCTCATTTAAGGCTGGTAGTGTCTTGGCCTCCCGAAAGACAGGTATGACAATAGCAAGTTTCCTAACCACGTTTATTGCCTTGTAAAAATTCTTGATAAGTAATTGCCAAGCCTTCTCCTAGAACTACTTTTGGGTGCCAGCCCATTTTATTTAACCTTGAAGAGTCCATTAACTTTCGAGGTGAACCATCGGGTTTTGTAAAATCGAAACTAATATTTCCCTGATACCCCGTTGCCCTTGCAACTGCATGTGCCAATTCATTAATAGTTACATCGCTGCCAAAACCTACATTAATGTAACTTTGCATTGGTTCAGTTTGTGCGTTATACGCTACCTTATCTAAACCCATCACAAAAATAGAAGCGGCAGCCATATCATCAACATATAAAAATTCCCGTCTTGGCGTGCCTGTACCCCAAATTAGAACCTCAGGTGCATTTGCAAGCTTTGCCTCATGAAATCTTCTAATTAATGCAGGAATAACGTGACTATTTTCGGGATGGTAATTATCTCCTGGGCCATATAAGTTGGTGGGCATCACCGAGCGATAATCGATTCCATGGCTTACTCCGTATTGGCGGTTATAACTCTCACACATTTTGATGCCAGCAATCTTGGCAATTGCATACGGTTCATTCGTGGGCTCTAATTTTCCAGTAAGAAGCATATCCTCATTCATGGGTTGCGCAGCATACTTAGGATAAATGCAACTTGAGCCTAAAAAAAGTAACTTCTTCACACCACTTATAAATGCCTGATGGATCACATTGCTTTGTACCATCAAATTGTCATAAATGAATTCTGCCGGATAGGTATTATTGGCATGGATACCACCAACCTTTGCTGCTGCTAGATAAATTTGATCAGGCTTCTCAGTTTCTAAAAAGTGTTGCACTGCAGCTTGATTGGTTAAATCCAACTCTTGGTGGGTGCGATAAATTAAATTGGAATAGCCTTTGCGCCGAAGCTCGCGCACAATCGCCGAACCGACCATACCGCGATGCCCAGCCACATAAATTTTTTGGTTTAAATCTAGGGTCATTATTCGATTAATTCTCTTTTCCAACCGCTACCGAGTGTCCGTGCTGGAGTAATAAGGCGTGTTGTTTAGCCTTATCCAAATCATGAGCTACCATTTCTGCAATCATTTCATCCAATGTAATCTCTGGTACCCAGCCTAATTTCGCTTTCGCTTTTGCGGGATCCCCTAAGAGCGTTTCGACTTCAGTGGGACGATAATAGTGAGGATCGATTCGCATGATGACATCACCGACTTTTAATGCCGGAGCATTATCGCCCTCAATAGCCACTATGATTGCCGTTTCGTTCTCCGCACGACCCTCAAACTTTAAGGTAATGCCTAGTTGCATTGCGCTTCGGGCAATAAATTCACGAACAGTAAACTGCACGCCCGAGGCAATCACAAAATCCTCAGGCTTTTCTTGTTGCAACATCAGCCACTGCATGCGTACATAGTCTTTAGCATGCCCCCAGTCACGCAAGGCATCAATATTGCCCATGTAGAGGCATTTTTCAAGACCCTGTGCAATATTAGCCAAACCACGGGTTACTTTGCGGGTTACAAACGTTTCGCCGCGACGCTTAGACTCATGGTTAAAGAGAATGCCGTTGCAAGCATAGATGCCATAGGCCTCTCGGTAGTTCACCGTAATCCAATAGGCATAGAGTTTGGCCACTGCATATGGACTTCTGGGATAAAACGGGGTGGTTTCTTTTTGAGGGGTTTCTTGCACCAAGCCATAAAGTTCAGAGGTCGAGGCTTGATAAAAGCGCGTCTTTCTTTCTAGGCCGAGAATGCGAATGGCTTCCAGAATACGTAATGATCCAATCGCATCGACATCTGCGGTGTATTCCGGGGACTCAAATGAGACAGCAACATGACTTTGTGCACCTAAGTTGTATATTTCATCTGGCTGTGTTTGTTGAATAATACGCACCAAATTACTGGTATCGGTTAAATCACCGTAGTGCAAAATTAAATGGGGATGATTAACATGCGGATCTTGATAGAGATGATCAATTCGCTCGGTGTTGAATAGCGAAGCACGGCGCTTAATTCCATGGACTACATAGCCTTTTTCTAATAAGAACTCGGCGAGGTAAGAACCATCTTGACCAGTAATACCGGTAATAAGGGCAACTTTTGCCATAACAACCTTTCAAGCAACAGAATGAGTTAAATGTAAGTAGATTTTATAAGGTTTGGAAGGGCTTATTAAGTTCTCTTGTAAATATCCTCAAAACGCACAATATCGTCCTCACCCAGATAGCTACCGGACTGAACCTCAATAATTTCGAGAGGCTCGGTGCCGGGATTGGATAAACGATGTTTTTCACCTTGGGGGATATAGGTACTCTCATTTTCCTTTAGCCGAGTTACCATCTCTCCATTGGTCACCTCAGCAATGCCTTTGACCACAATCCAGTGCTCAGCACGGTGATGGTGCATCTGTAAGGAGAGGCTTGCGCCGGGTTTGACTTGAATGCGCTTTACCTTAAAACGCTCACCCTCATCCACGCTGTCATACCAGCCCCAAGGTCGACAAACTTTGCGGTGCAGATTTTTCTCTTCACGACTATCTTGCTCTAACCTTTTAACAATCGCCTTCACTTCTTGACTGTTGGTTCGGTCAGCCACTAACACGGCATCCGCAGTCTCCACAACGATGAGGTTATTCACGCCCACTGCGCTCACTAAACGATGACTCGAGTAAATAAGAGAGTTTGTGGTTTGCTCCAAGACAACATCCCCACGCGCGACGTTGCCCCGTTCATCATGAGAGCCGACCTGCCAGACTGCATCCCACGCACCCAAGTCATTCCAACCGGCCTCTAATGGGACCATGTGGATTGCAAATGAACTACCAGGGCATTTCTCAATCACCGCATAATCAATCGACTCGCTGGGAATAGCATTAAAGAGTTTTTTTTCAGGTCGGATAAAAAAAGCGTCGCCATTGGCATCGATCGTTTTACCTTGCCACGCTTTAATGGTCGCCTCCAAAATATCGGGGCGAAATTCTTTTAATGCGGCAATCCAAACGCTGGCCTTCAGTACAAACATTCCACCATTCCAATAATATCCGCCATCATTTACGTATTGAGTGGCAGTGGCCAAATCGGGCTTCTCGACAAAACGCTTCACCACCATCGCGCCATCACCCGCTGTCTGGGCCTCGATATACCCATAACCGATCTCTGGCGCCGTTGGCGTAATGCCCAAAATAGCGATCGCCCCCGATTGAGCAATCTGCACTGCACACTGCATGGCTTTTTCGAAGGCGGATTGATCTTGGATAGTTTGATCAGCTGGCGTAACGAACAGAATCGGATCATTGCCACTGTCCATCGCGCACAGTGCTGCTAAAGTAAGTGCGGGAGCAGTATTGCGCCCTGCTGGCTCGAGCAACAAGGTTGCCTGAATAGTTTTTAACTCGCGCAACTGGTCTAGAGCTAAAAAGCGATGCTCTTCGTTGGTAACAATGAATGTCTTGGCTGAATCTGTAACTGACCTAATTGCTGTCTGCGCCCGAATAATGGCTTTCTGAAAAAGACTTTCCTGGCTATCATCACCCGAGAGAATTAAAAATTGCTTAGGAAATCCTCCGCGCGACAATGGCCAAAGCCGTGTCCCAGAACCGCCACATAAAATGACTGGATAGATTGGGGAGATTATGGTGGATTTAGTCACAAAATTTAGTTTTTTAGGTAGCAAGCTTATTTTAAAGGACCAATTGCGGCAAAACCAAAAACTGGATTCGCCCAACATTTACCGCGTAAACTAGTTAAATCAAGGCTAAATTCAGCGCTCATCTCTCACTTTATGACCAAAAACGCATTAATTATTGGAATCACTGGCCAAGACGGTGCCTTCTTAGCCCAGTATCTTCTTGCCAAAGGCTATACGGTTACCGGATCATCGCGCGATGTGATGGCGTCGTCGTTTCAAAATCTCAATACACTTGGCATTCGCGAACAAATCAAACTGATCTCTGTCTCGATTAATGATTTTCGTAGTGTATTTAATGCCATTCAAACCTGCGATCCAGATGAAATTTATAACCTCGCTGGCCAAACCTCGGTTGGGCTCTCCTTTGAGCAACCCGTCGAAGCCATTGAAAGTATTGCAATTGGCACTCTTAATATCCTAGAAGTCATTCGCGTACTTGGGAAATCCGTGCGTTTTTACAACGCAGGATCTAGCGAATGTTTTGGCGACACTGGCACCATACCTGCTAATGAATCTACCCCCTTTGCGCCTCGCAGTCCTTATGCAGTCGCTAAATCAACAGCTAAATGGCTTATTAATAGCTATCGGGAGTCTTATGGCCTCTATGCCTGTACCGGCATCTTGTTTAACCATGAGTCCCCCCTGAGACCCGAGCGGTTTGTCACCCAAAAAATTATTGTGGGTGCCAGCAAAATTAAAGCGGGGCTTATTCATAAGATCCAACTTGGTAATTTGGAGATTTGTCGCGATTGGGGTTGGGCTCCTGAATACGCCGAAGCAATGTGGCTTATGATGCAACAAAAGGAACCGAGTGATTTTGTGATTGCTACCGGTCGCATGGAGTCCCTCACCTACTTTGTCTCCAAAGCCTTTGAGTATTTTGATTTAGATTGGCAAAAGTATGTGGAGATTAATCCGTCTTTTTTCCGTCCAAATGAAATTCAGCATAGCGTTGGCAATCCAGAGCGCGCGATCAAATTCCTCAAATGGACAAAACCAACGGATGTGGACGGCGTAATCCAAAAAATGTGTGCCGCGCAAGCTAAAAAACTGGGGCTTTAGAGGTCATCCCAGCCCTACAGTTGCATTTTGCTTACGAATTCGCCCCAAGGAGCTGCTGGCAAGCATTTAATACGTCTAAAACCTTCGGTGGCTGCTGCATATCGCCAAGATTGGCAATTTGCTTAGACCAATACCCTTCGGTTTTCCACCTCGGCGAGTCGCAATAGATTTCGACAGTGGGTCTACCAAGAACTGCGGCGAGGTGGGTTAAGCCAGTATCAACCCCAATAGTTAGCCTTCCGTGGGCAACCAATGCATAGGCCTCATGAATGGAAATGGCCCTAGGGACAATCGCCCCTGGGATTTGACTAGCAATGAATTCGCTCACTTTGCGCTCCGCAGCATTACCCCATGGAAAAATCAATTGATAACCTTGATTAGCTAGCTCCTTGCCTAAATCCACCCACGATTCATTAGACCAACGCTTTGCAGCTCTAGCAGTTGAATGAAAGCACACTATGTAGGGCATCACAGAGCCATCGGTCGTCTTTTTAAGGCCTTCAATTGATAAGGCTGGAAGATGCTTAACGAATTCAGTAGGGTAAAAACGCGGTGGCTCATCTGCACGATTGATGAGTGGCCAATCAAAGGCGGAGCACATGACCTGGCGTGAGCGGTCAATCGCATGGCACTTCAATGGCACATGAACCGATTGGGTATAGAACGTTCTAGCGATTGGTTCATATCCAGAGTATTCGGTTGCATTGCCTAAGCCAGCAACAATGGCCGCATCCGATTTTCTAGCCAGAGCGCACACCAGAGCGGACTTTAATAATCCTTGGGTTTCTAGGACTACGTCGTAGCTTGTCGCTTGTAATAATTGGCGCATCGCAGAGAACTCGCGCCAGGTGCGCAGACTTAAAAGACTCTTACGCCAACGCCGAAAGGCTACTGGAATGATTCGATCAATGCCTCTAAACTTTTCTGTGGTTTGTAGTGGCGCCAATAAAGGCACATAAGCCTCTTCCACAATCCAATCAATTTGAGCATTCGGTAGGCGCTTGCGTAAATCCCAGACAATGGGCAAGTTATGAAGCACATCGCCCAAGGAGGAGAGCTTGACCAATAAAATTTTTGGAGCTTTGGCTCCTGTAGAGGTCGAATTAACCAGATTAACTTTATCTACTTTGGTAAATTCAGACGATTGGGTTTGACGTGGATGAGTCATACCCACATTATCGTATTGTTTGTAAGCCCATTGGTTTTAGAACTAATAAGTTAGGGTCACTAAAACTTCGGTACTTGATCCCAAGCTAGTCCGGCAGTGTCTTTGGCGTTTAACGAAACCTCAATCCCTGCTGGAATTGGCCAATCAATCCCAACCGTTGGGTCACACCACGCTAAGCAGACTTCGCTGTGCGGGTCGTAGTAATCGGTGGTTTTGTATAAAAACTCTGCAGTGTCCGACAATACTAAAAAGCCATGGGCAAAGCCGGGTGGAATCCAGAGTTGTTTATGGTTTTCGGCACTTAGAATCTCTCCAACCCATTGACCGAAGGTAGAGGAGTTTTTTCTCAAATCGACTGCTACATCAAAGACCAAGCCTGCTGTTACGCGCACTAATTTTCCTTGGGTATGCTGGAGCTGATAATGCAAGCCTCGCAAGGTCCACTGCCGTGAGAATGAATGGTTGTCTTGCACAAACTCCACATGAAGCCCAGTCGCGTTTGCAAAATCCTTGCTATTAAACGATTCAGCAAACCAACCACGCTGATCACCAAAGACTTTTGGTTCTATCAGGAGCACGTCGGCAATTTCTGTTGACCTTGCCTGCAATTTTATATTTGAATCCATCATCATTACTTTACCTTCGCAGATAAACCAATGGGCTGTGCGCTGGTGTTTAGTTCATGGAGCATTTTTGTTAAATATTGGCCATAACTGTTTTTACTCAATTGACTAGCTACCTTCTCCACCACTTCGGCACTAATCCAGCCCTGTCGATAAGCGATCTCTTCAGGACAGGCCACCATGAGGCCTTGGCGTTTTTGCAAAGTAGCGATAAAGCCTGCGGCATCGAGTAGTGAATCGTGCGTGCCGGTATC
>Ga0214921_10000675_pt1 | contig 61420 bp, 62 predicted proteins | sample LL1505_MetaG_FD_177992 | JGI IMG/M metagenome (GOLD analysis project Ga0214921, IMG submission 177992) | Freshwater microbial communities from Lake Lanier, Atlanta, Georgia, United States - LL-1505 | ecosystem: Environmental > Aquatic > Freshwater > Lake | place: USA: Georgia | collected...
CGATAATCCTTGCCCGACACGCCTCAAATACCCGGGCGACTCCCGCCAGATTTTGCTTCTCCAAAACCAACTGCGGATGGGGCGTTTCGACGATCACCTCATGCGCGCCGATCCCGTTCATCCGGTCGTAAAATCCCACGGCCTCCTTGTCCAATTCCCCCTCGACCCGCAGGGCGGGAAACCGATTCGGCACCACCCGCAACTGCCAACCCGGGCCGTTGGGTGCCGAGCCACTCGGCCGGATCGCATACACCTCCGGAGGCGTATACGTCTCATGCCCCTCCAGAAAGGGATCATCCTCCGGACGGGTCGGCGGCAACTCCTCGCACCGGTACCGCTCCGGGCGGATCTGTCGTTCCGGACTAAAGACAATCCAGCGACCCACCACAGGATCTTTTCTTAATTCAGGCATCGGTCTCTTATCCCGGCCTCACCCCACCAAAGACCGATAGATTTTTTCGTACGCCGGCACTGCCGCTTTCCAGCTCCAGTCCTTCTTCATCCCGTTTTGCCGGATCGACTTCATCATGGAAGGAGTATCCCACAACGCGAGGGCTCGAGACAATGCCCCCCTCATCCCCTTCTCAGTCGGCTCAAACCGCAGGCCCGTTCCCACTTTTTTCCCGGGGTTCCAATCCTCAACCGTGTCATGCAGTCCCCCCACGTCCCCCACCACCGGAATCGCCCCGTAGCGCATGGCATACATCTGGGTCAGCCCGCAAGGCTCGCTACGCGAAGGCATGAAAAAGAAGTCGGATCCGCCAAAAATCCTCCGGGCCAATCCCTCATCGTACCCCGTCCGCACCACGATTTGTTTCGGATGCTTCGCGGCCAGCTCCGTCAGTGACTTTTCCAAGACCGGATCCCCCGCACCCAAAATCACCAGTCGCCCCCCTTGTTGAATCATTTCACCTGCGGCTCCCAGCGCCAGATCTACCCCTTTTTCCCGGACCAACCTCGTCACCATTCCGAAAATCGGACGGCCATTCGCCGGCTCCAACCCCATATCCCGTTCTAACGCCACCCGGCATTCCAACCGGCCCGTCAAATTCCCTCTGCGGAAGTTTTTTTTCAGCTCTCCATCCGTCGCCGGATTCCAAGCCTCCTCATCGATCCCGTTCAGAATCCCGCTCAGCCATTTTCCTTTTTCCCTCAGAACCTCGTGCAGCCCGCATCCATGCTCCTTTTGCTGGATCTCCCGGGCATAGGTCGGGCTGACCGTATTCACCGCATCGGACAAGGTAATGGCCCCCTTCAAGAGGTTAAGTTTTCCAAAAAACTCCAATCCCTCCGGCCGGAAAATCCCCTCCGGCAAATCCAGCTTCCGAAAATCCTGCGGCGGAAACTCCCCCTGATAACGGAGATTGTGGATGGTGAAGAGGGTCTTCATCGGCAACCCCAACGCCCGCACATAGGCCGGCACCAAGCCTGCATGCCAATCGTTTACCTGAATCACCTCCGGAGTAGGCTCGATGTACCTTGCCAACTCCACGGCTGCCCGGGCGAAAAAATTGAATCTCTCTAGGCTGTCCGGATAATCCCCTCCGCCCTCCCCGTACAACTGGGCCCGGTCGAAATATTCATCTTTCTCAATGCCCCATAACGCGACACCGCCCCTCTTCCCTTGCCAAACCTTGGCCCTCCCCATTTTTCCGCCGGCCGGAAACTCCATCTCGAGCGAAGTGGCCCGAAATTCGCCCGCCCGCTTCAACCCCCGGTGCAACGGAACCACCAGACTCACTCCATGTCCCGCCCGCGCCAGCGCCATCGGAAGAGCCGCCATCACATCGCCTAATCCACCCGCCTTGGCATGAGGGGCGAGTTCGGTTGCCACGAATAGGATGTTCATCGGTTCTGAGCTACACTATCCCCTTATCTATGCCAGCCGCCAGCCGCTTGCCGGATCGCCTCCTTGCCCTTCTTGAAGGCAAGAAAGCTTCTCCCCTAGATGCTTCCACCCTTGCGAAACGCCTCCGGGTCCCCCCTTCGGCCGTTTCCCGCACTCTCACAGCCTTGGAAAAAGAAGGCCGCGTCGCCCGCGTCCGGCAAAATCACTGGATTTCCGCCCGCTCCGCCGACCTCGTCACCGGGACCATCCAGTTTCATGCGAAAGGATTTGCCTTTGTCGTCCCGCCCGATGGCTCGGCCGATCTGCACATCGCCGCCGAAGACACCGGCACCGCCCTCCACGGCGATCTGGTTGTCGCACGCATCGACCGCCGGGCCGGACCCGCCCCCCGTGGCCGACGCCCTTCCGAACCTGACCGCAGTCGCGGCCGTGTCCTTCGCATTCTCGAACGCCGCACCGCCATGGTGGTCGGAACGCTGCAAAAAACCGCCCGCTTCTTCATCGTCATCCCCGACGACCCCCGCTTCCTCCACAATCTCTACATCCCCGCCCCCGGAACGGAAGGCTCCCCCATGGCCGAACCCGGCGACAAGGTCGTGGCCAAACTCATCGACTGGAAGGATCGCCAGTCCAACCCCGAAGGCCTCCTTGTTGAACGCCTCGGCCGCGCGACCGATCCCGGCATCGACATCCTCTCCATCATCCGAAAATTTGACCTGCCCTCCGCCTTTCCCCCCGAAGCCCTCTCAGAAGCCGAATCGTTTCCCCCCGTTGAACTCCCCGACCGCCCCGCCGGACGGGAAGATCTCCGCGGCGACTTCATCATCACCATCGACCCCGACACCGCCCGGGATTTCGATGACGCCATTTCCCTCCGGGAACTTCCCCACGGCCATGTGGAGGTCGGCGTTCACATCGCCGACGTTTCCCACTATGTGAAGCCCGGTTCAGCTCTGGATCACGAGGCCCGCAAACGGGCCAACAGCGTGTACCTCGTCAACGGCGTCATTCCCATGCTTCCGCCTCGTCTTTCGGACGGACTCTGTTCCCTCCGTCCGAACGAACAACGCCTCACCTACTCCGCTTTCATTCGCCTCAACCCTGAAGGCAAACCCGGAGCCACCCGTTTCACCCGCTCCGTCATCTACTCCCGCCACCGTCTGACTTACGCCGAAGCCCTCCTTCGACTGCGCCGTCCCGCCCAAGATGACCTCGACCGATTTCTCCACCGAGCCTGGCACTTCGCCTCGTCCCTTCGTCGGCACCGGTTCGCCCAAGGTTCCCTCGATCTGGATTTCCCCGAGCTGCGTATTCTCCTCGATCCCCAAGGCCGGCCCAACCGGATCGAAAAAGAGTCGTCTGATGAATCCCACCAACTGATCGAAGAGTTCATGCTCCTCGCCAACGAGTCGGTCGCCCGCCACCTCAACCATGAACGCCGGCCCGCCCTCTACCGCATCCACGAAATGCCAGACGAATCCCGACTGCTTGAATACCGGGAACTCCTCATCGCCCACGGAGTCAAAGCCGGTGATCTGACGCAGCGGGGGGAAATCCAAAAAGTCCTCAAACTCCTCCCCGGCCGTCCGGACGGACATGCCTTGAAAATCGGTCTCCTCCGCTCTCTCAAGCGGGCCGTCTATTCTCCCAAAAGTCTCGGCCACTTCGGCTTGGCCAAATCCCACTACACCCACTTCACCTCCCCCATCCGCCGATACGCCGACCTTCTCGTCCATCGCGCCCTCGCCCACTCGAAAGGTGCGCCCCGAGTCGAGGGGTCTGCCCTCGATACCCTCGCCCAACATCTCTCACGGACGGAACGCACCGCCGCCGAGGCGGAGCAGGAATCCAAAAAACTCAAGCTCTTGGAATACTTTGAAATGCAGTCCGGCCCCAACCCCAGCCAGACTTTCGAGGCCGTGGTCACCGAGGTCACCAACTTCGGCATGTTCGTTGAACTGCCGGACTTTCTTCTCTCCGGATTAATTCACGTTTCGTCCATTCGGGACGACTTCTTTTCCTTTAACCCCGCCCAACGCTCCCTCCGCGGCCGCCGCTCCGGAAAAACCTACCGGGCCGGCACCCGCCTGCGCGTTGCCGTGCTGAAGATCGATATCCAAAAACGGCAGGTGGACTTTCGCCCTGCCTAAGTCGCCGGCTTGATCGCCGTGGCCTGAAACGAAACGATCTTTGGGCCCTGTGGGGTCTGTACTACGACAAAAGAAAATCGATTCATCCCCTCCATCATCTTTCCCTTGATGGAAACCTTGAGGGCGAATTTCCCGGTCACGACCGCACAATCGCCGAGTAATCGCGTCTTCACCTCCTCCAGATGGATCGGCTCATATTTGCGCGCTCCGCTCTGTAGCGCGCCGAGAAACTCCTCCCTGTTCTCCACCAACCCCGTTCCGTGGATGTGCTGGTACGATTCGTCCAGAATCTTGCTCAGCTCATTCGCCTGCCCTTGTCCGACCCATGTCGCCCACTGTTGGGCGCAACCCCCTGCATTCGCGGCGGAAAGGGACTCCGCCTTCACACTCCCCAAAAAACAAAACATCAACCCGAAACCTAAACCTGTCAGAAACTGGACTTTCATCAGCTTATATTTGATCAGCACACAACCCCCCGGCCAGTGAATTCCAAAAGGGAAAAGGGCGGACCCCCCGGATCCGCCCCCTTTTCCAATCTCTGATTCCTTTTTATTATTTTTTATCGTCGTCCTTGCACGACTTCTTGTCGCCACAGCTCTTTTTCGAGCCGTTACAGCAGTCTTCGTCTTCATCATCATCGTCGTCATCCCAACAATGCTTGCCTCGGGCATCCGGTAGTTTGTCGCCACGGGAGTTCATCCGGTTGACGCAACGGTCCCACTTGGTGCCGGCCTCGGCATGAGGAAGTCCCACAAACAGGGTGGCGATCACGGCCACAAACAGTTGAATCATTTGAACTAGTTTTTGTTTCATGAAAATAGGATCGGCAGAGGGAAGCTCGGTGTCAACCGAGCGACTACGCCCTGCTCATACCGGTCTTTCCAGAATCTGCCCGCGCTCTTTCAGCTTGGCCCGCAACTCAGTCTCCGAAAGGCCTTGAACCGAAGTCTTTCCCTTCACCGCCATCGCGCCGGCCAACCCCGCCGCTTCCCCCAACATCATCCACACCGGCTCCATCCGGATGGAAGTCATCGCAATATGACTCGCCGAGCAACATACAGGCACGAGCAGATTTTCCCCCTCCTCTTTCCGGGGCGTGATGGCACGGTAAGGCATCTTGTAAATTCCCCGATGCGCCTCATCCAGGCAAACCATCGAGTACATCCCGCCATTCAACGCAATTTTTCCGTTCAACGGAAACATGGCATAGGGCCAATCATCCACCCCATAGGACGCCAGGGCCACCGAGTCGCTCGGGTCGGTCTTTCCTTCCATATCTTTTTGCGTGACCACGTAGCCCGAAATCATCCGCCGGGCCTCCCGGACGTACATCTGATGAGGCCACCCCTGCGTGTCGTCGAAGGAGCCCGGCTGAAAACCGATTTGTTGAGCCTTCTGCCGAAGATTCTCCCGGGCCGCCGGATCCGTTTGCAGGAAATGCGTCATCCCCGCCATAAAATTTTGGTGAAACTTCCAGATCCGCGAGCGGGTCGACCAGTCCCCCTCGGGATAGCCGGCGTTCGCTCCAAAAACGGTCGGCGCCAAAAGGCTCCTTGCAAGATTGCCCGAGCCCATCGCGTAAATATGGCCCTGCTCCGGCTCGCGCGTGCCCAGTTTTCTGATCCGGTACCCTGCCAAATCCACGTTCCCGCGAAATGCCCTCCGATAAATCTCAAACATTCCGGGGTCATACTCATCCAGCAATCCGATCGGCAGCTTCTCTTTTCCCAGCGTGAACTTCCACCGGAACCCGTAGCCCATCGTGAGCTTGTCCGCGCTTCCCTCCGGCCCCATGGAAATATTCTGCAATAGCGGCAGAAGTCCGCTCCGGGAATCTCCCGGCACCACATAGGGATCAATGTCGTACACCCCCATATTCGGCGGCACTCCCGCCAAAGACTCTCCATATTGCTCCCGTGACTCCCTTCCGAAGGTGTGCGAGATCCCTGCCTGGGCCATCAAATCTCCTTCGTAGGAGCAATCAATGAACACCCGTGCCTTCACCTGCATCGCCTGGATTTGCTGGGGCCGGGCAATCGGACATCCGGTTTTGTCAGGCGGGGCATAATCGAGCTCGATCGAATCAATCCGTGAACCGGTCTTTTGAACCGCGGCCAGCCGATGCTCATAAACGACCGGAATGGAATGTTCACGAACCAGCCCCTGAAAAAGGCGCCGATACGTGGCATCATCATTTTCATCGTTGAGAATTTTCTGGGTCATGCCACCGACCGCATCCTTCTGCCCCCAGTCGATATGCATCAATCCTCCCCCTGTCATTCCCCCGAGCCACCGACTCGGCTCGATCAGGAGAACTCGGCATCCCTCCTTCACCGCCGAAACCGCCGCCATGATTCCGCTCGCGTTGCCGCCATACACACAAACATCCGTCTCCCTCCATCGCTTCCCGCCACATCCCGCCAGAAATTCCGCCGGGAGAAAGGATGCGCTCCCCATCGCCAAAAACTGTCGCCGGTTCATCGGGTTGGGGGAAACTCCACCTGCACCACCGTGCTCTCCTCCAACCCCTGGAGAATCAAGGAAGGATGATCGGCGGTGATGAGTCGGGCCGTTCCCTTCGCCCACTCCTCGCCACCTCCCTCCACCCGCACTTTTCCATCCGCCACGAAAAGATAACGGAACGTTCCGGAATCGGGCACCACCTCCCGCACCTCCCCCGCAGCGACCCACCAGCGCGTGATCTTGAAATCGTCACAGACCAACATCCGCTCTCCACGGGGCTGAATAAAAGCCGGCTCATGATCCTCCCATTGGATCGAAGCCAGAGCCTCCTTCACATGCAACGCCCTCGATTTGCCGGAATCATCCTTCCGGTCCCAGTCATACACTCGGTACGTCGTGTCGGAATTCTGCTGAATCTCCAGAATCACGTTCCCCGAACCGATCGCATGCACACGTCCCGAAGGAAGAAACATCGCTAAACCCGCCTCGGTGGGGAGGCGGTGAAAGCATTCCGCAACGGTCCCCTCCTTCAAGGCCTCCTCAAACTCCCCCCGCCGGATTCCGCTCTTTAAGCCGGCGTAAATCTCCGCACCGGGTTGGGTCTCCAAAAAGAACCACATCTCCGTTTTGGGTTCCCCACCCAATATCGCGGCCTTTCCCTTCGGTGGGTGAACCTGCAGGGAAAGCTTCTCCTGTGCGTCGAGCAGTTTGATCAGGATCGGAAAACGGGCCGAGTCGCAAGCCCGGGTGCCGAAAAGTTTTTTCCGGTCCGGTCCCGACCAGAGAGACCCGAGAGTCTTCCCCTCTCCCTCCACCACTGACTGGGCTTCCGCCCGGTCGACCAATTCCCAGCTCTCCCCAATCTTTTTGCCCGCCGGCAGGAATCTTCCGAATCCCTCAAGATTCCGCCCGCCCCAAATCCTTTCCTGCATCAGCGGCTCGAATTTCCAAATCGCCATACGCCATTCTAGGTCAAAAAGACCAATCCTTCATCCAAAATTAAAAATCTGGCTCTTCCCATGGCCTACCGTCCCGATAGGCCGCCCCCACCCTCCACTTTCCTTCCTCCAACACAAACGGAACAACCATTCTCTTCTCCTTTCCCCCAGAAATCCGGATGACTTCTGCCTCGGCATAGCTCCCCTCAAACTTGGGCACATCGGATAACCGGTATTTTGCCCCTTCCTCCCGATCCTTCTTCCCCGCCACGGCCAACGCGGCCCGGGGCTCCCAGCCCTCCGATCGAACTCTCCCTTGGAGCGCCTGCGAAAGCTTCTCCTCCAACTCCCCATGCCTTCCTTCATTGGCCTCTTGAATACCTTGATTCACCTCTCCAACAAACCGCCCCTGGGGATCCCCCCCACACCCCACGAAAATCAAGACCCCCAGTACCACACCCCACCCCTGTAAACTTACCTTGGAAATAGCCATCCTTACGCTCAATTAGACTCCTTCCACTCGACATGGCCAAACTTAAACCCATCCGCAACGGCCCGTCCCTCGGTCAAGAGGTGATCGCCCTCGCCATCCTCGGAACGGGCATCCTTCTCTTGCTCGCACTCTTCTCTTTCGACCCTCGCGACCTCTCCTTCTATTCGCAACCTCCGCAGAATCCGAAAGCCAACCTCGTCGGCCCGGCCGGCGCCTACCTCGGCGGTATTCTCTTTCTCCTCTTCGGCTTGGGCTCTTATCTGTTCCCGGTGGTCCTCATCGCCGGAGGCCTCCTTCTTTTCTTCGCCAAAGAGGTTCATTACTCCCGAAAGTTTTTATTCCTCGGTATCCTCCTCGTCACCGGAGCCTGCCTACTCCAGCTCGCGGCTCCGATTTTTGGACCCAGCTTGGCCAATCCCCTTTTCTCCGGAGCCCACGGCCTCGACGGTCCTCCTTCCCCCGCCGGAAAAATGCCCGGCGGCTACATCGGCTATTTCATGAACGACAAGTTCGTCGCCCCCATCCTTGGTCAAGTCGGTGCCGTGCTCGTCTTCGGCCTTTCCTATCTCGTTGTTCTCGTCCTTCTCTTTGAATTCCGTCCCGCCGAACTCGCTCGGGCCTTCGGCGAAGCTGGTCGCGCCCTCGTGGACCAATACCTCGATTATCGCATCCGGCAGGCCGATCCCACCGAACGGATCGAACTCGAACAAAAGAAAGTCGAAATCCAACAAAAGCGTCTCCGCCGTCAAATCGCCAAAGAAAAGACTCCCCCCAAAGAACCTGAACCTGCGGTTGCGATCCCCATGAACCGCCCCGCTCCAAAAATTTTCGATACCACTAAAAATCCGATGCCCTCTTCGATCCCGGAATCCCCGAAGGAAAAAAACGAAAAACCAGCCAAACCGGAAAAAGCTCTCAAAACACTTCCCCCCGCCGAGTCCCCTCTCCCTCCCCCCTCCGCTGAATCCTCTTCCAAACCCAAGGCCACCCCCAAGCTCTCCCCTGCCCCCGTTCCGGCCTCGACCCGCCCAACCTACGACAAATACAAACTCCCGCCCATCGACCTCCTTCAAAAATCCGACAAGGAAGTCCGCCCCACCTTCTCCGAGGATGAACTCAAGGCCAACCAGGAACGCATTATCGAAACCCTCTCGCATTTCGATATCGAGGTCAGCCCCGGAGACATCACCCGCGGGTCGACCATCACCCGCTACGAACTTTATCCCGCTCCCGGCATCCGCGTGGAACGCATCTGCAATCTCGAACGCGATCTCGCCCGCTCGATGAAAGCCGAACGCATCAACATTCTGGCCCCTGTCCCCGGTCGCGACACCGTTGCCATCGAAGTCGCCAACGCCTCCAAAGTGAAGATCCTCCTCCGCGATCTCATCGAATGCGCCGAATGGAACTCCTCCCGCGCCCACCTCCCCGTTTCGCTCGGCAAAGACGTCTACGGCGCCACGCTCATCGACGATCTGGCCGATCTCCCGCATGCCCTCATCGCCGGCACCACCGGTTCCGGGAAATCGGTCTGCATCAACACCCTCCTCCTCAGCCTTCTCTACCGATTCAGCCCGGACGACCTGCGCCTGATCCTCATCGATCCGAAAGTCGTCGAGCTCCAGGTCTACAACCGACTTCCCCATCTCGTCGTCCCTGTCGTCACCGAACCCAAAAAAGTCCTGCTCGCCCTGCGCTGGGTGATCAACGAAATGGAAAAAAGATACCGCTACATGGCCAAGGCCGGCGTACGTAATATCGTCGCATTCAACAACCGCGTCCGCACACCCCACCGGGTGGAGGCACTCGATCTCGCCCCCCAACTCGAAAACGGCGACATCCCTAAACCCGCTTCCTCCACGGAAGAGCCGCTACCGGATCGCCTCCCTTACATTGTCGTGATCATCGACGAGCTCGCCAACCTGATGCAGGTCGCCCCGGCGGATGTGGAAAATGCGATCGCACTCCTCGCCGCCAAGGCCCGCGCGGCCGGCATCCATCTCGTCATCGCCACCCAAACACCCCGAGCCGCAGTCATCACCGGTGTGATCAAAACCAATGTCCCGGCCCGCATCGCCTTCCAGGTCCCTTCCGGGGTCGATTCCCGCGTGATCCTCGACGAGTCCGGCGCAGAAAACCTCCTAGGCAAGGGAGACCTTCTCTATCTTCGTCCCGGCGCCAGCAAATTGATCCGCGCCCAAGGTGCCTTTGTCTCGGATGAGGAGGTTTCCCGCGTGATCGACTTCATCGCCGCCCAGGCCACCCCTTACTACGAGCAGGAAATTCATGCCAAATTGACCAAACCCGCGTCCGGGGATTCTGATCTTTCGGAAAAAGACGAGGAGTTGCTGGCCGGCGCCCTAGAAGTCGTCAAAACAGAGAAGCGAGCCTCCACGTCGTTGCTGCAGAGGAGGTTAGGACTGGGCTACGGCAGGGCCGCATGGGTGATTGATCAATTCGAATCTCGGGGTATTATTGGACCCCGCGATGGAGCCAAGGATCGCGAGATCCTTGTCGACCTCGACAACTTCCAATTATGAAAAATCAGGCATCCCCCACGGCTGAGGCCAACACTCCTGTTGCCTCGCAGTTGGGTGTTGCCCGTCTCCGACTCGGTTGGAGCATCGAGGAAGCCGCCGCCCGCACTCGGCTCCACCTCAATGTGATCCGAAATCTCGAAGCCGGTCATTTCGACAAATTTCCTAGCTTGGCCTATGCCCGCGGCTTCCTCCGCATCTACTCCCGCGAACTCGGCTTGGACCCCAAAAAAATCCTTCGTGAATTCCAGCCCTTGGCTGAACCGGAGGATTCCATTCTGGATCTGCGGCCGGAAATGCTCGAAGCCCTTCCGACCCGCGCTTCGGAACCGATTCTTACCTCCCGGGGACTGGGCCTGGGGGTTTTGGCCGTCGCCGGCGTGTTTGTTCTAAGCGTTCTCGGGATCCAGATGTACCGTGTATGGCCCGTCAAATCACCGAAAGATCCCTCGACCCTCGCTCCCATTGGAGCGGCTGAAAAACCGGAGTCTCCCGCCCCTACTCCCCCGGCTTCCACAGAGGGTTTCGTCAAATCCGCAATTCCGGTCAAACCCGGGAATTCCCCTACTCCCTCTTCCCTTCCGATGGTTCAGTCTTCTGACAACACCCCACCGAAACCTGCGACTCCCCAGCAGTTGAGGATCAAGGCGAAGAAAGACACTTGGGTCCGCGTGGTCGCCATTCGGGACGGCAAGGAAGTTCAGGTGTTCGAAGATACAATTGACGAGGATGATTTGGTACCTGGGCGGGATGATCCAGCCTGGGCGGGGGAAGCCTTCATTATCACCACCCGCGAAGCCGCTGATGCAGAAATCATATTCAACGACTCCAATTTCGGTCCTTACGAAAAGCCTGGTCCCCAAACCTTCCGCCTCCCCGCCCGCTGACGCTTGGGCGTTTCCCCCTTTTCCTTCATGGCTACCAAAGTCGGCCTGATTTCACTGGGTTGCGCCAAAAACCTCGTCGACTCAGAAATCATGCTGGGCCACCTCCGCTCGGCCGGCATCGATCTGACCTCAGATTCCGCCGAGGCCGACGTCCTCATCGTCAATACCTGTGCTTTCATTGATTCCGCCAAAACGGAAAGCATTTCCGCCATTCTCGAAGCCCACCGGGACCGCGGACTTCACCGACGCCGCCCCGATCAACGTCTCATCGTCGCCGGATGCATGTCCCAGCGTTTCTCGTCCGAACTTTCCGGTGAACTCACGGAAGTCGACGCCTTCATCGGCTTGGACCAACTCGAGGAGGTGGCTCCCGTGGTCCGGCGTGTCTTGGCCCGCGCCCCCGGCACCCCGCCGGAGGATCTGGTCCCTGACCACCTCCCTGTCTACATCCCCGACTTCAACACGCCCCGCTGGCGTCTGACCCCCAAACACTTTGCTTATGTGAAAATTGCCGAGGGTTGCAACCACCCTTGCTCCTTTTGCGTCATTCCCCAGATGCGCGGAAAACATCGCAGCCGCACAATTGAATCGGTCCGACGCGAAGCGGAACAACTCGTCTCCGAAGGAGTCAAAGAGCTTCTCCTGATTTCCCAGGACACCACCTACTTCGGGATGGATCGTTGGACCGAAGGCCGCGGCCCTCGCGCCCAAGTCAGCTCCGCCCGAGGTGAAAACCTAATCGATCTTCTCGAAGCTCTTTCCAGTGTGAAGGGGGATTTCTGGATCCGCCTTCTCTACACCCATCCCGCCCACTGGTCGGATGAACTCATCGCAGCCATTGCCCGCCTCCCGAAAGTTGCACGCTACGTCGACATGCCTCTCCAGCACATCGAGGAGGGAATGCTGAAAGACATGCGCAGGGAAACTTCCGAAGCCCACGTCCGGGATTTGGTGAAACGCCTTCGGACCGGCATTCCTGGCCTTGCCATCCGCACCACCTTCATCGCCGGTTTTCCGGGAGAGACCGATGCCCAGTTCGAAACCCTCCTCGGTTTCATTGAAGAGGCCAAATTCGACCGGATGGGCATCTTCACCTACTCTCAGGAACAAGGGAGTCGGGCCGCCAAGCTGCCCAACCAGATTTCTCCAGCCGTGAAAAAAGCCCGCTACAGGAAAGCCATGGCATCCCAGCAGAAAATCGCCAAGGAACGGGCCTCCTCCCTAGTCGGAAAAAAAATCAGGGTTCTGGTCGACACCCCCGACACCGCCCGCACGGAAGCCGATGCCCCCGACGTCGACGGAAAAGTTCTCCTGCAAAAGCCCCTGACCCCCGGGGAATTCGCCGAAGTGACCATCACCGGCCACAAAATCTACGATCTGATCGCTTAATCTTTCTTCAGCATCAACTTGAACCTAAACTACCGTCCATGACTCTTCCCGACTGGCTCACGATCGGACGCGTCCTTGCAACGTTCGTCCTGCTCGTGCTTCTCCAAGCCTGTGCTCATCCCCCGGTTCCCCTTTGGACCGCATGGCTTGCCCTCACCCTCTTTGTCGCTGCCGCGCTCACGGACTGGCTCGACGGCCATCTCGCCAGAAAATGGAAAATCGAATCCGATTTTGGCCGCCTTTTTGACCCCCTTGCCGACAAACTTCTGGTCACTGTCGCCTTTATCGGCCTCCTCGGCGCAGGGCTTCTCCCCGTCTGGTTCGTCTCTCTTGTGGTCGCCAGGGAATTTTTGATCACCGGGATCCGCCTCGTCGCCGGACAAAAGGGGGTCGTTCTTGCTGCAGAAAAAGTGGGCAAACACAAAACCGTCACGCAAATGGTGACTGCCATTTTGGGACTTCTCCTCCTGGCGATTGATCCTCCTCTCCCCTTTGGGCGGATCCTTCTGGATCTTGCCGTCCTGGTCACGGCCCTAATCACAGCCGGATCGGGCATCTACTATCTGATCCGGAACTACTCGCTCCTCATTCCCAAGGTCCACCGATCATGATTCATGGATTCAAGGAACTTGCCTCTGTCTGTGCAGCTATCGCTGAGGGACATCAGACAGTTCTTCTTCGCAAGGCTGGTCTTCGTGAATCCACTGTTGAGAGCGGTTTCCAGACAAAATCCTTCTACCTTCTTCCCACCCAGTACCATGAAAAGGGCGCAAAAAGTGCCGCTCCGGATTTCTCCATTACCCTTCGGGTTGAAATCATCCGCTCGGGCGACTTGCTCGACTGGGCCCAAATCGAAAAGCTACTTCCTCTCACAGCCTACGATCCCGCAACGATCCGAGATCATTTTGAGTCCCGTGACCAAAAACTTCTCCATTTTGCCCACATCCGTGCCTTTTCTCTAACTCCAACTTGGCATCTGCCCCACTCCGACTCGCTCTCCGGATGCCGCTCTTGGTTTGAACTCCCTCCTCCTCCCCTTGGCCTTACTGAGCTTCCTGTTTCCGCAACCGACCTTTCCCTAAAAACCGAACAGGTCCTTTCATGAATCTCGAAGACACCCATCTCGATGTTCTGATCAAAGCCCAAAAGGCTCAGGGAATCACGGATCGGGATCTCATCAAACTGGCTGGAATCACAGTCCCAGATCTCAATAATCTCCGTGCCGGCCGACGCGAGCCCACCGCTCTGGAACGGGTTGCCCGCACCCTCGGACTTCGCTCGGAATCCGTCATTGCGCTGGCAAATGGCACTTGGTCGGCACCAGCCGTGGCTTTGCCGGCTAGCGTCTTAAAATTCACCACCCCGTTCGCCGACATGACGGTGAATCACTATCTTGTATGGGATCCAAAATCCCTCAAGGCCGTGGCGTTCGATGCCGGAACCGATGCCGACCCCCTCTTCGCCGCACTGGACCGTCACAAACTCGCATTGGAAAAGATTCTTCTCACCCATACCCACGGAGACCATGTCCTTGAGCTCGACCGCATACGCGAGAAAACCAAAGCGGAATCATTTGCCCCGGAAGCGGAGCCTCTCGATGGATCTCAGCCCGTTCCGAATGCGAAACGATTCAAAGTGGGCGCCCTGACCATCACGGCTCACACCGTCCCCGGTCATTCACTTGGTGGCACGGTTTATGAAGTGAAAGGTCTGGAAGCTCCTTTGGCGGTTGTCGGGGATGTGATTTTTGCCGGATCGGTCGGGGGCATTCGTTCCCGGTACCGCCCCGCCTTGGAGGCGATCCGGGCCGGTGTCCTTACCCTAACCCCGGATACTATTCTTCTTCCCGGCCACGGACCTGTGACGACAGTGTCTCACGAACTCTCCCAGAATCCCTTCTTCCCGTGAAAGTCGTTGTTCTTCTTTCAGGAGGGCTGGATTCGGTCACCGTCCTCCATCACATGGCCGCCACTGAAAAGGTCGTGGCCGCACTCAGCTTCGACTATGGAGCCAAGCATAACGCCCGGGAACTCCCCTGTGCTGCCGATCAATGCCGCGGCCTCCGCATCCTAAACCAGATCGTGCCGCTGACCTTTCTGGCAGAAACTTTCAAGTCCGACCTCCTGAAATCAGGGGGCAAAATCCCCGACGGCCATTACGAGGAGCTGACGATGAAAAAAACTGTCGTTCCTTTCCGAAATGGCATTTTTCTCTCCCTTGCCGCCGGCTATGCGGAAAGCCTCGGGGCCGATGCCGTAGCCATTGCCGCTCATTCGGGCGATCACGCCGTCTACCCCGACTGCCGGGAGTCTTTTTTTCTTCCCATGGCCCAAGCGATCGAGGCCGGCACCTACGCCCAAACGAAACTCCTACGCCCTTTTGTCGCGATGGACAAAGCCGCGATTGTCCGGCGTGGGGCCGAACTCAAAATCAACTTTGCCAGGACCTGGTCCTGTTACAAAGGGGGCCTTCTCCACTGCGGAACCTGTGGAACCTGCATCGAACGCCGGGAAGCCTTCCTGATGGCGGCTCTGCCGGACCCAACCCCGTACGTCACCACGCCACCTCTTCCACCCAAGCCCGCTCCGGGAAGCTAAAACGATGCGGATTGCGGAAATCTTCCACTCCATCCAGGGGGAAGGTCTCTTGGCGGGGGTCCCCTCCGTTTTTGTTCGCACGTCCGGTTGCAATCTCCGTTGTGATTGGTGCGACACCCCTTACGCGTCCTGGAATCCGGAGGGAATGGAGATCTCCGTGTCGAACATCGTGAACAAGATCTCCAAATGGAACTGTAATCACGTTGTCCTCACAGGCGGGGAACCCATGATCGCCCCGGATCTCTTCGAACTGGCGACCGTTCTGAAAAAAGAAGGGAGACACATCACCATCGAAACCGCCGGCACGCTTCTCCCCAACGGAATTCCCTGCGACTTGGCGTCGATCAGCCCCAAACTTTCCAACTCCACTCCTCCTCCCGAACGAGACCCAGCTTGGGCTAAAAAACACGAAGCCACCCGCTCCCACCCAGAAGTCATTACCGAATGGATTCGGAACTATCCGTTTCAGTTTAAATTTGTCGTCTCAACCGAGAACGACCTGGCCGAAATCAAGGATCTCCTATCCCGCCTTCTACCTGTCCCCTTGGACCGGATCCTTCTGATGCCCGAGGGCATCGATGTGAAAACACTCGCCGCCCGCTCCCCATGGCTTGTCGAGATCTGTAAACGAGAAGGCTTCCGTTTTTGTCCGCGACTCCACATCGAACTCTTTGGTCACACTCGCGGGACATAATTCCAATGCTTAAACCCTTATGCCGGTAGGGTCGGTTGTCTCAACCGACCGTGCTGGCCTTTTTTCTTTCCTGACAAACCGGTCGATGAGGACCATCGCCGCTGCCAAGACGCAAATCCGCAGTTATGAAATCTTTACAATCCGTCCGCTCTGGCTCCCTGCTTCCAAAGCCGCCAGTTCCAGAATCTGAGACACCACTTCCGCCGGTTTTTTCCCGCCCTTGTGCATCTCGGTGTCCAGAAAGGGCGGTTCGACCGCATTGATGAGCACGTCCACTCCTTTTAATTCGTAAGAGACTGCCTTGGTCAACGAATCGAGAGCACACTTCGAGGCACAATATCCCGAAGCCTTCGGCAAATGCTTGATTGGAGCGCTAATATTCACAATCCGGCCAAATCCCCGTTGAATCATTCCCGGCAAAATGGCACGGATCAGCAGATACGGCCCGCGCACGTTGGTGGCCATGATCCGATCCCACTCCTCTACTGGAAGATCTTGCACGGCTTTCATCCCCGTGATGATCCCGGCGTTATTGATCAAAATCTCAACCGGCCCGGTTTCTTTTTCTGCCTGTTTCACCCCTTTTTCGACTGACTTTTCGTCGGCAACATCCATTTCAACCGCCGTCCCCGTGCCACCAGCCTTCGTTACCTCTTCCGCAGTTTTTTGAATCCTTTCCTTTCGCCGTCCAGCGCAGATCACCTTGCCTCCCGCCTGTCCTGCCGCGACAGCCAAAGCTTGACCCAATCCCGACCCCGCACCCGTTATCAATATGACTTTGTCTTTAAGATTCATGATTGGATGGGAGAAATACTGAACTCATGGTCTGCCTGAAAACTACTGGGGTTTGGCTTCTCCGCCACTCTCCGCCGGCAGATTCATCTCGGTCACTGGCGCAGGGATGACCGCAGCCACGGGCTGAGGGTATGGCCAAAGAATGAATTCACTGCGGTCAAACCATAGACCGCCTGGCATCGCAAGGGTGGACCCCGCCCACTCCATCCCCGGTTTCGAATGAACAGGGAAAAATCCTGTCGCGCCCAAAAGAGCCGCCTGCTGGGAGGGGGCGAGAAGAAATTCAAGGAAGCGAAACGCCATATCCTTTTTTGCCGAATCGTCCCGCACGCCCATCACCTCAAAGTCTACCAAGGTTCCGTTCGGCAAAACCGCCCACCGGATCAATCCCCCTCCTGCCTGGGGATCCAACACCAGCCGCCAAGACGGCAGATACGAAAAATTGGCCTGTCCATTTTTCAATCCATTCCAGCATTCTTCTTCCGAAGCCAGCCGGCCGGCCAAAGCAGCCTCCACCTGTTGCTTCGCCGATGCACGGGCATTCTCGCCCCCGAAATTCACCGACCGATTTTGTCCCTTGATCCAGAGGGCCGCCAAAAGATCCGTGTCCTGGGGGAAAAGAGCCCCCGCTTCACTGACCCAGCGGACAGGAGCCGCCATCGCCACCTTCGGGTTCGTGCCGGGAGCCACCTTCCGCATAAAAAACCATGGGCTGATCCGCCATGGACGGCTGCGGGCCCCCGCCGGGTCAAAAGACTGGCCACGATAGACCGCATTGATTCCATCGTTTGGAACTTTGCCCGTCAGATCGGCCCAGCTCAACGATTTGCCCAATTCTGGAAAGGATCGAGCTTTGAGAAGGTATGCATCCCCATCGGTAGGCCATGATCCGTCCGGATTTCTTGCCAAAATCCGTTGGTCGATTTTGGGGTATCCCGGACCGCTGGAAAAAGTGTCCAGCCACAGTTGGGGAATCGCCGGCCCCTCGTGATAGACCACGAGTTTTGCAGGCGCTTGAAAAATGGAGGCCGGCGCCGCGACCGGCAAGGGCTCGGGATTCTCCCCGCTGGGTTGGAATCGGTGTCCTAAGGCAAAACCTAGGCCCACCGCCACCATCAATCCCAGACCGATCAGCCCGGGGATTCTCGAATCAGGGGAATCTTTCGATGGCTCCATCAAGCTACCTTCTCCGAAATCACTTAGGTGGGAAAGCCACAAGAAAAGTGTGCCCGAAGTCCTGTCCGCCTATCCCTGAGCTTCACAGCCATCATCTCTTTTCCCAAGCCTCCACGATTTCCGAAAATATATCATCCAACGTCTTGGTCAGCCCCCACGAGGGATAGTGGTCCTTCATTTTTGCCAAATTGGAAATATAGCAGATATGATCCCCTTCCCGGTTTTGATCCACATAGACTTGCTGCATTTTCTTGCCGGTTAGTTTTTCCACCCGGGTAAAAGCCTCGAGTATGGAGCAGCTGTTCTGCCTGCCTCCCCCCAGGTTATAAACCTCCCCAACGCGGGGCTTTTCGAGAAAAGCCGCAATAAACCGGGCCACATCCAGAGAATGAATGTTGTCCCTCACCTGCTTTCCTTTGTACCCATAGACCTTGTAGGTCCTGCCCTCCAGATTGCACTTCACCAGGTAGGACAGAAATCCATGCAACTCGACTCCACTGTGATTGGGGCCGGTCAAGCAGCCGCCCCGGAGGCAGCAGGTCTTGATTCCGAAATACCGCCCGTATTCCTGGACCATGATATCCGCCGCCACTTTTGATGCGCCGAAAAGGGAGTGCTTGCTGGAATCGATGGAGAAGTTTTCATCAATCCCGTTTTGGTAGACAGGATCATTATAATCCCAGCGGGTCTCCAGTTCTTGGAGGCGGATGGTGTTGGGCCGGTCCCCATACACCTTGTTCGTCGACATATGAACAAACGTCGCCTCCGGACAAAAACGTCTCACCCCCTCCAAAAGATTGAGCGTCCCCACTGCATTTACATCAAAATCATCAAAGGGACGGGCCGCCGCCAAATCATGGCTCGGCTGAGCCGCCGTGTGCACCACAGCCGAGGGCTTGAGTTTTTCCATGAATCGCAGGACTGCCGAGCGGTCGCGAATGTCCAATTCATGGTGATGAAAGGTCTTGTGCTCCTTTTGGAGCCTCTGCTGATTCCAGCGGGTGTCCCCGCCGGGCCCGAAGAAATCAGCCCGTTGATTGTTGTCCACTCCATGAACTTCCCGCCCTTGCCCGGCAAAGAAGGCAACCACCTCCGAGCCAATCAGCCCGGAAGATCCGGTGACCAGAATTTTCATCGGCTCCCCCTCCCCCCTTCGCAGGGTTTTGAAAAAGACATGAAACATACTGGCACAGGTCCCGAAGAAGGGGCAAATTCATTGGGGTGAAGATATCCCCTGCGCAAATCAAGATCTGGATGGACCAGCTCCGCCGAATGCGCGAAATGCAATACGCCTACCACAAGAAGTTCTTCCATGGCCTCTACTTCTTTCTCGTGCTGGTGATCGGTTGCCTTCTTTGGGATAGCCCGGTCTCCCTGGCTCTTGTTCCCCTCCTCGTCATCACTGCCGGAACCCAATCTTGTTTTTACCTCCACTTCGTCGACTTTGCCCGGCTCCACGCCCGCCACATCGAAACCCACTTCAATAAGGCCTTGGGCAAGGACACCTTGGTTGGATCCGTAGTCGAAGATTTCTACTTCTACCCCATCGATGCACCCAAGATCGGTGGCTTTGTTCCCACAACGCCTCTCCGTTTCTTCAGCTTCTTCACCCTCCATTGGGTCGTCCTATGGCTCGGCCTTGCGGCTTTTGCCCTATGGCGCCTTCTCCCCATGATGGGCGCTTGTGGCAAACACTACCTGATTCTTCTCGGCTTCTGGGCCACCCTGAACTTCATCTATCTGGCCTGGTTTTTTGGAAAGGCCCGAGATCGTCATGCAATGGACTCTTTCCTGAAAATACGTTCATAAGGATTTATGTTGTCTTGCGAGATCTCGATCATAACCCCGGTTTTTAATTCAAGCCGGTGGATCGATCTGTGTATCCGCTCGGTGAGGCATGCCCTTCAAGGACGAAACTATGAGCATATCGTTGTGGATGGCGGCAGCACGGATGGAACTCTGGACTATCTGAACCAGCAGAAAGACATTCGCCTCATCCTAGGGCCGGACAAGGGTATGTACGACGCCCTGAACAAGGGCATGGCTACCGCACGGGGTCGCATCCTGGGTCATCTCAACGCCGATGAGCAGTACGACCGGGCGGGTCTAGCCCACGCCCTCGAGAAACTTGAAAGAACGGGAGCCGACGCTGTTTTCGGCCCCACCATCATGCTCGATGAACATCTGAACTTTCTTTACCTCTTCAACCAGATCACAGTCCCTCGACCTATTGATGCTGATTGGCACATGCCTGTCCAAACCTGCTCGTTCCTCTTTCGTCGTCAGATTTGGGAACGTTGCCCCTACCCCGCCGAATACCGCGTTGTCGGGGATCACGTCTGGTTCCGCCGCCAGATGAAGCTCGGACTCAACCTTATTTCTGTCCGCAAGCCCATCGGTATCTTCACTTGGCACCAGGACGACATCGCCAAACGGCTAGGCTCTCATGGAGAAAACGCTCTGGCCGAAGTAAGTCGCAGGAGCCTGCGCATACGAACCGCTAAATTGGCCTTTCGCTTGAAACATCTTCTCCAAGGCGGACTGTTTCGCCCCTTCCGTGTGCAACACGAACTCATCACTTTGGGAATGCCGGCCCGTGTTCACACCGTGTCCTTCCCCCCATTGGGCCTCTGATTTCAGTTGCTCTTTCTTCTTCGACTCCCGCAAGGAACCAACCCTGTTCACCGAACTTCGGTGACTGGGAGAGAAAGCACGATCGCTATGTTTTCAGCAAGAATTTGTAGAAGCTCAACGTCGCCCGAACTGTGGCATCCCAACTAAATTTGGATGCTTCCTTATAGCCACTCGATATGGCCCGGCTTCGTGCCTGGCGGGACACAAAGAATTTCCGCATCGCTTTATACAATTCAGAGGGCGTGATTTCCGAAAGAGCACAGCCAGCTTGCCCGACCAGATCCTCCACACCGCTTTTCTCCGCATAAATGACAGGACACCCGTAGGTCATGGCCTCCAAGGCGGGAAATCCGAACCCTTCCCACCGGGAGGGGTAGCATAATCCATAGGCCTTTCGGTAATGCTCAGGCATTTCGTCTTCTGTGGTTTCACTCCAATGGACCAAATTGCGAATCCCCAAAGACTCCCAAAGATTTTCTTCTTCGTCAGACGGTTTGCCTCCGCCAATGAGTCTAAGCAGGGGTCGTTTTTCGGATTTCGGAAAAAGACTCAGCGCATGATAGACCGCCTCAATATTTTTATATCCACCCCTCTTCCCAACGATCAGAAAATGTTGAGGGTCGGATAAGATTCCTTTCCGCACCGGGCCCGGCCTACCGTGAGGAACAACCTTCCCCGGAAGTTTATTTTCAGGATAAAACCAACGAAAATCTTTTTTTGTTCGTTGGGAAACCCAGAGGGCGCCTTTTGCCGTTTTGAGGCTTTTTTTTCTTTGAAAAATGGCGTTGTTCGCCTTCAGGTTTTGGGCGGTTCCATCTTTTTCGGGAATCAGGTCATGGATGGTATGAACATGGACATCGGCCTGCTTGGCAATCCAGGGATCCGATCCGATTCCCGTTGAATGATACACAAGCTTCAGACCCTCTCTTCTGCGAAATCTTAACTTCAGAAAAAAGGCTCTTCGTAGAAAAATCCGGATCATTGAGCTTCTTTGAAGCCAACCGGGCAATTGCATCCATTCCCCGGCCGCCGAGGGCCGTTGCCCTCCAAATAGATGACTCGACCCCGCGATGCACCCGTAAGTCACCACACCGGAACGGTGAAGCATTCTCTGCAATTCTACCGTATATCGGGCAATCCCACCGTTTGGATCCCCGAGAAAAGGGATCTCGTCAAAGAACACGGCTAACTGTTGTTTGTTTTTCAATTCAGAACTCCTCTTTTTCGCAGGGACCTCAATAGGCGGGCCCAAAAGGGAAGTTTTGCCCCCATCGCATGGTGCTTCCTAAAAGTTTGCTGATCCGCCGACTCGTTCCACTGGATCCCTTCGGGATGCCGCAGCATTTTCGGAAGGGTTCCGGTCTCTTGGATTTCTTCCATTCCTGTCGCATCCTGCGTGTGGGTGGCTCCAACCCCGGTCCCTACATTTTGGACAAGATTTACTTTGGGCGTGACCGTCAACATGCCTTGGCTCCAGCAACTGAGGGTCCAGCGGTACGCCCAGGAATCAATTTGTCCGCTGTATGTACGTTCAAAGATTCTTTCCCAGTACTTTCCTTCAAGATTTTTTTTCAGCGGAAGACTGAGCTTTTGCAAGTCGGTCGGCCATAATCGGCCCGCACGATCGTAGAACTTCCATGCCCTGCTCCAGGTTCCCCACCCCCAGCAGTGCGGGTAGCGCGAAAAGTAATAATCCGATCCTGAATCGGGAATCCTTTTGTCATAAAAACTAGTCCCGGTGATCGCCCCCACTTGGGGATGATTTCTCCATCGTTCAAGCATCTGGCTCATGAAGGGAAAGAAATCATCTGCCGGGACACAGTCGTCTTCCAGGATCACAGCCGACTCTTCATGCAGAAAAACCTCGTCCAAGGCTGTTTCCACCCTCCGTCGAAGGCCAAGGTTAACCGGAGCCTGCGAGATTCGCAGGTCTGTAATCTTGCCTATTTTTTCGCGTATCGTTTCCCCCGCGATGCGGCATGCCATCTCCTCTCCTGTTTTGGGCCCATCACCGAAAGCGTATACCCGACTGGGGCGAGCTTTGGCAATTGTCTCCAAAACCCTCTCCAAACATTTGACCCGCTTGTAAAAAAGCAGAGCAACTGGCGTGCCGAAACCCTCTTTCAGACGACCTCCAGATCCGTTGCAAACCGCCTTAGAAATCCCTCTGCAACCAATAGATTATAGGCGACATTGGTATAGCGGACCCCCTCAAGATGCTTGCGCTCGAGAAGTTTCCAGCCTTGAGGAGATAATATCCCATTCTCCATTAGAATTCCGTCCTTCAACCAGGATAAATACCGCTGAAGAATACTTCTCTTCCATTGTCTGGCCGGCGGAGCGAATCCACGTTTGGGTCGATGGATTATCCCGTGCGGTAGGCCTAAATATTCTGCCACCTCCTTCAATCGTGCCTTCGGATCAAGAACGTGGGAGGGATTTTCCCTTTGGCACGCCATGACAGCTTCCACCCAATCAACATCCAAAAGCGGAAGCCGGGCTTCAACGGAATACGCCATGCCAAGACGATCCGCCAAGGTCAGGCCATTCCCAGCAAGATAGATCCGGCTGATCAGCCCAATGATATCCAAGTCGCTCCGAACCCCGGCCGAACTCAACCACTCTTCCTCATGGGGCCAGCGGATGCTTTTTCCAAGAAAAGAGGTGGCGAACAGTTTCCCCTCCAATCTGCGGACTTCTTCCATTTCGGGATTTAACGCCAGCATCCTTTCGCCCCATGGTTCTCCCGTCCCATCTCTTTTCCACCACCGCAATTGTTCCCATGCGGATTGCCACTGTTTTCTCCATCGAGGATCGGTTCCCTTTTCTGCCCCCAAATACTCGCGCCAGGCCAGATGCGGTTGCTTTTCCCTGTGTTCCTTCCGCTCGGCATGACGAACGGCCCGCCGCACCCATTCGTACCCCCAAAAAAGCTCGTCTCCCCCTTGGCCCATCAAAAGAACCGGGATTTTTTTGGCGGCGGCTTCCCGAAAAATCCTGAGGTACCCCGGTGCGGCTATGTCGGCAACTGGCTCATCCATCACCTCCAGAAGTTTCGGAAATTCATCGGCGACTTCTTCTCCGGAGATTTCACACTCGTGGAGTGGAATCCCCAGCGAGCGCGCCAAATTCCTTGCCGCAGACCTCTCATCGTTTTCCGGTTCCCCCGGATATCCCACGGTGAAGGCTTCGATATTTTTTTTGCCCCGAACCGCGAGGGTGGCGACCAGACTGGAGTCCAGTCCTCCACTTAAAGCCACACCGACAGACCGATCGGAACGCAATGTGATCCGGCTCGATTCTTCCAGACGTTCCGCCAGCGCTTGAATGCCGGGACAGGTCTTGTTCTGCCCGGATCGCTCCATCTCCCAATAAATCCTTCGGGTCGATTCCCATTTTTTCTGATTCCAGATTTCCATGCTCCCGGGACGCAATTTGCGAACTCCCTGAAAAGGGGTCCGGGGAGCTGGAAGATAAGTCAATCGGAGATCCGTCCGCAGTGCTTCTGGGGCTAAAGCCAGTTTTTTTCCCGTTAATACTGGAATCACCCGTAGTTCCGACGCCCAACACAAATTTCCGTCTCCTTCGGCCACATACAGTGGTTTTTCTCCGAACCGGTCAACCGCCAGAATCAGTCGCTGTCTTGTCACATCCCAAAGCGAAACCGCAAACATCCCCCGCGCCTTTTGCAGAAACTCCTCCCCCTGTTCTTCATACAGGTGGACCAGCACCTCACAATCACTTCCCCCCTGGAATCGATGTCCCTTGGCCTCGAGCGCCGTTCTCAGTTCCGGCGCATTGTAAATTTCCCCGTTGACCACGGCAACGATGTCTCTCCCCTCCGAAAAAAAGGGCTGCTGCCCCCCGGCCAGATCAATAATGCTCAGACGCCGCATCCCCAGGACAATCCCTCGACCGCTCCACCGCCCCTCCCCGTCAGGCCCCCGGTGCTCTAAGCGGTGCAAGGCATGGGATAGCCTTTCTTCGGAGGGAATTCCTCCGCTTTCCTTCCCCAGGATGCCGGCGATTCCACACATAACTACGAGAGAAATACTTTCCGAAACTTTTCCATCACACGGACGGGTGAAAATTCCTCAACAAACGAACAGTCCATGCTTTCCCCTTTTTGAAAGTGCATCAATTTTTCTGCCAGTTCCTCCGTTTCCGAGTAAAGCCAGGCCTCCTCCCGGATCCACCTGAGGTGGTTGCGTTCGGGGGAATGTCGCCAGGTGAAGACAGGTTTCCCGCAAATCGCCGACTCGGCAACGGCCATGCCAAAGGTTTCTCCCCGGCTTCGTCCATGGATCATGGCATCACAGGTATGGATAAACTGACCTACGCGTGCCCTGTCGGTCGACGCGGGAAGAAAGTGCACATTGGGGTGCCGGTGATGGAGAAAATCTGCCGTGTTCAGGAAGAGAAAGTGGATTTTGGGGTGTTTTTTGGCCACTAACTGCACCGCCTCTTGGGCGGAAATCCGATCAAAGGACTCCCATCCCCCATGCCGGCCAAAGACCACGGCATCTTTTGGAATGCCAAGCTCCGCTCTTAAATTCCCTTCTCCGACAAACGGCCGAATGATGTGGGGAACGTAGGGAACCTCCCCATAGCCCCAGACCTCGGAAAGCCACTCCGAAACAAAGGCATACTTATCCCCATGGACCTGAACCTCAGGAAACACGGCATGGATCCATGTGGGGACAATTCTGGAAACCCACTGATCCCAAAAACCGTTTTTGATAAAATAAATTGCACTCACCTTGAGCTGTTTGAGAAGGGGATCGAGATCTTCCGGTGTCGCGCATGGATGACACTCAAATTCTCCTTCAAACCTCTCCCTCAGACCGGTCACTTCATTCGCCGATCTCGGGGGGAGCAAAATAACCGGCTCGAGTCCCAATTGAATTCTCGATTCCCGGGCATAATCGAAAAGAGCGACCTCCGTCCCCCGTGGACCAAAATAGCTGGACCGAAAAGCAACCTTCATGGGGATCTCCGCACAAAATACTCTTGGTCGCCCTCGGCATAACAAGGCCGATATTTTTTCAGGGTATGCCCGGGAATACTTTCTCGGCGAAAGTTGTCGATCACAACAAAGGTCGGGCTGCCCTTGATTCCTTCGAAAGTACCAACTGCCGACGGTCCTCGAAAAACTTCTAAATCAGGATTTTCACCGGGTTTTCCTTGGTCTTTCCATCCCCAATATTTTCTCAGAAAAAGTCCGGGGTCGCCCGCTGGGAGATCCGAGCCAGTTGTCTTCATGATCCCTTCCCGCTTGCCCCGGAGGAGTCGATGAAAATAGGTGTCTTGGCGGCAACGCGTCGGATAAGCCTCAAAATTCCGATTCAACGTGGCCCAACCTTTGGTGATTTTATCATGCCTCCCACCCGTGGTCCAAGGAACCCATCGGTAGATTCGCCGGCGGATCTTTTTGAGTCGGGCGGCCAGAGTCGGGGGATTTCCTTCTCGAAAAATCCGTGCTTCCACCGCCTCCTTCGTCACTTTTGCACCGAAAAGAAGCGGCCCAAGATTCTGCTGACCCCCGACCCATTGAAGAATTCTGCCCAGCCGGTCTTCCAGACTGTGCCGAGCCCTTGCCAGATGCGGGCCCTGCCAGGCCATTCGCTGTACAGGAAAGGAATCCCAATCTACTCGGCGGATCACATCCAGACACTCTCGGGGATCAGAAGGCAGCAGAATCGCATCTTGCCCATCCCGCAGAAGCGCCGCATTCCGCGGACGTCCGGGAATCTCCTGCTGAAAAAGAACACATCCCGAAGACAATGCCTCGAATGTTCTTACATTATACCCACCGAAGACCCCTCGGGGATTTAGAACCCCGCCAAATTTCTGATAAAGAGCCTGATACTTGCCTTCGCTTAACTCCCGATCATACAAATCGATGGTTTTTTGTTGGAGAAGGATCTCCAACAGCTGCCGGCGGGTCGCATATTGTTCATATTCCCGGAATTTTCCACGGAAAAAAACACGCGGAACACGAGCTGTCCCGCTCGGCCGGAACGTATCCACATCCACCCCTTGGGGAACCCAGCAAGCGGGTCGTCCCATTCCTGTGACCCAAGGTTCATCGACCTCGTCACATACCGCGTAATGCGTGAAAACTTCCAGCGAGGACTCCAGTTTTCCTCGGCTCTCCGGCCAAAGAGAGTCCCGCAAACTTTCATAGGCCAAGCAGACCCGCGGGCAGTTCACCTTGTTCCAGATTTTCCGGATTTCTGCAGACTCATGCAGCGCCGCCATATGCAGATCTCCGCCGATGGCAAGGACAAGGTCGGGCGGCTCCCCATCCCTGCAGTTTTTGGCGATATCGATGGCGGAAGATTTTCCCAGTTTCGAAATTTTTACGTTCCAGTCCAACCGACAAACCATGCGCTCCCAACCCTCGACCAGGTTCCAGCTGTGGCGATCTGGCGGAAAAATCAGGTGGAGGCGCAGCATAACTCCTCCAAAGCACGGCGCATCCGATCGCTTTGAACCGACCACCGATGGTTTCGCCTCACATGATCCTGCGCATCCCGGCCCATCTGAATCAGGTTCGGTTTTTGGGAATGAATTCCCTGCAGACAGCGGGCCAACCCGCCTGGTTCGGCCCCAAAATAAAACCCGTGTTCGTGATCGATGAGAGGATGATCCCTCTCAATGGTGGGGTAACTCATCAAAGGAACCGATCCGCAGGCCGCGATCTCATAATGACGATAACAATCCCATCCCCTCCCCGGTGGGGACAGCACCATTCTCGATTGTTTCACCAAATGAAGGTACTCCTCGTGAGGCATTCTCTCCTCACACACCTTGATCACCCATTCCCGGGGAGCCGACTCCATCAATTCCTGCACCCAACGTCTTCGCGCTTCATTGGTGTCCCATTTGCCTGCCCAAAACACATCAATTGTTTTGGAATCCGCGGAAACCTCACACTTTTTGAAAATTCCATCATCAATCCCAAGAGAAATGGGCCTTAGTTTTTCCGTTTGTACGGGAACTTTTTTTTCGGGAAACGCCGAAGGCAAAAGGGGAAGAAATCCCGTCACTTCCTGGGCGTTCGGGAAAAGATCCAGCCTCCGGGGAGGGAGTTCCCTCATAAAATAAGTGTGACTCAGCCCGTAGAGAAGGAAGCAGGCCGGGTCGATTTTCGGCCGGTCATTCCGGTCGACGACAAAAAAAGGAACGCCGCATGCCTGAAGAATCCGGGGAATAATCTTTTGCACGCACCTCTCCGGTCGAAATAGTCCGTCGGCCACCATCCGGCGAAGGCCACTCGACATGCCTTTCCCGGGCCTCCACCACGCATGACTTGATTCCCCGAAAAGCGCAGCGCCGTATTCACCGGCCCGGATTTTTTTTATCAAAGCAAGGATTTGTCCCCAAGAAACAGGCTTTTGCTCGGTCGCGTCGGGGTGATAAACAAATCGTTCCACCCCAGGATCCTCCTCCTGCAACAAACCGGCCAGATTCATGGCCCCGCTGTCCATCATCAGAATCTTCAACGGCTTTCCTTCTCGGGTCTTTTTGCCAGTCTCTCTCTTGTTCATGGTTGCGATTCCCTCATGGTCGGAATTCTTTCTTGGCGCTCTTCCGCGTCCAGCCCTTCGCTGGCTGGAGTCCCATGCCGAACCGACAGGATGGAAAAATCCCTCTCCCCCCCTGCCCGCAGGTTTCCGTGTCGCCTTCGTGAAACAGGCTCTCTGGCCGGATCATCCTGTGCTTCCTCATGGGACATCCTACCGAGATCTGATTTTGAGCACAAAAAAGAAAACCGGCATGATGGCGTTGTATTCCGATTGGCATGCGCACAGCTGGATGGTGGCGGAGGACCCGGCTACGGAATGCGCCGTGTGGCAGGAGGCATCGTCCGAAGATCCGGATCCCGCGAAGACCTGGCAGGCCAGACGGGAGGCCGTCGGAACCCTCCCGATCGGTCATATCACTTCGGTGGATGACGTCGACTGGGGGAGCTATCACTTGGTGATTTCCTCCAACCTATCCGTTCCCTCTCGAATCGTGGAAAAACATCGGGGTACGGTTTGGACCTACCTGATCGAGGAAACCGGCACCCGTTCGTACCGTCAGAGCTGGCGCGCTCCCTTGGCGGGTTATGACCTTTTCCTGAATGGTTTGTTCCGGCGGGTTCGGACACGCCCTCGACTCCGTTCTCATGTGATTGAAATGCCCTTTAATTTTCAGCGCCCTTCCAGCTATGCCCCCTTTAGTAGCACGGCACCTCGGCGCGGAATCCTCCTTGAAAAACAGACTGGGGCCGACGCCGTCTTCGGCCCCACCATCATGCTCGATGAACACCTAAATTTCCTCTATCTCTTCAACCAGATCACCATCCCCCGCCCCATCGATGCCGACTGATATATGCCTATCCAAACTTGCTCTTTTCTCTACCGCCGGGAAATCTGGGAACGTTACCCCTATCCTGCCGAATATCGCGTCGTCGGGGATCACGTCTGGTTCCGCCGTCAGATGAAACTGGGCCTAAAATTTATTTCAGTCCGTAAACCGATCGGTCTTTTCCCATGGGATCAGGACGACATTGCCAAACGCCTCGGCTCCCACGGAGAAAACGCCTTGGCAGATGTGAATCGCAAATCTCTACCCATGCGCCTAGCAAAACTTCGATTCCGCATTCATCATCTGCTGGAAGGCGGTTTGATGCGGCCGAAGTCCATGGATTGGGACTGCTTCGGCTTCGACCGGAAACTTCACCATAGGCTCACTGCCCGCCCGCAGCTTGGAGCCTAACCCTATGGAGCTCTCCTCTTTTCCTAGAATCCCCGATATCCTCACCAAAACTTTTACTCTACTCCCACGAGTCCTTCTGAATCGCCTGGAAGTCGAGGCCATTCCCTCCTCTTTTGATCATATACCCTCATCCAGTAAAATTCGTTCCGAATGGGCGAGGTTGAAATGCGGCTTTATTAAGCAGTGCATCTATAACGACTTGTACTGCTGCCCATCTCGCACTCCAGCCGCTGAAACGATTCGCACAAGCCTTCTTCGCACGGGCCCTATGGGTTTTCTCACAGATCTCGGCGCCGATTTTTGGCATGTCCACGAAGATTCTGCGCTGGAGTGCCGAACTTGGGAGGAGAGCCCCGGCAGCAACCCCAACACGGATCTTGAGGAATTCCGCAGTCGCCAATACAAACTTCCCCACGATGGAAAGCTTGGTCATCTTTGCCCTCCTGCTGATCTAAGCGTGGAGGTCGACAAGGTTCCTTGGCAAGAATATGAAATAGTAGTTTCTATGGATATCGCGATACCACTTAGAATAATCCGCAACTATCCAAGGATTCTATGGGTCTACTTTCCCGCTGACCCCGGAACCCCAACCTCCAAGTCGTCGCGTAAGACTCCCCCCACAGGATTTGACGTCACTTTGACCCACATGCATCGCCGCTTCCCTGTCCGACCCAACCTGGGATCTTGGGCCATCGAGTGCCCATACTCTTTCCAATCTCCTTTTTCTTGGGAGACCGTTTGGCCAAGGTCTAACGAAAGAAGGGGTGTTATGGTGGAGGGAAAAACCTACAGAAAACTCACCACAGACCAACTTGCATCCCTCACTCGTTTCGGCCCAGTCCGCCGCCCTCAAGGGTCTGTCTCTGAGATGGCTCACGACCTACTTTCCTCTCGGTACTACCTGAGTCTTTATCGCCACCCCTTGACGGGAAATGGTCAAATTGAAGCCATTATGGCAGGCTGCCTTTCCATCGGCGACCCTGAGACCTATGTCCAACGATCCCTCTATACCCCAGTAACGGTGGTGCCCGACTTTATCTCATCCCTACATCGGATCGAAGAATTTGAGAGAAACCCCAACCTTCGCGAACAGTCCCGCCAAGAACAGCAGGCGATTGCCGAATATATTTGTTTTCGTCGCCCCGCCTATCAACTACTTACATTTCTGAAAAAGAAGCGCTCTCCATGAACAGACCCATCATCTCCCTCAACTTTTCCGACTGCCCGCCCCAATTCGAAAATTATTTTCTACCCATTCTCGAAGAAAAATACACCATCCAACGTGACGAGCGCCCAGACTTTCTGGTCTATGCTCTGACTGGGCACCGGCACCGTCTCTATAACTGCGTCAAAATCTACGTCCACCATGAGACTTATCCCCCGAACTGGAAAGAGTGCGACTACGCCATCCTGCCGATTTGGTCGCCCGATCCCCGCCAACTGCATGTTCCCATCTTTGCATTCGACCGACCGCCCGATCCTTTGATCCGGGTACAGACAGACTGGGATTCTGTCTTCCGCTCCAAGACCCGCTTTTGCGCCTTGCTCTCTAGCTACGCTAACCGATCTGTGGCCCGCCGGATCCAGTTTTTCGAGGCCCTGAACCAACGCCGTAAAGTCGACTCTGTCGGTCGTGCCGTCAATAATTGCGGCTTCACGGGGATTCCGGGTCATGAAGCGAAGTTTGAGTTTTACCGCCCCTACCGCTTTATCATTTCCTTTGAAAACAAGGAGCGCCTCGGATGGACGACCGAAAAGATGTATGACCCTCTCGCCGTCCACGCGATCCCCATCTTCTGGGGCGACCGTCAGGCTTCCCGCTACTTTAACCCGGATTGCTTCATCAACGCCCACGATTTTGGCTCAGAGAAAGAGCTGGCGGACTATGTCCTGCACGTGGATGAAACCCCGGAACTCTACCAAAAATACCTTCGCGCAACGCCTTTTCATGACAATCGCCCCCCCGATGAGTTTTCCCGCGACCGGATCCTGAATTTTTTCGAGCGGATTTTTACCACGCCGCTGAAACCCACATCCCAACGCCGCTGGTTTTTCCCACTCACCAAATGGCGCCTTGCGAAGCGAAACAAGCTGCCGTCCGAATGAAATCTCCCCGCCACTGCCGAGACGTCTTCCTTCTCGACCATACCGGACAGCTGGGGAATCGGCTGATCCTCATGTCCCACTTTATCGCCGCCGCCGAGGAGTTCGGGTTCCGCGTTCATGACTTCGCCCTTGCACCCCATCGAAAGAACTTTGCCGGTCTGCTTCATAATCCTTTTTTCACATACCCTACACGTCATGTCGGCTGGGACGCGGGCGCGATCACGAAAGCCTTGCGCAAACCCCTTGCCTCATGGCTTCAGCGCAGGGGCCCGGTTCTTGAAGGAAAAGAGGGTTGGCTGGGATATTTTAATGCCAACCATCGGCCAAGCACCCGCCTGGACGGAGAAGTGTTTGCACGATGGATGGATCTTCATCGTGTTTTCATCCCTTGGGGGTACGATTATCGATGCCCTTCATGGGTTGCCAAGCATCAGGAGAAAATTCAAGCATTTCTTAAACCTGTCGGGCCCTCAGCCATCCGAGCGCAAAGCTTTTTAAGAAATCTGCGTGCCTCTGGTCAGACTCCGATAGGAGTACATCTCCGCCTTGGGAAGGACTACCAAGAATTTTTTGATGGAAAATGGCATTTCCCTGTTGAAGTTTATGTAAAACTAATGAAACGCTACCAAGCGTTGACGCAAGAGAAAGAGGTCGTTTTTGTCATATGTTCGGATATTCCACTCAACCCTAAGCTTTTTGAAAACCTCCCAGTTTCGATCGACTACCGTAAGCCTTTTGAGGATTTTTGTCTTTTATCTGGATGTGAAAGAGTGATCGGGACAGTAAGTTCATTTAATCAAATGGCATGTTTTTTGGGGCAGCGGCCACTCTTTGTACTTCAAGATGTCCATAAAGTTCTAGATTCCTTGGAAGACTTCCGGATTCCAGAATTGGGCGGACAACTTCTTCCCATGTGAAAAGCTCCCATTTTCGGTCCAACCTCCAACAGTTCCTGACCCGAAACCGGATTTTACCCCGCCAACCCGGCCGCCCGGTCAGCAAGGTCATGCTGATTTCCGATCTCAAAGAGTTTCAAGATTCCGGGAAGACACTCCTCAAGGAAGCCGCCTGCCCTCTGCCTCCCCTCCGCGAATACGGAAAAAGAGTTTGCGGGCGAATCGTTCTCCAGGATCAAATTCCCCCAAGGCCATTTTCTTGCATTCCACTCAAGGATGCCCATGTTTTTGGCCCTTCGGTGATGGTGGTGACGGCCACCGGATCAGTGATCTGCGAGGTCAGTAAAGAATGGGGGGTGTATTTGGATACGCCCGAAGCTAGCTGGATTCAGAGGAGATTTTTCCTGCCTAAACCTCGCCACCTTCCTGGCAAAACCTTCCTACTCGCTTCGACAGGCGCCGAAACATTCTACCACTGGATGCTGGAGTCGCTTCCCCGATTGGCCTTGTGGAAGATGGCCGGTGGGTCGCTCGGAAAAGTTGACCACTGGTTGGTCAGCCGAAAATCCCCATCGTTTGTCCGCGAATCTCTCACCCACCTTGGTATCCCATGGGAAAGTGTGCTGGATTTTGGGGAAAACCAGCACTGGACCTGTGAAACGTTGGAACTTTCCTCTTTGGCTTCAGACTGGGGCATGCCCTCCGACTTGGCCGTGAATTTCCTTCGCGACTCCTTTGGGGTTCCGACAGACTCCGAAACGGGGAAGCGTTTTTATTTGGTGAGAGGCGAAACCCGTGACCGCCGGGTGATGGAGGAAACAAACCTCGTGACGGCCCTCAGGAAAGAGGGATTCGAGCCGCTGGATTCCGGTCGGCTCGGCATCCGCGCCACCGCCGCCGCCCTTGCCGGCGCGGAATGGATCATCGCACCGCACGGCGCAGCCCTGACCAACATGGTGTTTGCCCCTCCGGGCTGCAGAATTCTGGAAATCTTCAACCCTTCTTTTACCAACCCTTGTTACCGGATGCTGGCCGCCCGCTGCCACCACAAATACTCCTGTTACTACGGTGCTCCTACCAGAACAACCGCCAATACAACGGCCGAGGCGTCAGGAAACATTGTCGTTGAGTCCTCGGAAATTAAGCGAGCTATTTTCGGCTCGGATAATAGGGTTAAATCTTGAATCACCCGCAGAAACTGTTTCTAGCTTGTTGGAAAGCGTCGGTATTTCTGGTACGAATTTTTTAAAAAGCGTAATGATTAGCAAATGTTTCATGCTTTCTTGTGATTTTTTAATTTTCTGTGATAACTGGTAGACATTTCATAAAAATGAGGTGTGCAACTGCATAATAAAAATGAGAATTTCAACTATTCTTCTTAGTTGGCTTTTGCGCAAAAAAATTCTGATGGATGAGAAGGAGATACGCACGGTCAATATTTCCACCACTTCAAACGGGGAGGACGTTCTTCTTGCGGATTATTTTTCAGGTGAAAAAGGTGCTTATTTAGAAATTGGTTGCAACCATCCTAGACTTTATAATTTAACTTATAATCTTTACGGAAAGGGCTGGAGGGGTGTTTGTGTTGATCCGAACCCTCTTTTTGCGCGCGAATTTAAAAAGAAACGCTCCCGGGATGTTTTTTTAAATAGCGCCATGGGAGATCCTAAGACCTGTTTTACTTATCATGAATATGTCTATGACCAGCTTAATCATTTAACTGTGTCTGGGTCTCCCCCCAGGCCACAAGGCCAATCCAAATTAATTCAAAGCTCCTCTATTCCCACATTAAGTTGGATGGATCTAATGGGAATGGTAAGGAGCGAATTCAAGGCGTTTGATTTGCTGCTGATTGACGCCGAATGCCAGTCCACCGAGCTTCTTGTCACGGCCCCAATTCCGGAATTTCTCTCTCCAAAAGTTATCGTTGTTGAAGCTCCATCAGACCTTGAAGTTAGTCGCTGCAAAGAAAAATTGGAGCCGCTTGGCTACCTTCTTCTTTTGCAGTTTCCAAAATCTGGCAATCTTTACTTCTTTCGATGATAAGTCTTCGGGAACCTTTTTTTGGAACAATTTTTTCTCCGTTTATGCCCCTTTCCACTTTTGCTTTTTTGAGTAGGACTTAATTGACAAGTTCCGCTCGCATAGCAGACTACGGGGCGCTTGACATTGTTTTATTGTATTCAGTTTTGTAGTAACTGAATTGCTTTGGCCTCTTCCCAACCGAAATATGTTGTTGATTTTATGGGCTTGCCCCGACCAACATGGTGTTTGCCCCGTCTGGCTGTCGCGTGCTTGAAATCTTCAACCCATCTTTCACCAATCCGTGTTATCGGATGCTGGCCGCCCTCTGCGGGGCCAAGTACCAAAGCGTTTATGGAATCTCCCTGAAATCCGAGCCCAACGCCCCGGCGGAAACTGCGGGAGATATCGTCCTCGGATCCGACGTGGTCGAATTAATCATGCATTCCGCGTGAAAACCCCGCCATTTCCAAAAGTCTCGATCCTTTTGCCCACCAGGAACCAGGCGTCCCTGCTGGCCAATGCCCTCACCTGCTTGGCCAAACAAACCTACCCCTCGTTCGAGCTCCTGGTCTGTGATGATGCCTCCACGGACGGCACCGCTTCCGTATTGGCTTCCTTCCGGGACCGCTTTCGAAAGCATGCTTTTTTTCGAAACCGACGCCGCAAGGGGGTGGTGGAAACCTTGCGGGCTTTGCTTTCTCGAGCCGAAGGAACGTTCATCCTTTCCACGGCCTCGGACGATTTTATCCATGACCGAAATTTTCTTAAAGAGGGTTTTCGCCAGATGACACGCTTTCCGGAATTGGCGGGCTTTTTCTGCGATTGCCGCCTTTTGGACGCCGCATCGGGACGAGTGACCGGCCGTTGGATTTATCCCGCCCCTCGGGGACCAGTGGCCCCGGGGGTACTGATGAAACACCTGTGGAACGACCGATCCTTCATCCCGGGGGCGGCGTGTGTCCTGAAAAGGGAGTTCTGGGATGGCGCCGCCGTTTTTTTGGACGATTTGGGACCCCAACTGGATTACTACCTGATTTATAGTTCCGGATTGCAATCGGGATTGTGTTACACAGGCAAGACCTCGGTCTCTATTTCGCTGGTGCGGGACAAATCCTCTTTTGGCTCGGATGTCAGCGTAAGAAAATCCCTGGTTTACCACGCCTCGTTCGAGGCGAGGCTCCGCAAGTTGGCCGGAAGCAGGCCAATCTGTCCTGCAGGCCTGACGCGATGGAGGTTGAGAAAGTTTTCCGAAATTGTGGGCTTTGACCACGACTTTCGAGTTTTCCGAAAAAGGCTTTTCACCGATTGGCCGCAAGCACAAGCATGGCGGCTTCACATAAGCTCCCTAGCCGCTTTTTATCGGAGATCCTTTCTTGCCAGACACCGCCCGACCCCTGTCATCAACCTCCATCTTTCCTTCCGTGCTTTGGTTTGGTTTTTTTATCAGCGGGCTTTTTATAAGAAGATCAAATCGCTCCGTGCTTTTCTGAATTTTGCCAGGTATCGCAAATAGTCCTCGGCGGTATAAGCGGCCCAATTGCTGAAATTTTCCGGCACCAGCAAGGAGGGCAAATGCCGGTAGGCCAGAAAGTAAGCCAGGAGGGCTTTCCGCGCCTTGACTTTTGACGGTCGCGGAGTGCTTGGGCTGATGCTTTGTATAAGCCGGGCATAAACCGCCCTGCTTTTGCCGGTTGGTAAAAGGTTGAGTTCTTGAAAAAAGTTGTCCGCACAAACCACGGCAGCCCTCCCCGAGGCGTAGAATTGAATGGCCATGGTTCCGCCGCAGCTCAGCACCCCGCCAAACTGACCGAATTCGCGATTAAAACCGATCGGCTTTTTGTAGACATCCCAAGCCTCCTCCCAGAAGGAAATATGGGGCTCGTTCCGGATTGTTTCTTTGAGGGCGGCATAGTCGAAATCATCCGGCCAATGACCTCGGTGAGGATGGGTCTTGATTACCCATTCCACCTTACGGTTTTTCTTTAGCTGACGAATCGTGAAATGGATCCACTCAGCATAATCTTTGAAAATATACTGCAGGCTGCCGTTGGGGGTGTCCGAAAAGGCGTGCATGGCCACCAACCACCTTGGTTTTTTTGGATTTCCTGGTGAAAGCGGAAAAGTTTTTTCTTTGAATTGTTTGGCTTTCTTTAATAGACCCGGGATTTTCATGGCGGTGTCCAGCCGATCCCGACTGACGGCGGTGGCGGGCGGCAGATAACCCGTTTTCGGATTTAGATAGTCATACTTTTTGTAGGCTTTCAGATTTCCGTAGCTGGAGTACACCGGGATGCCACCCCGAAGAAGGATCCGCAAAGGAACCCCGCTCATCACGCCGGTGGTATGGGTGAAAAAACCGGCCACGATATTTTTCTGCAAAAGAAGGCGCGTGGTTGCCTGAAAGTAGGCCTGGGCCCTCCCAATTTCAGTTTTCGCCTCCCCCGGGGTTCGAAGGGTACTTTTTTTGTTCCAAATACACTCGTCCCAAAGGCAGCGACCGATCGGTAGCGAGCGGATTTTGTAGTTGTAAACTTCCGCGAGGCTCGAGGGTTGCCGCGATTCATCGGGTGGGATCCCCCGAAGGATATCTTCCACGCTGGTGGTATGAATCCCCGCAAGCAACCTGTACCAGCCAAGTTCCTTGATGTTTTTTCGTTTTTCATACAGGAAAAGAGGCTGCGCCTGAAGTTCGCCACAAAGCCGCAAAATAGAAAAAAGGGCGCAAAAACTGAAAGCTTTTTCGGGATGAAAAATCGGGTCGCAGAGGAGGATCCTCTCCCTCGAAGATTTCCCCGAAGGCAAAAGCCGTCTTGCGTGGTGAAGCAACCAAACGGTTGTTTTTACTTTATGAATCATGCGGCGGGTCAAAGATCGGGGTGAGCCAGCCTCAATTCAGGCGCTGGAAGCCTGTCTGGGCAACCGGTCCGGCCAAAAGGGATTTTGGGCTCATGCCTCTTTCCCATTTGGAAATTCGGGAAAATATTTTATCTAGCCAACCCAGGTATTTTTCAATCTTTCCCCCGTTGTGGCTCACGCTGGCATAGACCCTTGTGTCGGCCAAATAACCGCGCTGCAACATCTCTTGGGTGATGTATGTTTTGTACAAAAGATGGCTGGGGCTTTCAAACTGGAAGGTCCCCAGGGCTGGCAGACCGGAAATCCGCAACCGCAATTGGTGGCCCTGCGCCATTTGACTCCACCCCCGGGAAATTTTTTTTCCCAATTCCGTGATTCTTTCCCAGGAGCGTTCCTTCTCCATCACTTCAAGTGTCTTAAGGGCTGCCGCAGGACCGATTCTCTCAGTCCAAAAGGTGCTACTGATGAAAGTTTCCTGAGCTGCCTCCATGACTGCCCGCCGTCCGATCACGGCCGTAATTGCGTATCCATTTCCAAGGGCCTTGCCGAACATTGCCATATCCGGTTCCACCCCATACTTCTTGTGCAATCCACCAAACGTCTCTCGGAATCCCGAGGTACATTCATCGAAAATCAAGACTATTCCACGGTAGGAACATAATTCCCGTATTTTTTTTAGGTAACCCTCATGGGGTGGCTCATTTCGTTCGACCTCCATTTTTATAACCCCGATTCCTTCCCGTTTGACCAACGCCTCAAGCTCGTCAAATTGGTTGTAACGAAAGGGGAATACCGTGTTTTTAAGATTCCGAGGGACCCCTTTGGGAGCGAGTCCCGCTAGGAGATGACCATCCAAATTCCGGTCATCGGCCAGATTAGCACTTAGGTACCAGTCATGCCAGCCATGATAGCCGCAAACTGCCACTTTTTCATTGCCGGTGGCTGCGCGGGCGATCCTGATGGCTATCGCATTCGCCTCCCCCCCACTGCGAGCTAACCGCGCCATCTCTGCCCAAGGATGGATTTCAATTAGCCTCTCCGCTAAGGCAACTTCTTCGGGACAATTCAGGGTAGACATGTTTCCCTTGCGAATGACCTGACGAACGGCCGCATCCACCGCCGGATGTCCGTAACCAAGGATATTGGTCCCCACTCCCATGATTGACATGTCGACATACGGGTTCCCGTCCAGATCCCAAATCTGACATCCCTTCGCCCGACTGAAATAGGCCGGCCAGAGTTCCGGAAGAAACATCTCAGCCCGTTTTGAGAGAAGCATATTTCCCCCAGGAATGAGTTTTTTCGCCTTTTTCCACAGTTGCTGCCCGGTGCCGGAGGCCCCGGGGAGAGTGCGGCGTTTTGCGGAGAGGTTTTTCACGGCCTTAAGCCTAGGCAAGGGAATGATTCCCAACTTCGGGGATCCTTTCCCGGAAAGGAGAATGTAGATAGGTCCTTCCCTTCACCAGGAGGTCCATCCCCCATCTATGTTAAGAATTTGCCCGGTCACGTAGCTAGAGAGCTCGGAGGCCAGATAAACCAAGGCTCCCCGGAAATCACCTTCCGTGGCCATTCTTTTCATGGGCACCCGGGAGCAGTATTTTTTCGTAAACGTTTTTTCCTGGCCGCGGAAAATTCCCCCGGGGGAGATGGCGTTGACGCGGATTTTGGGGGCAAGGGTGGTGGCCAAATACCGGGTGAGCTGGATCAGTCCCCCCTTGCTCGCGGCGTAAGCCGCGGGATTCCCCATTGAGGTGCCTTCATAAAGCCTCCAATCCGGTCCCACCTCCCCGTAAATGGAGGCGATATTGATAATCGTCCCTCCGCGGGCCCTCCCAAGCTCCTCGGCCAAGGCTTGGGAAAGATGAAACGGTGCGGTGAGGTTCACCTCAAGGGCCTGCCGCCAGGTCTTGAGGGATTGCCGGGCGAACGGCACCGCCCATCCGCCCGCCCCGGAAGACCCCACCAAGGCCGCATTGTTCAGAAGACAGGCAAGGCCATGTCCGTCCGCCTTGATGCGCCGGATGAGCCGAAGCCTTTCCGTTTCTCGGCCCAGGTTGCAAGGGAGACAAAGGACCTGACTTCCCCACTTCCTCCTTATTCCGGCTGCCAAACCTACCAACCCCGTGGCTTTAAGGTCAGTCAAAATCAGGTCATACCCGATTTCCGCAAAGGTTTCGCTAGCAATACGGCCAAGGTGACCAGATGCCCCAGTAATCAACGCAATTTCTTTTGAAGGTGATTTCGTTTCTTAACCTTATTTCTTAATGACCAAGGCACCCCATGCAAGAAGTAAACCTCCGGAAATTTGAATATTTTTACCACCACTCATTTTTTGGGTGTACGTTCCCAAGCCCCTTGAGCTTTGCGGAATAGTTTTATGAATTTCAAAAGGAATAATTCGGAAACATTTGATTTTTTTGAGCAACCACCTTTTGATGGTTTTTTCACAAATAGTGATATAGTCATAGCTGAAACCCATCTTTCCTGACGGCCGAGTCAAATCACTCATTTTTGCAAAAATGTCGACATCATGATTTCGGTTGAAAAGGCCGGTAATTACAATTGTGCCATTCGGCTGACAAATTCGAATAAGCTCTTGAAGAGCCTTTGCCGGATTATTAAGCCAAGAGATCGTTTGCAAGCACAATACCAAATCAAATTGGTTACAGGAAAAAGGCAAACAATAAATCGAGCCCTGTCGGAAAGCACAATCCAAACCGACAAGTAGTTTTCTAGCCTGACAGATTCGCTCCGAACTTAGATCAAGAAAGGTAAATTCGGATTGCCGCCAATTCCGAGAAAGCTGCAGGAGCGTTGTCCCCGAACCTGCAGCCACATCGATCACTTTTTTCGGTGCATAGTCCCGCAGAATTTCTTCTAAGAATTTTTGCTGTTCTGTTTTAAAATCAAGGTTTTTTTTGAAATACTTATCAGAAGCCGCTTTATCCCGATGAAGCATATTTGTGTAGGACCGAGCTCTATCGCGATTTCTCTTTTTAATGTTTTTCCCCACCTTTATTTGAGGAATTTGTTTGATTGGATTAGTGCCGCAACAATTTTGAGGTCGTCCTCATTATCAATCTCAAAGGATTTCCAAAAGGGAACCTCATGCCCAAATGTATTCTTGTGGTAGAACGATTTTTTTTCTTTTAAAATTTTTACTTCTGAACAGTAGACTGTTCCTTCAGGAAACAGCAAGGTTGCTTGATCTTGCCTTCTGTAGCTTATGGCTGGTTTAGGTGTAAATCGTTGCAACCTTTGATCAGGTTTTTTCCGAAAAAGGAAATTTGGATGGGAAGCTTCGCTAATACAAACGGTAACCACAGATCCGCCTGTTCGGTGCAGTTTTTCTACGCATTCATCGATATCTTTCGGCTCGCGCAAGGGTGAAGTGGGCTCCAAAAGCACGACATAATCATAGTTTTCGCCTGCTTCAGAAAGTTTTTGTAGAGCATGGATGACGACACTTATTGAGCTTGCCGTGTCGGTCGCCAGATGGGGTGGTCTAGAAAAGGGGACCTTGGCTCCATATTTTTTTGATATTTCGGAAATTTTTGGATCATCTGTGCTGACTATAACCTTGTCGATATATTTTGACTTAAGAGCACACTTTATCGTCCAGGCGATCAACGGCTTTCCCTTAAGCAAAATAATATTTTTCTTTGGCAGTCCTTTGCTTCCTGCTCTTGCTGGTATAATTCCAATAATTTTACGGTTTTTTAAAATAACTACCTCCTTTTTTTGCTGGCGCGGGTTTTTGATTTGCAGCCGCCAAATCTTCTGGTCTTCCGATATCAAACCAGCGTTCGTGAATGGGAAAGGCAAGGGTGGGCAGCCCTTTCTTCCGCAAGGCCTCAAAAAGCTCGGGCATGTCCCAGGATCGGTTCGCTGGTACATGGCGCAACACCTCAGGGCTCAAGGCATATACACCTGCGTTAATTTGGGATCGAATCACCGGCTTTTCCTCGAAGGAAGTAATGGCAAAGCCCTTGGTTTGGATGACCCCGAATGGATTCTGCCATTCAAAAAGTCTGACAGCCATGGTTGCCATCGCACCCTTGGAAATATGGAAATCCAGCAGGCCCCCGTAGCGAAAATCCGCCAACACATCCCCGTTGGTCACCAAAAAGGGTTGTTTCGGCGGTTTTGGCAGGAGGCGGATCGCGCCGGCCGTCCCCAGAGGTTTTTTCTCCCGGCAATATTCAATCTGAACCGCCCATTTCGATCCGTCCTGGAAATAGTCCTCAATCATGCCGCCAAAATGCCGCACCGCGATGACCAGTTGATGGAATCCCTCTTCACGGGCCTTCACCACAATGTGTTCCACCAGGGGACGACCGGCCACCGGCACCAGCGCCTTGGGACGATCTTGGGTATAAGGGTACAGCCTCCTGCCCTCGCCACCGGCCATGATCACCAGAAGATTTTGACGTTTTTGGGGTGAGACCATTTTCTCCAAAATGTGCAGCCCGATGACCCGTCGGCCGGCATCCACCACCGGAACCTGTTGGATTTCCCGCAGCATCATCATTTTGAGGATCCTTGCGGCGTCGTGGTGGGGCCGGGCCACCCAGGGCTTACGGTGCATGATTTTGCCAAGGCTGGTTTCCAGATTGTGACCCCGAAGCAATCCCCGGCGGATATCGCCATCCGTGACCGTGCCAAGAAGTTTTCCCTTTGGGTCCACCACAAGGACCAGGTGCAGGCAGGTCTCGTTGAGGGAGCGGATCGCCTTTTGGACGGGCGCTCCGGGAGGCAGCAAAGCGCCGTGCCAATCGCCTTTTTTCAATTTTCGGATCGACGGTTTCATTTTTGGTTAAAGCAAATCAAGAAATTGTTTTTTGCAGGATAGCGGGCAGGGAAGCCTCCTAAGCCGGGCAACCATTCGGCGGGCGGTGCCTCCGGACCCAAAAGGGGTTTTTACGGCGGCGCATCTTCGTTTGAACTTTTTCGAGAGGATCTTCCTCAAGGCACGACGAATGCCAGCAGGGGTGGCGGGACAGGAAACCACGTTCGCGGGCGCCAACCGGCCCAGTTGCCGGTTCCCGATGTTCACCACCGGTTTTTTCAGCACCGGCGCCTCCAGAAGACCGCTGGAGGAGTTCCCCACCACCCCATCTGCCTCCCGCATGCAGGAAAGGTAAATCTGGGAACCTAAGGCGCGAAAGGCCTTGCTGTGGGGCCGCCTCTTCACAAAGGCACGAATCTGCCTCCAGATGACTGCGCTCGCCTTGTCCGCCCCGGGCATGGTGAAAATCAATCCTGTTTTCGGTAGCGTTTGCAGGCTTTGCAAGAGTGCCAGGGCCTGGCGTTTTACTTCCGCCGGCTCGAGCGTGGCCGGATGAAAAGTCACCAAGAGATTTCTGGGCTGAAACCGGAAATGAAGCAGTTTTTCAAGTTCCCTGCGGGAAACCCTCGGAGTTGCGAGGACGTTGTCTACTCCCAAGGCCCCCACCCGGAAAACCCTGGAGGGTTGTTCTCCCATCTGGATTACCCTTTTTTCGTACACAGCAGTGGAAACAAAATGAATCTGTGACATTTTTGTAATTGCGTGCCGAAAGGCGTCATCGTAAGCACCTTCCGTCAACTCACCACCATGAATATGGGCGATTGGAATTCCTGAGATTACGCCCGCAGCTGCCGCGCACATGGTTTCATAGCGATCCCCTAAAAGAATGAGAATGTCCGGGCGAAGTTTGACCAAGGCTCTTGCTATCCCCTTCAGCCCAATGGCCATGGATGCCCCAAGCCCCTCAGCAGAATCGCTATTCGTTTTCATGTCTACTTTGGCGTCGATCTTAAAACCGTCCTTCAGAATTTCACGGTACGTTAGGCCAAATTTTCTTGAAAAGTGTGATCCGGTAGCGATCAGTTGAAGCTTAAAGTTCTGGCTCTTTCTGATTTCCCTAAGCAATACACTCAAAAGACCGTAGTCGGCTCGACCGCCGGTGATGACACATATTTTTCTCAAAGCTCGATTAGCTCATCTTCTGCAAAATTTCGACGAGCTTTTTTGCTCAACACTTCGTCAAAACGCATGGGCGAAATGCCGGTTCCGGGGCGTTTAGTAGTCAGATTTTCTGTTTTAAAAATTTCTCCTGTCTGAATTGCTTTTCTGGCAACGATCGATTTGCGCACGATGGACATGTTCTTGGCCTCACTTGGCGTGGGTCGCTTAATCCCGTTGCCCATCGCAACTTCAATATTCCGAATGGCGGCCACCATGGACTTTAGTTCCGAGGGCTCGAGGCTGGCTTTGTGGTCGGGGCCGGGCAAGTTGCGATCTAATGTGAAATGCTTTTCAATCACAGTCGCACCCATAGCCACAGCGGCTATGGCCACCTCGATTCCAAGTGTGTGATCAGAATAGCCGACCTTAACTTCTAAACTGTCTCGGATCGCCAGCATGGCCCTCAGATTCACATCTGCCATGGGAGTCGGATACTCGGTGGTACAGTGGAGGACAGTAATTGATTTTTTCGGAGTTCCGGAGTTTTCTAGTATTTGGAGGGCTGATCTGATCTCCTCCATTGTCGCCATTCCGGTGGAAAGGATTACGGGCCGGCTAAGTTGGCCGATGTGGCGCAGGTAAGGCAGATTGGTGATTTCTCCAGACGGAATTTTAAACTGCTCTTGGCCATAACTGACAAGTAGATCAGTACTCTCAATATCAAAGGAGGTTGAAAAGAAGCCTATCTTGCGCTTTGTACAGTGTGCGATTATTTCCTTATGCATGCTCGGAGTGAGCTCCAGACGGCGAAGCATTTCTAATTGAGATTCTCCACTGTCGGTGGCCTGTATTTGGTAGGCGGCCTTTCTGGCAGCGTTGGTCGCAAGCCGGTTGGCGGTGAAGGTTTGAAATTTTACAAGATCAGCCCCCGCTTCAGCGGCGGCATCGATCAGCCTCTTCGCTAATTTGAGATCGCCATTATGGTTAACGCCAGCTTCGGCGATGATGAGGGTCCGACTTGTCATGATTTACTACTACCCACAAAACTAGAATGATCAGCTTGATTGTGCCTTACAGAAAGACCCATTCCCACAATGCAACGTTTGCCAAGTGTAATGCCTTCTTTAATGACACTGCCACTTCCAATAAAACTACCCGAACCAACGGCTGCCCCCCCGTTGAGAATGGATCCAGTGGAGATGTGGCAGTGGTCTTCCACAATCGCGTCGTGTTCAATCAGTGCGCGTGTGTTGATGATGCAGTTGCTCCCGATCCTGGACCCAGCATTCACAATGGCTCCGTGCATGACAATTGTGCCTGGGCCGATGGTCGCGTGACGGGAGACATATGCGGTAGGGGCGATGACGACTGGTAGTTGGAATCCGAGTTTGAGTGCTTGCGTACAAAGACGCTTCCGAGGATCGGGCGATTGCAGTTGGCCGACAGTGACGAGCGTAAATGGGTGGTCTTTGACGAGTTGTGGCAAGTCGTCGTCTGTGCCAATGACAGAATAACCCAAATGCTGGTTGTGCCGCTGCTCTGGTAAACCGATCAAGCCGGCAATCTGAAAGTGGTTTTGCTGTTCGATGATATCGATACAAGCACGAGAGTGCCCACCTGCTCCGAGAAGAATGATCGTGGGCTTTTTCAGGTGTTCAATGAAGCAAGGCAGGAACTGCTTGGGATGTTGATCAGCCGTTCAGAAAGCGATTTAGCTCCCGCAAGATCCATTCGAGGAGCTGATTGAAAGGGCGTCAAGGCATGAAGTAGGTTCCAGGCTGGTCGGGTCCTGATCCCCACGTCGTTCGTGGCTTTTAATATTTCATCTCTTTGGCCCGCTACCTCAGAGTTGAACAAAAGGGTTTGTAACCAGTAGTTGCTCTGGCACTGCTCTGGCTCCTGAATCAGCTTCAAGCCCGCAACGGATGCAAAAGCAGTCTTGTAGCGATCAAACAGCTTTCTTTTAGATGCGAGCATCACTGGTAACTGCTCCAGTTGGGCACAGCCTAGGGCGGCGTTTAGGTTGGGCAGGCGGTAGTTGTAGCCAATTTCGTCGTGCTGATATTCCCAATCATGAGGGAGCTTGGCGGTGGTGCTCAAGTGCTTTGCCCTCTTCGCCAATGCCGTGTCGTTGGTGAGAATCGCACCCCCTCCCCCAGTGGTAATCGTCTTGTTGCCGTTGAAGCTAAGTGTGCCCATCAGACCAAATGTGCCAGCGTGCTGGCTATGGTAATAACTGCCTAAGGACTCAGCGGCATCTTCGATCAGGGCAATATTGAAATCGTGGGCTATGGCCAAAAGTCCATCCACATCCACCGGATGTCCAAAAGTGTGCATGGGAACGAGTGCGCGTATCACCTGCCCAGTGGTACGATTGATGCAATGTCCTCCCCGTTGTTCGGTGTGACTACTCAGGTACTCTCTCAGTTTCCCGGTATCTACGCCAAGAGTACGCTCCTCGCTATCCACAAAATGGGGGATCGCACCGCAGTAGGTGACAGCGTTGGCCGTTGCCACGAACGTAAGAGCTGGCACGAGAACCTCGTCACCCGTCGCTACCCCAGCCAGTTTTAGGGCAATATGTAAGGCGGCGGTTCCGTTGACTACAGCCACCGAATACTTGGCGCCAGTGTAGCTAGCAAGGTCGGCTTCGAATCGATCCACAAACTTGCCCACGGAAGAAACAAAAGTGGAATCGAGGCATTCTTTGACATATTTCCACTCGTTTCCATGGAAAGTCGGTTCATGCAGAGGATACGTTTTAGCTGTATCAGAGAGAACTTCGCGCAAAGCGTGAATCACCTGGTCTGCCAAGGAGCTCTTTACTGATATGGACTTTTGTTTAAACGACGTAGTGATCACTTGGATATTTTTTGAGATTATCGGGATTACGAAACCATTCGATTGTTTGGGCAAGACCTTGGCTTAGTCGAGCTAACCCACTATTTTTTGGGCTCCATTTCAGCAGATCTTTCGCTTTCTGATTGTCGGCAAGGAGTCTTTCAACCTCACTATCGGTAGGACGAACTCTTTCGGAGGATTCTTTTATAGAGATCTTTGTCCCCATCAGTTCCGCGATCATATGGGCGAGGTTGCCGATGGATATCTCAAACCCAGATCCGAGGTTGATCACCTCTCCTTCGATTTTAGGTGCTGCCAGAGCCTTGATGAAGCCGTCCACGGTATCCTCCACGTAATTGAGGTCCCGTGTAGGGTGGGTTGAGCCTAGGGAAATCTCCTTTTTACCCTTGAGGATCTGGGTAACGATCGTGGGAATGACAGCCCGGGCAGATTGGCGAGGTCCGTAGGTGTTAAATGGACGGAGGATGGTTACGGGCAGTCCGAACGAGCTGTGAAAAGAGAGGGCAAGCTGGTCGGCTCCGATCTTGGTGGCGGAGTATGGGGACTGCCCCTGGAGCGGATGATCCTCGGTGATGGGCACAAATCGGGCTGTTCCATAGACCTCGCTGGTGGAGGTGTGGATGACCTTTTTTACACCCAGTTCCCGGGCCGCCTGCAGGATATTCAGCGTGCCTTTGATGTTGGTGTCCACGTAGGTGTCGGGAGAATGGTAGGAATAGGGTATCCCGATCAGGGCGGCCAGATGGAGCACGGCATCACACCCCTGCATGGCTTCCCGGACACCGTGGGGATCGCGGACATCCCCCATAAAGAATTTCAGGGAGCCCTTTGGACGGGCATCGAGATGATCCAGCCATCCATGCAGGCCAAAGGAGTTGTACAGCACGAAGGCCGTGACCGCATGACCCTGGGTCAGCAGGGCTTCGGTCAAATGGGATCCGATAAAGCCTTCCGATCCGGTCAGCAAAATTCTCATCTTTTTATCCCGCCGGGGAGGTTTTTTCGGATGTTGCGCAGGATGACGGGGATCTTTTTCCGAATATCAATGGCGGGCTTCCACCCCAAAAGTTTGGCCGCCTTGGCGTTGTCAAAACCGAAACCAAAGTCTCCCGGCCCCTGGTATTGGATCCGCCCGGTGTGACCGGCCGCGGAGACAAACTGCCGGAGAGACAGAATGTTCCGGTGTCCGCCCCCGGCGTGGAACATTTCCCCCTGGATTCTTTGCAAAAACATATTTTCCATCAGGCTGCCCAAGTCGTCGACATGCAGGGGGTCCCGAAACTGCTTCCCGGTTCCGCTTAGGGTCACTGGTTTTCTCTCGGCGATATTTTTAAGGATCCGCAACACCCAGCCGCCCATGGGATGGTCGTCATCGGTATAAGGCGAGGTCAGGCGAATCACATTCCCCCAAGGATGGGATTCCGCAAAAAATTCCGCCATCAATTTGGTTTTTCCGTAAAAGTTCTGCGGATGGGGAGAATACGTTTCGTCGACCAAAAATCTCGGCCGGTAGGAAAAGCGTGTTTCCGACACGTCCTCTCGGCGGTAAATAGCTGGAAAAATTTCGCGGGTGGAGATCTGGATCCACATTATCTCGGTTTTTTGCAGGATTTTTGCAAGGTGTCGCGCGCCGAAAACGTTGACGGTCTCCGCGGGGCTTTCCAGCTGATACCGGGCGTGTTGGCGGCTGTGGCAAAGGCTCAGGTTGACCAGAAGATCGATTTTTTTGGAGGCGAGCACGCGGGGGGAAAGTTTGAACAGGTCCTCTTTTTGGTCCCAAATCATGACCGTATGCTTTTTTTTGCGGAAATAACCGGCCAGCCCCTGGCCCAGGTATCCTGCACCACCCACGAGAAGAATTCTCATATCACCGGCCCCCACCGTCGACACTTACATTGGAGCCCGTCATGAAAGAGGCTTTTTCGGAACAGAGAAAAGCCACCACGTTGGCCACCTCGCCAACCTCCCCAAGGCGCATCATCGGAAGATGGTTTTTTAAATAAGCGCTAAATTCTTCCGGTTTTTCCTTTTCCAGATTGGCGAAATACCTTCCCTCAATCCGGATGATTCCCGGAGAGACTGCAGCCACCACGATGTTGTGCCGGGCCACCTCCCGGGCTAGGCACTTCACATAACCGTTCAAGGCGCATTTCGCGGCGATGTAGGCGGGATTTCCTTCATGGGTTTGGGTGGCCAAGGTGGAAACATGGATGATTCGGCCCCATTTTTTGCTGGCCATGAGAGGAACAATCTTTCGGTTGATCTCGTGGCCGATCCCCAAATTGAAATGCCAAACCTTGGACCATTCCTCTGCGGAAGCGAACGGGTCGGTGACCCCCAGGGATCCGCCAAGATTGTGCACCAATATCTCGGGGGATCCGCGGGTTTCCATGAATCCCACTAACTTTTGCAGGTGGTCGGGCTTCATCAGGTCCAGGGCCAGGGCCGAATGATTCCCTGCCCCGGGAAGATTTTTTTTGGCCTCTTCGAGGCGCGCCTCATCCCGGGCGACCAAAATCAGCTCCGCCCCCTCCTGTGCCAAGACGCGGGCGATACCTCGGCCGATCCCGCGACTGGCGCCGGTCACCAAGGCCTTTTTTCCCTTTAAGCCGATATCCATCGATTCACCAGGTGGAGTAACCGCCATCCACCACAAGATTTTGGCCGGTCATGTATTCCGAAGCCCGGGAAACGAGAAACAGCACCGGGCCCCCGATCTCGGGTGCCCGACCGATCCTTTGCAGGGGAATCTTTTCGGCGATCCGCCGTAGGTAGGCGGGCCTCTCCCTGCTTCCAGGCTTGGGAAACCAGCCCGGAGAGATGGAATTCACCCGCAGGTTGCAACTGGCAAATTTCACCGCCAGGTATCTGGTCAGTTGAATGATCCCTGCTTTGGCGGCGGCATGGTGGGCCGTCGGACCCCGGATATCCCTCGGGTAAACCCGCTGATCCGGCGCCAAAAAACCAAAAATGGAGGCGACATTGACAATCACCCCGGAGCCCGATTTCACGAGATAGGGCAAAGCCACCTGGGCACAACTGAAGTAATGGTCGAGGGATCCGCGGAACCCATCTCTCCATTTTTTCAGGTTCAACTCTTCCCATCTTTCCCTTTGTGTGTCGTTCGCATTGTTGATCAAGGTGTCGATTTTTTTTTCCTTTTTCAGGATTTTTTCCAGGGTTTTGGCAAAATCCTTCGGCTGGCGAACGTCGCAAGGCAAGTGGGTGAGGCCGGCGATCGACGGGGAGTTCCGGGAAACGGAGACGGACCGGCGGAGCGAATAAACCCGGGCTCCTTGCCCGGCCAAGGTTTCGCAAATCGCTTGGCCCAAGTACCCCCCTCCCCCGGTGATCACCACGACTCGATCGCTGACGTCGAAGAGGGATCCGATGCCGTTCTTCATGCCAGCCAGTCCTTGATGTGCCGGACAATTTTTTCTTCGGAAGGATAAAAACAATCCTCCAAGGCTTGGCTCATCGGCACGTGACTGTCCGGAAAGGCCAGGCGAAGGGGAGCCGACCGGAGGTCACGATGGTTTCTTTCGGAAATCCTGCTGATAATTTCCGCAGAACATCCGAATGACTGCCAACCGGGATCCATGACGGCCAGTCGCCCGGTGTGCCGGACCGAATCCGAAACCATCTCCTCATCCCAAGGCGAAATCGTCCTCAGGTCGATCACTTCTACCGACACCCCTTGCTGGGATAAGGTTTCCGCCACCCGGCAAGCCAGCGGAACCATCATGCCCAGGCAGACTAAGGTGCAATCCTTCCCCCGGGAGCGAAAGGCTCCTTTGCCGAAGGAAATGCGATAGGGTTTTTCCGGCACGGTATCCTTCATGGAAAAAAGGGACCGGCCCTCGATCAGGATCGTGGGTATCTGGCTGAAAATACTTTCCAAAAGCAGACCTTTGGCGTCGAAAGCCGTTGCCGGGACGGCAACCCGCAGACCCGGCAGGTGGGAAAACCAGGCGTGGAGGCTCTTGGCATGCTGGGGCCCCTGGCCCCAGCCTTTCCCCACCACCGCGCGAATTGTCACCGGCATGCAGGATTTTTGGTCTGACTTGAAATACCACAGGGAGAGCCAGTTTACGATGGCGTCGAGGGAATAAATCATGAAGTCGAGCCTTTGGTGGACCACCACTGGCCGGATTCCCGTGAGGGATGCCCCCATGGCCGCCATGGTCATGGCATGTTCCGCCACCTGAAAATCCATGACCCGCTGGCGTCCGAATTTCTCCGCCAATCCGGTGGTGGTGCCGAAAATCCCGGCCGGGGTGTCAGCAAGCTGGCCCATTACCACCACCTGGGGATCCAATGCCATGGCTTGCCTCGTGGCCTCGTTGATGGCTTCCGCGTAGGTGATCTGTCTGGAATCGCCCGAAGGAGACATGGGGGAATTAGTAGGAGGTGAGGAAGGCATCAGCTTGTTTCGCATCGAAGTCCGGGCGGAATTTTTTTTCATCCGGGATTTCCGGATGGACTTTTTCCGGGCTTTCATTCATTTCGCGCCAGCTCGTCACCCGGGGAAACGGTGCTTTTTGCGCCAGGCGCAAATATCCGGCCATTTCGCTTTCCGCTTTTTGTTCGAGGGCACGGAATAGCCGCGCATCCGTCCAACCGCGTTTCTCCATGGCTTCTCTCAGGAGTTGGATCGGGCAGTTTTTTTTCCAAAACGCCATTTCCTGTTTGCCCCGGTATCGGTTGGCGGAATCGTCTTCCGGCCCCACGTGGGCGCACCACCGATAAGTCAAAAATTCCAGAAACACGGGTCCGCGCCCCGCCCGGGCCCGCCGGGCGCCCGCTTGGATTCCCGCAAGGGCCATGGCGGCGTCGTTTCCGAATTCCTGCGTGGCCTCAACGCCAAAACTCCTGATTTTATCCAGCAGAGGGACATCGGCGTTCCGGGCATGCCAATCGGAAAAAGTGCTGTAGCGGTTGTTTTCGCAAAGAAAAACCACCGGAAGCTTTTTGGACGCAGCCAAATTCAGGCCTTCCCAAAAGGCCCCCTCCTCGGTGCAGGCCTCCCCGAAGCCGCAAAACACGATGTCCGGTTTTTTTTGCAAACGCATCCCCAAAGCAGTACCGATGCCAATACTGGTGGCGCCCGCCAGGATGGCGCCGCTGAAAAACCGTTTTTCGGAGTGGGAGATATCTTGGGACCCGGCCCGCCCCCCGCTTGAACCATCCTTCTTGCCATACAGCTCGGCCACCAGACTCCCCAAGGGGGCCCCTTTGGCGAAAAAATAACCGTGTGAGCGGTGATGGCTGAAAACAAAATCCCCCTCTTGGACAACCAACGATAGGGCTGCCGGCACCGCCTCTTGACCAAGACAAAAGTGAACCGGGCACCGCATTTCGTTGGCGGGGTGGTATTCCCTCATCAGGGTTTCCTCCAGCGTGCGCAACCGGATCATCTGCTCCAGCAACCGAACCGCCTGTTTCCGGCCGAGCTTTTCGAGGTTGGGCTTCACGAGAAGCCCTTTTTGTAAAAGGGTAAGATGATTCTGTGGTTTCACTGAGTCTTTTTATTCCTTCCGGGTCTGGATGGAAATATATTCATCCAACCTATGTAGGATGAGGCGGGGAACAAGGGCCTTTGTTTTGGCGGCGGCAAAGGCCCGGTAGCCGTTATGCGGAGGCGGTCCCAAACGCTCTACGAATTCGATCCTCACCGGGCACTTTTTTCGAATTTTTTCCGCGATAGCGAGGAAGGAGGTTGTTTCCCCCGTGACCGCGTTGACAATTCCGGTCCGACCTCGGACCACGATTTCGGCAATCATTTCCGCCACATCCCCAACATGGATATGATCCCGCTGCTCCTCCCCTTTCCCGAAAATTCGGATGGGCTTGCCCGACTTGGCCAGTCGCAGAAACTGGTTGGGACCGTAACCATTGTGCGGATCTTCCTCCCCAAAAATCAGGGTGGGTCGCACAACCGCCAGGGGGACGGGGTGCAGGGTTTTCATCATCAGCTCTCGGGTCAAATGCATCACGCCATGCAGGGAGGTGGGCGCGGCCGGGGAGTCCTCGGAAAGTGGGCAAGGCCCGTCGGCATAGACAGCGTCCGAGCTGACATAGACGAGATGACCGGGAGGGGTTTTCTGGCACGCCCGCAATACGTTTTGGGCCATCTGCAGGTTTTCCACGAGGATCTCGGGGGTTTTTACCGGGGCCTTGGCCGCCACAAAAACCAGCGTGTCCCCCTGGCGTAGCATTCGGGAAAGTTTTTCCCACGCGTTTTGGCCGGTCAGGTCCAGATCACGGCTGCGGGTTCCCTGCACCTCCCATCCCCGGCCGGCCAAACGGCGGATCACCTCCCCCCCGACAAACCCAGCCCCCAGAACCAACGCCCGCCGGCAGATAGGCGAACCGAGCGGAAGAGGATTGGACAGGCTCACCGTTCAGTTGCGCCCCAGGGTGGCCATGCGGGCGCCCAAACCTTTCCACCGCTCGGGAGAAAAAACACGGTAAGGATCCATCACCAGGGGCCGCTTCATGACTTGCAGAATTTTGCTGGGGTCGGCCTGCCGGAACAGGTTCCATGGGGTGAGAATCGCCAGCACATCGGCTCCGCGACAAGCCTCCATCATTTCGTCAACCCGATGAACCCTGGGAATTTTTTTTGGCAGGCGAGCCACGGGGTCAAAAACTGTTTTGCGGGCTGCCGGCGCCTTCCGAAGAAAGCCAAGGGCAGGTGAATTTTTCAAGGAAGCCGTGTTTTCCTTGTAGGCTAACCCCCAGACCGCAACCGTCGCCTTGCGGGGCTCCAAACGTGCCTCTTGCAGCAAACGCCGGTAGGCCCGGATCGCCCATTCGCGATGATATTGCGAGCAGTGGTGCCATGCATCGACCAAGGCAAGGCTGGGGCTTTTCGCTCCTGAGAGACGCCGGAGGGTTTGCAAATCCCGTGGCAGATTGCCTCCGCCAATCCCAAGGCCGGGATGCAGGTAGGCATGCGGACCAATCCGGGCATCCAGCCGGAGAGCCGGCGCGATTTCCGCCCAGTCCGCCCCGGCCAAAGCAGCGGCTTCCGCCAGGGTGTTGGTGGTGCAAATACTGGAAACAAGAAAAAAGTTGATCGCGATTTTGCAGAGTTCCGCGCTTTCCAAGCCCATGACCAGCACCGGACCGCCAAACCTTGCATGCCAGGCTTGCAAGGACTCCGGCAAGGGAGAGTGCGGGTCCTCCGCCCCCACCACGAACCGTTCTGGCTGCAGTGCCCTTTCCACAGCTCGTCCAAAAACAAGTGTTTCAACCTGGTAAAAAGCTCGGAGGCCGGCTTTTTGGCACAAGGGAAGAAATTTGCGGCGGCTGAATCCAGGCTCAACCTGGCTCAGAAGAACTACCGCGGTCCCGGGCCTCAAGGAGGGCAGGGTGAGTCGCATCAGCCGTTCCAGCGGCCGGGTATCACTGCGATCCCGAGAATCCGTGGCCACATCGAGGGATAAGAAGACGAGGGTGCAATCCCTGAGCGCTCCGGGATCAGCCTGCCACGAAATTCGGGGTCGGTTTTTCCGAGCCAGCTCGTCCAGGCCAGGTTCATTGACGGAAAATTCCCCCCGGCCCAAAGCTCCCACCAGAGCGCGATCGGGGTCAAAGCCGTGAACTTGAAAGCCTTGTTCGGCAGTGGCGAGCCCGTACACGAGCCCGAGATGGGAAAGTCCGGCAAAACCAATTTTCACAGCTTCATCTGCCCGCGGAGCGAACCCAACATTTCCTGAATCCAGATGTCGTTGGCCAAGTTGTGGCTTGGCTGGCGGCAGAGGCCCCGAAAATGCTGATACTCCGCCTCCCAGGTGGGATCAGGTTTTTCCATCGTTTGCACGCGCTCTTGGGGTCGACCACTGGGCAGCACCCTGTTTCGCACCGTGAGGCGGCTGGGCCCCCATTTGCAGAGACCGTCCACATGGAGGGATCCTTTTTCGGCCCACAGATCCAGCCGAAAGGTGTTTCTCCAAGAAAGAAGGGAAGCTTCGTATTCCAAAGAAGGAGCTCCGCGAAAGGCAAATTTTGCATGGTCGGGGGCGAGGTTTTCACAACGAAGGCACGACCACAGTTCGGGATCCCCGGCCGGCTTCCCGAAAAGAAAAAGTGTCCAGTCCAACAGGTGAGACCCGAGATCGGAAATCACTCCAAGATCCCGATCTCGCCAAGGAGAATTTCGGACATCTCTGGCGGTTCCGTTGCCGTAAAAGAAATTGGCTTGGTAAACCCGCCCCACTTCCCCGGAGGCAAGGATTTTCCGGATCGTCACCAGATGAGGTTCAAAGCGGTGGTTGTAAGCAGTATAGCAGGCCACGCCGTTTTGTTCGGAGAGAGAGACCAGTTCCTCCAACTCTTTGCGACTCCCACATAAAAGAGGCTTTTCCACCAAGACATGCTTTCCATTGCGTAGCAAAAAGTTCAGGAGGTCCGGTTTGGGATGATCCGGAACACAACACAGGGCCGCCTCATAACGCTCCAGAGGCACATCCTCAATTCTACGGTAATCGGCTGCTGCCACCACCGGGTCGACGGTGGCCACGACATCCCGCCCGGCGATTTTTTTGCGCTTTTGCCCTTGGATCCCCAGCCCGACGACGAGGCACTTCATGGACGGTTCAAGCTGGCCGGCCAGGCCGCGTGGGCCCGATCATTCGAATTGGGCTGCCTTTCGGATTTTCGCCAACCGATTGTGGGCTTGGGCCGGATCAATCGGATGGTTGCCGTCTCGCTCGCAGGCCAACGCCGCCGCCACAGATCCCAAAACCGAAGCAATCACGGGACAGCCGCGTCGCGCCAGAGCAAGGGTGGCATAAGACAAAAGCGCGTCGCCGGCCCCCACAGCATCGGCGACTTTTTCCGCAAAACTGTCCAGAGTGAAGAAGGATCTCAAATCGGGAGAGGGGGCACGGTATGTGATCAATCCCCGCTCTCCGCATTTTAAAATTAGAAATCGGCAACGGGACTTTTTGTAAAGTTCCAACGCCAAAGGGCGGATCACGGAATCCTGGTCCGCGAGGGCAAATCTCGCTTCCCGTTCGTTGGGGGTAATGAGATCAAACCCCTGAAATTCGAGGATATTGCCCCAGCGGCTGGCCACCTGGCTGTCCGCCACTTTTAGAACTTCTTTTGGCAACGCCTCCGAAAGTTTTGGAATCGTTCCTGAGCTAAAAATGCCGTGCCGAAAATCAGAAAAAACAATGGCGTCGGCCGGGGTATTGCGAATTGCTTCAGTAAAGTATGCTATATTTTTTCCGCTGATTGGCCGATTGTCCAATTTATCGACCTTGAGCATTCGGTATCCTCCGGCTGTGAAGAGATTTTTCTGGGTGGTCTGTCGAGAAGAACTTACCAAAGGCACACAGCGAACCCCCGCCTTCTCCAGGTCCTTCCGGACAAACTCTCCCAACGCATCCTCTCCCACCATGGTGGTCAGAGTCACCTCCGCCCCGGCCGCCTTCATGTGCTTGGCGACCACTCCGGCCCCGCCGACAAAGTCCACTTGTTGGTCGTGCCGCAGGCTGAAGGTCGGGGTTTTGGTGTTTCCGCCAATCAGGGTGCAGTACGTGTAGGAGTCGACAATCATGTCGCCCACCACGTGGACCTTCACCCCGTGGAAGGAATCAAGGGTCTTCGTCAACTCGGAAAAAGGGATGCCTTCGCCTTCCAGCAAGGCGTGAAGTTTGTCCGCCCCCAGATCGGGCGGGCCGGTCTCGATGATATGGGAGGAGGAATAGACGATGTCGCCCGGGGTGAAGATCATCTCCCCGCCGTAGCTTTCCAAGGCGTCGATTTCCTCCTGGGTCTTGGGATTAACGCTTCCCTTTTGATACTCATATCCCTTTGCGAAGAAATCGGGCTGAAGAAAGCGGATGCTTTCCAGGGGCTTCGGGTTGTCGTCGATGATCACGTAATCGACGATTTCAAGGGCGGCGAGATTCATGGCCCGGAGAGCCTGGGGAACGAATGGCCGATAGTTAGCTTTCGTGATGTGAGTGTCGCTCGTTAAACTCGCAACCAAAATGTCCCCTTTGCTTTTTGCATAGATGAGGTGCCGAATGTGGCCTGGGTGAACCAGGTCAAAAGTGCCATGGCACATGATGACCTTCTTTTTTCGGGGAAAAGGCCCGATGGCCGCACGCAGTTCCTCTCTAGTCTTGATCTTCCGCTTGTATGTGGCCTGTTCTGGGGGAGTGAGTTGCTCGATCTGCATTATTTTATCTAGTTTTTCATAAAGGCAAACCAGGTGCGAGTAGCTTCTTGGATTGAAGAAGTGTCCCACACGGGGGCTTGCTTCCAGTAGTCGATCACCTTCAGCATTCGGGCTACCCCTTCCTCAAAGCCCACTTTCGGCTCCCAATTTAGCTCGCGCTTAATTTTTGAAATGTCTGCCCAAGTACAATCCGGTTCGCCTGGCCGTTTGGGCACATGAACCACCGCCCCCTGCAGAAGTTCCGCCAATCGGTTCACGCTCTGCGGAGCTCCCGCCCCTAGGTTGTAAATTCTACCGGAATGCTGGGAAAGGGCGGCTAGCCAAAAAGCTCGTGCAATATCACTGGCATAAAGAAAATCTCTCGTCTGCGATCCGTCTCCCACGACCGTGAACGGCTTGCCAGCCAATTTCTGGGCAAGAAAAACTCCGAAGACTGCTCCGTAGGCACCAGAAGTTCTCGATCGGATTCCGTAGGCATTAAAAATCCGGAGTGAGTTCACTGGAAGGCCATAGACTTGGTTCCAGTGCAGAACCACCTGTTCCCCTTGATATTTGCTTAAGGCGTATGGATAGCGTGTGTCGATCGAAGCGTGTTCATTAGTCGGGAGCTCGGAGGCCAACCCGTAACAAGATGAGGAAGCAGCATAGACCATCTTGCGCACCCCAGCGTTCCGGGCCGCTTCAGCCATCCGGACGGTACCCTGTACATTCACTTCCATGTACTCCGAGGGCCTTTCAATGGAAGGCACAATGTCTCCGATCCCGGCAAAGTGGAAAATATAGTGGGCACCCTTGAACATAGCGGCATCGATGGCAATGGTTCTAATGTCGCCAACTTCCACCTTTAGCTTGGAGTTTCCTCGGTGGTGGGAAAGATTATCTAACCGACCGCCGCTAAAATTATCGAGGACCCGGACCTCCAGTCCATCCCCAAGGAGCAGGTCCACCATATGACTGCCGATGAAGCCAGCCCCGCCCGTGACGACGGCAACAGATGGGGAGTGTCCAGCCACAGTGACCCTATTTGAGGGCGAGTTTTTTGATAGTCTTTACGTTGCTATAGGCATCGTTTTGCATGGCATCGGAAAACTCTCCACGCCGAAATGCCTGACAGAGATCCCGCACCGCATCCTCAATCGTACGCTTGGGTCTCCAACCAAGGGCCCGATAGATTTTATCCGAGTTCACATGATAAGATCGGTTATCGTTAGATTCTGATTTTTCAATTTTGATAGGTTTCTTATCGGGAAACTCCTCTTGTACAACTTTTTTCACAAATTCCGCCAATTGAGATATGGTGTGATTTTCATAGCCCGCATTAAAAATTTGGCCGGCGAGTTTTGCGATAGGCCACTCCAAGGCCTGAACATAGACATCGGTGACATCCTCGATATGAATATTCGGGCGCTTTTGATCACCACCGAAAACCGTGATCACTCCCCGCTGGTAGGCATGGTTCGTGAGAATATTGATGCTAAGGTCAAACCGCATCCGAGGGGAGTACCCGCAAACCGTGGCCGGCCGGAATACCACGGTGGTGAAGTCCGGGGATTGGTATTTCAGGAGAATCGGCTCACAAAGACCCTTGTACTTGTTATAATCGGTTAGCGGCACCAGCGGATGATCCTCCTTCACATCCGGGGCATCGCTGACCCCGTAGACCGAGCTGCTGGAAACATAGATAAAACGCCTCACCCCCGCCTCCTTGGCGGCTTTGACCATCGGCTCAAAACATTCGTAGTTGATGGTTTTGCTCAGTCCGGGATCCAGCTCAAAGCTGGGATCGTTGGAGATGCAGGCCATGTGGATGACGGCATCGCAACCCTGAAGGGCTTTTTTCAGGGCCGGGATGTCGCGGATATCGCCCTTGAGGACGGTCAACTTCGGGTGCTCGGGCAGTCCGCGGTCATACGTGATCATCAGGTCGTAGACCACGACTTCGTAGCCCTTGGCCAGCAGCTTGGGCACAAGAATGCAACCTTTGTATCCTGCCCCTCCGGTCACCAAAATCCGGCGGATTTTCGGGTTTTTTTCAGTTTTTGCTATCGCAGTTGTGCTCATGAATCTGTGTTTCCTTTCTTCCATTCAGATGCGGAAGCCTGCGGCCACCGCGTCTTTGTGAAACATTTTCACAGTGTCAAGACTCAGGGCCTCCAGATCCATGCCCCAAAGAGTCTTCGCCTTGGCCAGAATGTCGTGGGGGACGGTGACGATATGACAGCCGCTCTCAGCCGCTTGGCGCAGGTTCAGAACCTCCCGGACGCTGGCCCAAAGGAGCTCCGCATTGGGATGCCCCTGCAAAACCTTCCGGCATTGCCTCATCATGGGCACGGGATCCACGCCCGTATCGGCAATCCGCCCGGCGAAAACGGAAACAATCGCCGGAGCGTTCTTGGGCAAAATCCCGGCCAAGGCCTCCACCTGGCCGACCGGAAGAAGTGCGGTAATATTCAGTGAAACACCCTCGGCGGAAAGCTCCCGGATCAGGGGGAGGCTGGATTCCCCGTGGGTATTGGTGACCGGAATCTTGACGAACACATTGGTGCCCCAGCTGCGGATTTTCATCGCCTGATTTTTCATGGAAGGAAACTCATCCGCGAAGACCTCCAATGAAATGGGTTTATCAGGGATGGCTGCCAGGACTTGGCGGGAGAACTTTTCGTAATCCGTAAGGCCCGCTTTTTTCATCAGGGTGGGATTGGTCGTCAAGCCCGCGATGAGGGGGTCGGCGGCGAGCTTTTTCATGCCCTCCAAATCCGCCCCGTCGGCGTAAATCTTGATGCCCAAACCCTGCAAAGTGGTCGCAGACATAAGTTTTAACCCTGCAGAATTTTTTTGGCTGCCTCAAGAAGGTTGTTGCAGACCGTCAAAGGATTTTCCGGCTGAGGCTCCAGATAATTCCGGTTGATGAAGATGCCGCGACACCCCACAGCTTGGCCTGCATCGATATCCCCTTTCCGATCCCCGACGATGAAGGATCGGCCGAAATCGATTTGCCACCGCGCGGCCGCCTCCAAAAGCATGCCCGGGGCCGGCTTGCGCCTGGGCCCGGGTTTTTCAGAAGGGTCGGTGCAGCTAATAATTTGGTCCACGGGAAGGGCTTGCTGCAGGCGACGATGCATTTCCTCCATGGTCTCCGGCCTAACCCACCCCCTTCCCACATCCGGTTGGTTTGTGACCACAATGAGAAGGTAGCCAGCCTGCTTTAATTTCTGACAGGCCTCGGCAGCCTCCGGGAGGATTTCGAATTCCGCCAAGGTACGTGGGGCATACCCTTTGCCCTGCCTGACCAAGGAACGGGTTAACACCCCATCCCGATCCAGAAACACTGCTTTATTTATTTGCGAACCGCCGACTCCCACTTGTTGGGAGCCTGCTTGAGTTTGGGATGGCTGACGAGACAGTGCCAGACCACGGCATGAAAAGATTCTGTGTGCGGGGTGACAAGTTCGGGGTCCACGGTGGGCACCACCACCACGCCGTGCCCTTGTTTCGCTGTTTCCCCTCCATCCCTGCCCACAATGCCTAGGATCCGCATCCCGTTAGCAATGGCGTAATCTATGGCCTCCACGAGATTGGGACTGATATTTCGAACTTTGTCGCCACCGCCAACAGACATAATGAAGATCGCGTCTTTAGATCCTGCTCGGCTGACCTTAAGCCATGCGGAAAAAGTGGTCGCCCATCCCTCGTCATTCGTCCGCGCGGTTAGCTCGCTGACATTATCCGTCGGCGCATAGGCCTCGATTTCGGCGATTTTGCGGAAATCGTTGACCGCATGGGAACAGTTGGCGGCACTTCCGCCCACCCCAAGGAAAAAAAGACGCCCTGCGCGCTGACGCAAGGCGGCCAACTCTTCTACTACTTTTTCCACTGCTGCGAGCGGGATGCTGGTGGCGACTTTTGCCGCCTGTTCAAAATATTTTTTAGAGTGATTCAAAAGAATACTTTTATCGATAATTTGGAACATCTCAAATTTAAATTCTTATCTAATTGTTCCGCATTATTTTAAAATATGCTGCCGCCCTTGGTCGATTGACCCCGGAAAAACGGGGCCAAAACCAATCGAATGACGGACGGTTTTCTTTTTTTCGATCAGCGTTCTTGAGTCGTTAACGGGATGTGAAAGATGAAAAGTGGAATCATTTTCCACCTCCCGCGTTCCATCTTCCGCTAATGAAAACTTCCTCTTTCATGCCCTTGAAATACCCCTACCTGTCCCAACGCACGTTGACGGGATATTGAGAAAAAATTTTGTCTGGCGAAACAAGGGTCGATCCTGTGAGTTTAGCCTGAACGATGAGAATCCGGTCGAAAGGATCCTGGTGCACCGGCGGCAGGCGCGACGATACATAGATCGCCGTGTCCGTGAGGTCCAACTGGCTGAAACCGTACCGGGCCAGTTCGCGGGGCATGACGACTGCGGGTTCGTCCCTCATGGAAAACTTCCCAATCTGATACTTGATCTGAATCTCCCACAAGCTGATCTGGCTGTAAAAAACCTCGGTCCGGGGATCGGCAAGTTCCCTTCGAACACCGGCGGGAACGGATTCTTCCGCGCCCATCAGGTAAAGCAAGGGAGCCGTGTCCAAAAGGTAGGATCCAGCCATGGAAATCAGCTCGGATCCCCTTCAAACATATTTTGGATTTCCCCATCTGCCTCAAAGAATTCGGGTTCAACTTTGAACATCCCCTTGGATAGCCCAAATATCCTTGCCGCCGAGCCCTTTCTGTCCAGCGGCCGGATCTCTGCAAAAGGCTTATTTCTGTCACATAAAATCACAGTTTCACCGGCTTTTACCATTTTTGCATATTTGGAAAGCCTTGATTTTGCCTCATTTATGTTGATTTGGATCATAATGACTAACTAGACTATGTTTATGGTCATGTAAATGCTTGGATTTGCGAGCTTTGTAGCTCAACCATAGGTCATATCTTAGACATTTTATTACATCCTTCAATGCCCGAAACTTCAGCCTTTGCACCAGACAAGTAGACCAGATCAGGCATCAATTCGTGACTGCCTATTCCCCAATCCAGAATCGTATCCTGCTCAAAAATGGTTATTCTTAGTTTGTGCGGGAGTTGAAAAAAATCTGGGCTTTTGGGATCCCTTACCTCAAGCCGTACCGATTCCGGTTCGGTCTGGGCATTGC
>Ga0214921_10000676_pt1 | contig 61407 bp, 64 predicted proteins | sample LL1505_MetaG_FD_177992 | JGI IMG/M metagenome (GOLD analysis project Ga0214921, IMG submission 177992) | Freshwater microbial communities from Lake Lanier, Atlanta, Georgia, United States - LL-1505 | ecosystem: Environmental > Aquatic > Freshwater > Lake | place: USA: Georgia | collected...
TCTAAAACAATACATAACCGAAAGTCTTAAAAGTTACAACTATACTATAAAGATTGCTGGTGATGTGGATAAAAACTTTATAGATATGTTTAAATACAATCTAAACAAGTTTGATCCGATCCGAATCAGCGATCCAGTGAAAACACCTATACAGAAAGATCCATATGGATTTCCTAATTTAGCAAATCAATCTGTAACTATTATTAAAGCAGACTTTAGATACCCAGCTACTGAACCTATGATTCAGCAAATTGCTCAACTTCTAGGATACAACGTTAACATGGTTCGTGTTATCAGCAGTCAATATGATGATAGCATTAATAGCGAAGCTGAAGGCTATGCTAATGAAATGAAAGATAGCCCACTACTTACACATGAAGAAATGGGTGAGCAACCAGGTGCTAAAGAAGCAAATAAAGCATACGGTGATAGTTATCTATCAAGTATCAAAGACCAAATGAAGGGTTCAACTATTGATATCCCTTATGCAGGACAAAAAACACCAAACTCGTTTGATCCATTCAAGCCATATTTGGATGATGAAAAAATGGGCGATAAGAGTCCAATGAGTACAATTAAACGCCCACCAAAGCCAGCAACTGGCGCTAGCGTATCAAAATAAAAGGAACATATAACATGGATTTCAAAAGTTTATTATCACAACTAGACCAGTTGAACGAAGCAAAAGAAAAAACTAAAACTGGCTTAAAGCATACTGCTGAGCCAGGTGGTTACGGTCGTAAAGACGATGAAGATGATGAAGGCAATAAAGTTAAATCTACTGCTGTCAAAAAAGGCAAAGGTCGTCCTAAGAAAGATGCTGATGATTCGGGCGAAACTAAAAAGTATGACTTCAGTGCATTTGGCGTTAAGTCCGGCAAAGATGTTAAACTACCTAAGCATGATAAAAAGAAAACTACAGTAGTTAAAGGTAAATCACAAAGCCATGCCTCTAATAAAGTAGATGACGGTACTGATCCTGGTGAAGAACCTAAAACAAAGAAAAAAGGTCTAAAAGAATATTTTGATTCACTAGATAAAGCATTGAACGAAGCTGAACAGATTCAAATCAAACCAGCAAGTCAAATGCCTAAAATGCCTGGTCAGACTTCAATGGGTCAAAAGCCAGCAATGCCAGGTCAACCGCAACAAGTTGCCGGACAACCACAGAAGCAAACACAAGTTATTGCTCAAGGTAACAAGACATTAGGCACAGTTGATAACCCACAACTAGCACAACAGATTAAACAATCTATTGGTAAAGGCGAAATGACTTTGATGCCAAATCAAATGCATGAAGAAGATATTGGTAAGCACAACAATGCTACTACAGGCTTTGACGCATTAGTTCGTAAACTAACACCTAAGTATGGTGCAGAGGCAGCTAAACGTATTGCAGGTGCACAACTAAAGAAAATCCGTGAAGCCGATCAACCACCAAACGATAGTTTGTTGAGTCCAATCAGTGAAGCACGTGCTAAAGCCGATGACAAAGCTGAAAAAGCAGGTAAGAAAGTTACTAAAGATTTAGAATACGATATGAAGCACAAAGGTAAGGATGACGATAAAGCCGAGAAAGCCGGCAAGAAAGTTACCAAAGATATTGAGTATGATGAGAAACATAAAAAGACAGTAAAAGAAGCGGCTAAGCCAGACTTCTTAGACCTAGACAAAGACGGCAACAAGAAAGAACCAATGAAAAAAGCCGCAACAGACAAAAAGAAAGTAAAAGAAGGTATGGATCATAGATTAAAGGCAGCCCGCCATATGGGTAAAGCACATGCTCTTACTAAAGAAGGCTATAATTGCCGTTACGATGACATGGAAGAATCAAGACACTATCACGAAGGCTACAAAGAAGGTCTAGATGAGTGTTATGGTCAAATGCCAATTCAAGGTTATGTAGGTGAAGCAAACAATGAAGTAGCTGATATGGCTAGTTATGGTGCACATACACCTACCATGGAAGATGAATTAGATGAAGTCAGCCGCGGTGAATGGATGAAGCAAAAAGCTAAATCTACCCCTGGAGATACCTTTAAAGCATTTGGACAAACTTTTAAAGATAAAGAAGTTGTAGAAAGTCCATTCTTTGAAGCATGGGATAAAGAATTAAATGCTATTTTAGAAGGTAAAGACGTTACTGAAGGTATGACTGTATCTATCAGCAAAGGTCAACAAGGTATGCCCGATTCAGTAAGTGTTTCAGCACAAGATAGTGAAGCTGACCAATTATTAAGTATTATTAAACAATCTGGTTTAGGTTTGTTTGGTGGAGATGATGCTGGTCAACCTCAATCAGCACAACCAATGACAGTTGACGGTGGTGAAGGTCCTCAAGCTGATATTGCAGTAGTAGACGACCATGATGACATGTTATCATTAATTCGTAAGATGACTGGTCAAGGACCTGCACAATCAAACAGTGATTATGAAGAAGAAGGTGGTGAACCTGCTCATTCACATGAAGAAGGTGAAGAAGAACCCTGTAATGAATGCGGTGGTATGATGGAAGAAGGTCATGCATGTGGTGAAGCAGTTGAAGAAGATGAGTCAATGGATCAACGTGAGTATGAAGTTGCAGAAGAAATTAATCCTAACAACAATGATGAAGCTGAAGAAGAACAATCAGATGCTACACGTGATGCCGCACTAGCAACAGCAGCCGGTAAAAACTTTGCTGATACTGATGCTCCGCTTGAAGAAGGTGGCGACGGTGGAGAAGCGTCTGATGCAGGTGCAGAGGGTGTGGATATAGCTGATGTAGCTGATGAAACACAAGAAGATTTAGAAGAATCATTAGCCAATGGTAATGATGACACGTTTGAAACTGATATTGACTTTATGACTAAAGTTATTTCAGGTGGTTTAAACAAGCAAAAATCTACTGGTCAAACAACAATTCCAGTTGTATCTACTCAAGTAAATCGTTTAGGTAGCCCAATGAAGGAATCTACTGATTTATTACATGATTGGAAGAAATTAAGTGGTATTAAGTAATTAATAGTACTCAAAAGTACCCGGCAATAGTCGGGTATTTTTTTGGGCTATAGTCTTTATAAAAAAACGATAAATACTCTATATGACTGTTCCCATTATGGAAAAATGAGAGTAAGTACAAATATGAAAAGATACCATATGAATAATTGTAAACAGAAAGAGAAGGTGGTAGGATGACCCAGCAGTACATAGATTTTGGTACCTTCCCGGATGATCCAGATGCGGATGCCATCAGAACGGCATTCCAAAAAGTACAAAATAACTTCAATGAATTATATGCAACAACAACTAGTGGTTCAGTAACATCTGTTAATGGTGGTGCAGGAGTTAGTGTTAATACACCTACCGGCAACGTTATTGTTTCTGCAAATATTGCATGTGTTCAAGTAGCAACATCATCATTAAGTATAGGTATAGGTGGTAATGGACTTACTACTGCAATACTAAGTAACACTTCACAAACATTATATATAGATATAAACCCATCAAATGTTTTTTCAGCTAATTTTGCAGCCAATTCAAGTGGTGGATTAGCAAATATAACCGGAACACTAACAGCCGCAGCCAGTAGTCAGCCCAATCTAACAACCGCGGCCAATTTAACAACAATAGGTACACTAGGTAATTTAACTGTAACCGGCAATATAACTGGTGGTAATTTAGTAACAGCTAATTATTTAACAGGTGTATTAACTTCATCATCTCAACCAAACATTACTACTATAGGAAATTTAGGTAATCTCGTAGTTACTGTTAATAGTAATTTAGGTAACTTAGCAACAGCTAACTTCTTTAGTGGTGATGGTGGATTACTAAGTAATATACAGGTTACAGCAGGAACCTCAATTATTAATGGTACAAGTAATGTAGTAGTGGGAGCAAGTAGTAATGTTAACATTAGTGTAGCAGGTAATACTAACGTTATTACTGTCACTGGCACCGGTGTAAATGTAACTGGATATTTAACATCATCTGGTAATATTACAGCAACTAATGCAAGTTTAGGTAATGCAGTAACTGCTAATTTCTTTATTGGTAGTGGTGCAAATTTAACAAATATTGCAGGTGCCAATGTATCAGGTACCGTAGCTAATGCAACATATGCCGTGACAGCTGGTACCGCTAATTCAGTTAGTGGAAGTAATGTTTCCGGTGCAGTAAGTTATGCAACAACAGCAAATAGTGTAGCCGGTGCTAATGTATCAGGTGCTGTTAGTTTAGCTACATCTGCAACAACAGCAAATAGTGTAGCCGGTGCTAATGTATCAGGTGATGTAGCTAATGCTACATATGCAACTAGTGCAGGTAGTGCTACAAGTGCTACTACTGCAGGTACCGTAACAACTGCGGCACAACCAAATATAACAAGCGTTGGCACATTAAGTACACTAGCAGTTACAGGTAATATAACAAGTGAAAATGTAAATGCAACTGGTAATATTTCAGCGGTAAACTTTATTGGTAATCTTGTTGGAAATATTTCAGGTAATATCGTAGTTCCGGGAAGTAACACCGAAGTATTATTCAATAATAATGGATCTGCTGGTACAAGTAACGCTTTCACTTTTAATCAGTCTAGCAATGTAATGACATTGAGTGGAAATATTATTACTGGGAACGTATTTGCCAACTCAGGCACAATACGTGCCACAACAGTTACTGGTACATTAACAACTAATGCTCAACCAAATATTACAAGTGTGGGGACGTTAACTGGGTTAACTGTTAGTGGTGTAACTAATTTAGGTAGTAATAGTAATGTAATTATTACCGGCGGTAATGCTAATGCATTTTTAATGACAAATGGTTCAGGTAATTTGTCATGGATTTCTGGTACAGTATCACCTGTACCGGGTAGTAATACACAAGTTGTCTTTAACGAGGCGGGCAGTTTCTCAGCTAATTCTGGGTTAACATTTAATAAAACAACAAGTACATTATCTGTTGCTAACATCACCGGAAATCTGACAACTAGTACACAAGCTAATATCACTGAAATAGGTACATTAAAATATTTAATTGTTAGTACTGCAAATGGTGGTACAGGTAATATTAATGCAATTAATGTTATTGGTACACATTATGGTGCGGCAACTGGATTAACTTCTATACCCGGAGCCAATGTATCAGGTACTGTAGCTAACGCTACATATGCAACTAGTGCAGGTAATGCTACTACCGCAGGTACTGTGACTACTAATGCTCAACCAAATATTACAAGTGTTGGTACGTTAGCTAATTTAACAGTAGGTAATACAATTACATCCAATGGTACTTCTGTATTATCAGTATTTTCTAGACGAACAAGTATATCGGTTACTACAAATACAATAATTGATACTTTCCCTACAAATTCATACCGAGTAGCAAAATATACAATACGTGCTTCTGATACAACCGGCTATCAGGCTATTGAGGTTCTGTTAGTCCATAACGGAATAAATAGTACTATAACTGTATATGGAAGTTTATCAACTACAAATAATGATATTATAACAATTAGTACAGATATTAGTGCTGGAAATGTAAATGTTTATGCCAATGCTGTGGGTTCTAGTACAACGGTAAATTTAATAGGAACTTATGTTCCAGATTAATCAATAAAAATAATTTCAAAAGGTAAAAAATGACTACAAAAAATTTCGTTGTTAAAAATGGTGTTACTACAGGTAATATTATTTTAGATGCGGCCACGGGTAATATAACATCAACTAATGCTAATTTAGGTAATGCAGTAATTGCTAACTACTTTATAGGTAACTTTCAGGGTAATCTTCAAGTAGCAGGTGGAAACACACAAGTAGTATTTAATGATGATGGTAATGCAAATACAAGTGCAGCCTTCACGTTTAATAAAACTAATAATACTGTAAGTATATCAAATGTATTATCGGTAACTGGTAATATTACTGGTGGTAATGTAAATACTACTAGAGTAACTGCTAGTACCTTAGTAAGTAATGTTGCGACAGGTACTGCACCTTTTACTGTTACAAGTACAACACAAGTTGCTAATTTAAATGTAGCCACTGCAGGTACAGCAACTTCAGCTACAAATGCAGCCGCATTGTTACAGAACACATCAACTGCTACCACTGTTTACCCAACATTCACTACTTCATCTGCAAATGGAAATTCATCAGTAGTTATTAATACATCCATTAATGCTAATTTAGGTAATGCATCAATTACTGCTACCACATTTGTTGGTGCTTTATCTGGTGCAGCTACAACAGCAACAACAGCAGGTACTGTAACCACTAATGCTCAACCAAACATAACAAGTACCGGTACATTAACAAGTTTAACTGTATCAGGTACATCTAATTTAGGTCCTGTTGGTAATGTAACTATTACTGGTGGATCATCCGGTCAATATTTACAAACAAATGGTTCAGGTACATTAACTTGGGCAGCCGTACCAACTGGTACAGGAATTAGTAGTGGTACAAGTAATGTAAATATTCCAGTAGCTAATGGCAATATTAACATGACGGTTGGCGGAAATGCAAATATATTAGTAATAACTGGTACTGGTGCAAATATTACAGGTACATTTAGTGTTTCTGCAAATGCTAACGTTGGTAATTTGGGTACTGCAGGTTTGATTACTGCTACCGGCAACGTATCTGGTGGTAATTTAACTACAGCCGGTGCAGTAGCCGCTACTGGTAACGTCTCAGGTGGCAATCTAACTACAGGTGGCGCAGTAGTTGCTACTGGTAACGTGTCCGGTGGTAATCTAACTACAGCTGGTATATTAAGTGTAACTGGTACAGGTGTCAGTAGTATTGCTGGTAACCTAGACATGACTGGTAACACGATTATCAATCTCGCAACACCAACTAGCTCAACTGATGCAGCCACAAAACAATATGTTGATGATGTTGCTCAAGGATTGAATATACATGATGCGGCCGCGGCAGCAACACCGGCTACATTAGCATCTATTACTAGCGGAACAATTACTTATAATAACGGAACTAGTGGGGTTGGTGCAACATTAACAACATCAACATCATATACAACTATTGATAGTGTAAACATAGCTACTATTGGCACAAGAATTCTTGTTAAGAACGAAGCAAACGCAGTACATAATGGTGTCTATACTTACTCAAGTAGTACAGTACTTACACGTGCAACTGACTATGACTCTGTTCCAGAAGTAGAAGCAGGTGATTTCATATTCGTAACCGGCGGTACATTGTATGATAACACCGGCTGGGTACAAACTTCTACAGTAACAGCAGTTGGTACTGCTGGTAATACAATTGACTTTACACAATTCTCAGGTGCAGGCACTTATCAAGCAGGTACTGGTTTAACACTAACTGGTTCAACATTTAGCGTAAATGCTAGCCAAACTCAGATTACTACTGTAGGCACATTGGGTACACTAACGGTAAGTGGTAACGCTAACGTTGGTAATTTGGGTACTGCTGGACTAATAGTAGCTACTGGTAATGTATCTGGTGGTAATCTAACTACAGGAGGCGCAGTAGTTGCTACTGGTAATGTCTCAGGTGGCAATGTTAATGCAACAACTGCGGTAGTAGCAAGTACGTTAACTTCAAATGTAGCAACAGGTACAGCCCCTATTACAGTAAGTAGTACAACACGTGTTAATAACTTGAACGTTGCTTATGCTAACGTTGCTGACTTCACTAATGTTACAACACAAACTAGCGGTAATGCATATCTACTGTTAGGTAATGCATTAACTGGCAATATAGCTGAAACAGCAAATTCAGTATTTGTTGCTAATACTAGCAATGGTGCATTATATGCAACAACATTTGTTGGATCTTTCTCAGGAGCAGCAAGCACGGCAGCTACAGTAACAACTAATGCTCAACCAAATATTACAAGTACTGGTACATTAACTTCATTAACGGTATCAGGTAATGTAACTTCAGGTAATTTGATTACAACTAACGCATTATTATCTAGTATACAAAGTAATAGAGCTAATGTATCAGTAACTACAAATACTGTTATTGATCAATTTGCACCAGCTACATACAGATCGGCTAAATACGTTATCAGTGCTTCAAGTGCAAATGGATTTCAATCAGTTGAAGCAATATTAGTACATAATGGAACCGATAGTTTTGTAACAATCTATGCTTCAGTATGCTCTAATGCAACAGCAGATATTGTTGACATTAGTAGCAATATTAACGGTGTGTCAGGGAATACTACATTATATGCTACTAGCTCAGGCGGTACAGCAACAGTTAATTTAGTAGCAACTTACTTAAAAACTTAATCTAACAATAATTTAACAGGGAAAATGGAACTGTGACTACAAAATACTTTAAAGCAATATACGGTTTTACTACCGGTACAGCAATCACTTTGGACGCAAGTTCGGGTAATATATCAGCAAATAATGCTAATGTAACTAATCAACTAATATCAACCGTAGCAACCGGAACTGCTCCATTAGCTGTAACTAGTACAACACGAGTTAATAACTTGAACGTTGCTTATGCTAACGTTGCAGATAATATTAATGTAACTGCACCTGGTACGGGTACTGGTTATATTATATTTGCTAATGCAACTACAGGGAATGTTGCTGAATGGACAAGTAGCGGAATTACATCAAACTTAGCAAATAGCTCAATTACAGCTACTACATTTGTTGGTTCGTTAAGTGGTACTGCAACATCAGCAACTACTGCAACTACCGCTACATCAGCAACAACAGCAACAAATGCATCAGCATTATTAACAACATTAACATCTACTGGTACGGCTTTCATTCCGTTTATAAGTGCAACAGCAAACGGCAATTATGCACATTTATCCAATGCAAATTTTTCTGCTAATTTAGCAAATGGAGCCATAACTGCTACCACATTTGTTGGTGCTCTAAGTGGTGCGGCAAGTAGTGTTACTAATGCATTGACCATTGGTTCAGGGTTGGGAGGCACTAGCTATAATGGAAGTTCTGCTGTAACAATTACTAATACAGGTGTTACTAGTATAGTAGCCGGAACAAATATATCAGTAAGTGGTGCAACTGGCGCAGTTACTGTAAATGTATCAGGTACGGTCGCCAACGCAACATACGCAAATAGTGCGGGCACTGCTACATCAGCAACAACAGCAACAAATGCATCAGCATTATTAACAACATTAACATCTACTGGTACGGCTTTCATTCCATTCATAAGTGCAACAGCGAATGGAAACTATGCACATTTATCTAATGCAAATTTTTCTGCTAATTTAGCAAATGGAGCCATAACTGCTACCACATTTGTTGGTGCTTTATCTGGCGCGGCAACTAGTGCAGGTAGTGTAACTAATGCAGTAACATTTAATAATGGAGGTACAGGAGATGTATCAGGTACTACATTTAATGGTAGTGCGGCAAGAACTATATCATATAATTCAGTTGGTGCACCTAGTACAACTGGTACTAATGCTAGTGGTACCTGGAGTATTAATGTTACTGGTAGTGCAGGTAGTGCTACAACAGCAGGTAGTGCTACAACAGCAGGCACAGTAACAACTGCAGCACAAGGTAACATCACAAGTGTTGGTACATTAACTAGTTTGGGGATATCAGGTTCAATAACATCAACTGCGGCTACTTGTTTGACAACTACAGTAACTGGTACAAATAGCGCAAACTTGATCTATGGTAATATGGGTGACAACGATCAATTCCGTATTTTAGTTGGTGCTACTGCAACTAATGCAGGTTTTGTTGAAATTGCTACTGCAGATGATGGCACAGAGCCAATATATGTTCGTCAATATACTGGTGTATTCACATCATTAGCTCGTACTGCTACGTTGCTTGACGGTTCTGGCAACACTAGCTTCCCAGGATCAGTAACAGCAGGTGGATTTGTACAAACAACATCACTAACTACCGGGGCAACAGCAACAGCAGGTACAATTACTGGTAATTGGTCGTTGGGTTCTGGCTCTAGACTAAATGCAACATACGCTGACTTGGCAGAAAAATATACTTCTGATGCTGATTATGAACCAGGAACAGTTTTAGTATTTGGCGGTGAACATGAGGTTACATTGTCAACTGATTCAGATTCATTCAGAGTAGCCGGTGTAGTAACAACTAATCCGGCATATACTATGAACAATGATTGTGTAGGTGAATACGTTGCTACTATTGCTCTACAAGGACGTGTACCGGTTAAAGTAATCGGACCAGTCTATAAAGGTGATTTGTTAGTATCATGTAATAATGGATATGCAGTTGCTAATAACATAGCACGTGCCGGTACTATCATTGGTAAATCATTAGAAAACTTTACAGATGTTTCGGGCATTATTGAAGTAGCAGTTGGTCGCTTCTAATAAAAGGAAAATAAATGGTAACAATAGAATTATTAACAGCAATGTGTCCAAAAACAAAACGCTCTATATTAGAGAGTTATGTTGAACCATTAAACACAGTAGCAGAATACTACGAGATGTTTGAGAACCCTCGCCGTGTTGCAGGTTTCTTAGCACAAATAGCACACGAATCAGGTGGCTTCAATGCCGTCATTGAAAATTTAAACTATTCAGCAAAAGGTTTGATGGGTACTTTTAAGAAGTATTTTCCTACAGAAGAACTAGCAAAGCAATATGAACGCAAGCCAGAAATGATTGCTAATCGTGTTTATGCTAATCGTATGAAGAACGGTGATGAGAACTCAGGAGATGGATTTAGATTCAGAGGTCGCGGATTAATTCAATTGACTGGTCGTGATAATTATACACGTTTTGCAGAAGCATTAGATATGAGTATTGAAGATACTGTAAGATATTTAGAGACACCAAACGGTGCTGTTGCTAGTGCTGGCTGGTTTTGGGATAATAACAAACTAAATCAGTTCTGTGATAAAGACGATTTCATTACATTAACTAAACGTATTAATGGTGGAACTATTGGTTTAGAAGATAGAAAACATCACTATCATTTAGCATTACAACATTTAGGCGCACATTAATATGGCACAACCAATTTGGAATACTCCAGCTGGCTCTATTGGAACATTCCCTGCTACTATATCAGCAGTAAGTCAATTATCGGCTTCCGCAGTATTGCCGGCAACAACAGTAACATACTTGCTAATTAGTGGTTCATTTCCACCAGGCATAGCGATGAATAGTGCTGGTTTAATAAGCGGTACCCCTAATTTAGTAACAGCAGATACTGTAAGTACATTTACAATTAGAGCAACTGATAATTTATCTAATATACGTGATAGAACTTTTTCAATGCAAATTTCAGGAGTTGCTATACCTGAATTAACTACTCCAGCTGGTAGCATTTTAACTACACTTGATAGTGTTTGGGTAGAATTACCTATAACATATTCAAATCCTGATAGTACTAATGAAGTGATAATTGAACTACAAGAAGGCGCATTACCTCCTGGATTAGAAATTAATGAAGCCGGTGTAATTAGAGGTTATGCAAATCCTCCTTTAGTTAATGTAACATTGAATGAAGTAGAAACTGTAGGAAGTATAACTGATAGCACAACTGATTTAATAACATGCACTAGTACAACCCAGTTTACAGTAGGTCGCCCAGTTGTTTTTACAAATACTGCTTTTGGTGGAATAAATGAAGGGACTACCTATTATATAAAATCTATTAATAGCAATACTACATTTAGTATATCTATTACACAAAATGGTTCAACCTTTCCATTAACATCTAGTACTGGCACAATGTTGATAACACTACCAGCTGTTTCTTCAGGTCAACCTACAATACGAACATATTCTTTTTTACTAAGATTAGTTAGTAGATTAGGTGGAGATACAGCATTATATACTATTACTGTTAAAAATCAAAATGTTCCTTATAGTCAAGGAGGCCCGGGAACTGGTAATTTACCTAATACCCGCATACCTACAATTCTTAATACTAGGCCGTTAACATACAATATTGATAATGATCCTTATTATGGTTATTATATATTACCACCGGTTAGTCCTTCAATAAATGCTACTATAGGTACTATTAAAAGTGGAGAATATTTCTCATTTAAAATAATTGGTTATGATTTTGATGGTAATGATTTGACATATAGTTATATTAACTTACCTATAGGTTTAACTGGTAATACAGCAACCGGATGGATTACTGGTACGCCTACACTAAATTCTATTGGATTAAGCACATATGCATTTAGTGTAAATGTATATAAAACTAATTCTCCCAGTATAGTGACTGCAAATTTTAACTTTACTTATAATTTAAGTAAGGAAATAACCGATAATATAGTTTGGATTAGTGATAGTGATTTGGGAACTATATTTAACGGAACTATAAGTACTTTAAGTGTAAGAGCAGTAGCAGATACACAATTATCATATAGAATTGTTAGTGGTAGTTTACCACCTAATTTATTATTATTATCTAATGGTGAAATAACAGGACGAGTAGCGGATCAACCAACTAACACACTATTACCTCAAAATGCTGAAACTACATTTACGTTTACTGTACAAGCATATGCACCTTTATATCCGGTCGTACAATTATCAAAAGCATTTACTGTTACTGTATTACAAGAATTTGACCAACCTACTGATACTCTTTACATTAAGGCAGCACTTAGTATTGAAGATAGACTTATTATTAATACCTTATTGACAGATACAAGATTAATCCCTGATGCAATGTTATATAGGCCCAATGACATTTATTTTGGTAAAGCAACTAGTGTAATATATGAACATGCTTACGGAATATATGCTAGTGGGATAGATGATTATTTAGCCGCAGTAACTCAAAATCATTATTGGAGAAATATTACTTTAGGTGAATTAAAAACTGCTGTAGCAAAAAATAGTGATGGCGAAATCATATATGAAGTAGTATATAGTGAGGTTATTGATAATTTGGTTAATCCAGAAGGCATAAGTATACCACAAAGTATATATTGGCCAAGACCAATTGATTTGGGATTAGGCCCTTGGTATACAAGTATTACTGACATATATACTAGCTATGCAACAGTATTAGGACAACAATATTATACAAGTTTAACACCAGGATATGCTAGAACATTATATCCAAACAGTCTATACAATATGCGTAATCGTGTAGCACAAGTTATTGGTCAAGAATATGATAGTAGATTATTACCATTATGGATGACAAGCCAACAGGAAAATGGTGGTACATTAGGTTATACTCAAGCATGGGTTATATGTTATGCAAAACCAGGATTTGCAAATGCTATAAAAGCTAATATAGAAGGTAATACTATTATTTGGCCATATACATTAAATCAAATTAACTTTAGAATTGATAGATTTAGCGTAGATAAGAGTGAGACATATGATTATGATAACAACTTAAATCCACCTGCTTGGACAGAATTACCGAGTGCTACTCCGGTACCAAATCCATTAGATAGTAAAGATTTTTATGTATTATTCCCTCGTGAAACAATTTTACCAGACCAATCACAATACTAAATATATAACGGAACAGAAAGAATATGAGCACAATTAACACAAACGGAATTAACGTAAATTATCCTGTACCCGGGGTCAACAATAATAGTCAAGGTTTTAGAGATAACTTTGCGGCAATTAAAACTAACTTGAATACAGCTGGTACTGAAATTACAGACCTACAAAATAAAGTAGTTGTTAAATCAGCATTGGCAAATTCTACTGTAAACAATGATATGGCTAATACTCTTATTAGTAATGCATTAACACGTAGTTTCCGTGCTAGTACATACAATTTGGGTAACGCATTGTCTGGTGTAGTAGCAGTAAATGTATCATTAGGTGATGTTCAATATGGTACTATTGCAGGTAATACAACTATTCAATTTACTGGTTGGGCCCCTACTGGTACACAAAGTAATGTACAATTACAATTAGCTGTTGCTAATACTAATGCAGGAAAACAAGCAGTAATCTCATTACCTAGTCAAGTTACCAATGGTGTAACATCATTGGAAAATTATGCAAATATTGCAAATACTAATACAGTTTCTATCCCATATGGAGTAACAGAATTAGATTACAGATTCAGCACATTAGATTGCGGAAATACAATTACAGTAGAGCCCTTCAATAATAATAGAATTGCATCACAGGTTCAACAACGTACTCCTGCCCCAACTGGTTTTCAAGGTGATGTTGCCGGTGATATAGCAGTAGATGCGAACTATGCATATGTATGTACTGGATCATTTAATTCAACTGCTGTAGTTAAATCTGTTACTGCAACTTACGCTGGTAATTTAATAAATTGTGGCTCTGTTACAAGTTTAGTAACAAATGCACCAATAGTATTTACCGGAAATACTTGGGGTAACATTGTTGCTAATACTGTTTATTATATTAAATCAATACCAGACTCTGCTAATATAACAATTTCTCAAACTGGATTTAATGGTATAGCAGGTCCAGCATTCTCTGTATCAGCGGGTACCGGCACAATAGTAGCAACTAGCTATAACGGGACAGCTATATGGAAAACTATTGCCCTAACTGGAGCAAATTCTAACCAAACTATTAATGGTAACTTAACTATTGGTGGTTTCCTAGCAGTTAGTTGTAATGATAGTATCACAGCGGCAGGTACATTACAATCAGATGCGACTCTGATAACAAATAATATTAACATAGTACAAACAGCACCAACTAATTCGGGTGTTAAATTGCCTATCGCTGTAGCAGGATATAGAATAATTATTAGAAATAATTCAGCTAATACAATTCAAGTTTACCCAAATACAGATGCTAATATTAATAGTGGTTCTAATAATACAGCCGTATCGTTACCTACTTTGGCGGCAATAGAATATTTTTGCTCAACTAGTGCTACAAGTAATTTAGGTGGACGCTGGTATACATTAAATTCATCATACGCATAAAAATATTGATGGATATATATCTGATAAATATTTGAATGGAACACCCATTCATTTCATCACTATCTGACAAAACTCTTGAGGAGTTGCAGACTGTCATTTCCGAATTAACTAAAAAACTAAACTTTGCATATCGTATGCAAAATGGTGCCATGATTAATCAATTGAATATGGTTATGGCTAGTTATAAAGCTGAATATGGTCGCAAAATGGATGAAATTCTTAAAAAACAGAGTGACCGAACTCAAATCAATATTCAAAAAGAAAGTTAAAATTGACTACACGAATAGAACGAGAATTTTCATTTCAAGCTGGCGTTTATTTTAAAGAAGAATTTTTAATGAACGTATATACAATTTCACTGTTTATGGAAGTTGAAACAGAATCCATAAGAGAACAAAACGTAGCAATGGAAAGAATTAAGTATTTTCTTAATGATTGTTTAGAGAATAGCATTTTTGTACAAAATACAGAACATAAAATTATTGAAAAATATACTTCATGTGGGTTTAAAGTTTGTACTGTACCAGAAGAACCATATGATCAAATAATAACATTATTATTGTTAACAAAGCTTAATAGTATTACTGAAGGAAGATTGATTATAACTGATATTACATTAGGGTCACGTATGAGTGATCAGGTAAAATTTATATCTGATATTGAAAGCCCACGTGGGCCTTTAGAAATGCCTGGATGGTGGATGGATGCTAGTACATCTATATCTGATCCAATTAAAGCAACAGTTAAAAAAGATAAAATTGTTAAATTATTTAAAGTCCCAACAACAGATTGGGCAGAATATAATCTGATTTGGAAAGACAAAGATACTGTTTCCAAAAGTGAAATAGTTTTTACCACTGAACAGGAAAAATAAGTATCCAAATCTATTGTATTTTAGTTAGACAACTGCTATAATACAACAATGAAAACAGATTTGTATGGTCAATTAATATTCAATCAGAATGATTTATGTGAATTATTTTTACAAGATCCTACTCGTACAATAACTAATGCATTAGTAGATACTAGTATTGAATTTAATGGGTTTCTTTCATTAGAAAACACACCCAAACTGACACAATATCAAGACCCTAATCTTTTAGTAGAAGAATTTGATAGAATAAACCAATCATCATGGCACATGCCCAAAGAATACTATGAACTAGATATTGCTAAATGGGTATTAGATCAATGCAAAACTGAAGCAGAATTACAACGTGCAGGTGATGAACTAATTAAATTCCAAGAACGTAATATGTTTGTATTATTACAATATTTAAAATACTTAGTTGATACAATGCGTAAGAATAAGATAGTATGGGGTGTAGGACGCGGCAGTAGTGTAGCAAGTTTTGTATTGTTTTTGATAGGAATACACCGTATAAATAGTTTATATTACCAATTAGATATTGGTGAGTTTTTAAAATAAGGAAAATACTATGGCTAATTATAGAACAGCAATGGGCAAAACTGTTGATATGGCAGCATTAACTGCTAAAAATGAAAAAACTAGGGCAGTGGGCAATATGAAAGTTAATGCACGAGGTGACACAATTGATGCACACGGTCGTGTTATTAAAACAGCTACAACTAAAGTTAATGATTCTTACAATAGAACTGTAGGAAATCGTTCTGCACAGCCAGTACGTAACAAACCAAATACTTCTACACCTCCAAAGCCAACAATTGACTTGAGTGAATTGAATGAAATTGAACGTGAAATAGAAGAAAATTTAGGAGATGAACTTGAAATTGAAAAAATTAAATTACAGGAACTTAAAAAGAAATGAACCAATACAGTAAACCGGCATTTAGCCCAACTAAAGTAGATTCAATGAGATTCTTTAAGAATCATGTTATTGTATCTGAAATGCATTTTGATGAACGTATCAGTAAAGGCGGTATCATTATACCTGATGACGATAAGAAAAGTTCGGGCATTCGTCCTCGTTGGGCAAAGATTTATGGTTTAGGTCCGGATCAAGATGATCCTCAATTAGAGATTGGTAAATATATTCTTATCAGTCACGGTCGTTGGACAAGGGGTATTACAGTTGAAACACCTTCGGGTAAACAAACATTGCGTAAAGTTGATTATAATGATATACTCTTAGTATCGGATGAGCCGATGGAAGATGAAACAATGGGTGATAAGGTATATTAAAATGGCAATTTGGACAATTAGAACACACTATAAAAAATCTTGTGAACAACGAGAATTATTCGTTCAGCGTAAAGGTGATGGAAAAATTACAGTCACAGATGGATTTCGTAGATGCGAATATACAATTGAAACTAATGATGATGAGTTTCCTGATATTCAATTTAGTGAGATGCCCAATGGGGACGGTAAGAAAGACAGCATTGACTTAAACAGTTTGATCGGTGATAACATTGAAAGTACTGAGCTTGTTGAAATGTTTGACGGTGGTTGCTGGGGAGAGGTTGAGTTTGAAGGTCTTACCCTAGAACAAGAAGAAGAACTAGAAGAATTCATCAATGAAAACGGCACATACGCACTAGAAGATGAAGGTGATTGGTACTTAGAAGATACCGAAGTTTGGGTATGGGGACCATTAGAAGTAGAAGATGAAGATGGTAATGTACGTATTATCATTGCTGATAATGATGGTAATGTTATTGATTTTGTTGAGGAAGAATAATGAGAAATTGGCTAAGACAAAAACTACAAAACTTTTTGTATCCAATGGATAATGATTGTGTAGTAGAAACAAAATCTGCTAGAAGAGGTGCTCTTGTTAGTCGTGGTTCACATCTTGACAGTAGAGGAATGAGTTTTACTATTCATATGGCTAATGGAGGTTATGTATTAGAATACTCATCTTATGATGAAAAAACTGATAGACACAATCACAACTTACATATCATCACATCTGACCAAGATATGGGTCAAGGTATCGCACATATTATCACACTGGAACTTTTGCGTAAATGATAAATAAGAGTGTAGTTCACGGAACGGGAATTCCCAACTACTCTAATGCTATGGAGAGCAATCAGCATGATTATTTATTCAAAATTAAATCCACCGACGGGTTTCTATGTATACGCATATCTAAGAGAAAACGGCACGCCTTACTATATTGGAAAGGGGTCTAATCAACGTGCTTGGCGGAAAAGAAAATGCGAAATTCGTCCTCCAAAAAACAAAGATAGAATTATGATATTAGAATCAAACTTAACAGACATTGGTGCATTGGCGCTTGAGCGTAGAATGATACGATGGTGGGGACGGAAAGATTTAAGTACCGGAATATTGCACAATAGAACTGATGGCGGAGACGGAGCATCAGGGCAGATTCAGTCAATTGAAACTAGGATTAAACGAAGTCAAACAATGTTGAATCGGGTGCGTACATTAGAACATAGCCTAAACATAAGTTTAGGTAAAAAAGGAATCCCTCAATCAGTTGAATCTAATTTGAAACGCAGTATAACCCAAAAAGGTCAAAAAAGAGACCCGAAAGCTACTCTTAAAATGAGTATTAGTCAAACTGGTAAAAACAAATCACCACATATAAGACTAACATGCCCCTATTGTTTAAAAGAAGGTGGTGCATCAGGGATGAAACATTATCATTTTGAAAAGTGTAAATTTAAGGAAAATAAATGAAGAATACATTATGGGTTGAGGCCTACAGACCACAAACAGTAGCAGACTATGTGTTTGTTGATGACCGACAAAAGAATCAAGTAGAGGGTTGGGTTAAAGATGGTAGCATTCCTCATCTATTACTATCAGGTGATCCGGGTACTGGTAAGACAACTCTTGCTAAAGTATTAATTCACGAACTTGATGTAAGTGAATATGATGTATTGGAAATCAATGCATCACGTGAGAATAGTGTAGATGTGGTGCGTAACAAAATTGTTAACTTTGTACAAACGATGCCTTTTGGTAACTTCAAAGTTGTATTACTTGATGAAGCGGATTATTTAACACCAGCTGGGCAAGCGGCATTACGTAATGATATGGAAGCATATCATATGACAGCACGATTTATTTTAACTTGTAACTATCAGCATAGAATCATCCCTGCATTGAAATCACGATGCCATGAGTTTCACATTACAAAAACAGATAAAACAGAGTTCACTGCGAGAGCGGCAACTGTGTTGGTAAGTGAAAACATTGATTTTAATTTAGATGATTTAGATAGTTATGTACGTGCTACATATCCAGACTTGCGTAAATGCTTGAATCAATTACAAGTTAATAGCAGTAGTGGTAAATTATTAGCACCTCAAAGTGTAGGTTCAGGTGAAGATGAGTTATTAGTAGAAGCAACTAATTTGTTTAAAGCAGGAAAGATCCTTGAAGGTAGACAGCAACTATTACAATATATTGCATTGTATCCTACACGTATTGAAGATACATATGTTTGGATGTATCAGAATTTAGATTTATGGGGTAAGTCTAATGAACAACGTGATGCTAGTATTATTGTTATTAGAAATGGTTTAGCAAACTTAAGTATGGTTGGAATTCCCGAAATATCATTGGCAGCTACATTGATTGAATTGACAGGAGATTTATGAGATATTTATTAATTACATTTATGAGAAAGCCTAATGGGCAAATTGATGAACAAGTTGCAGTAGCAAAGAAAGTTAAGCCTAGTGATTTTCAGACCTGCAATGTCATTTTAGATTATGCAAAGAAAAAAATAGATAAATGCGTAATTGAAGGTAAAGCGTTAGATAGAGAGTGGGACAAGATGCATGAATATTATGTACGGATTTATCCTAATCTAATTGCACAACTTGAAAAAGAAGCAAGTATTACTGAAAAAACAAATGGGGCCTAAGCCCCATTTTATTTAATACTTTTACATTTATTACCGTGCCAGCGAGTAAAGTTACCTTTATCTACTTTCTTTTGACAATGTAGACAAGTTAAACTAGATTTTAACATTCCTATTTTTATCTTGTTACGTTCTTCTTCGGACCATTTTTTGCCAAACATGTGATGATCCTGACCAAACTTTTTACTCTCTTGTTTTTGAGTTTTACCGTACATAGGGTTATTTGATCCATGTTTATCTAACTGATTAACCTTCATCAAATCAATTGATTTTTTAGAATGTTTCTTACCAAACATACCATTTGCTTGTCCCTGTAGTCTTACACCAAACATGCTATTATTTTCTCCGGAACACCCTTTTTTCTTGCGTGTTTCTATAGAATCGGAGCTTGAACCTTCACCTCCGTCTGTTTTATTTCTTAATATACCTGTACCTAAATCTTTACGACCATACCAACGAATATATCTACGTTCCATTGCGAATGCCCATAACTCAGTAAGTCCACAGTGTGTAATGATAATTCGTGTGTGATCCTTAGGTGTATGTACACCTATTATTTTCCCATTGCGATTAATACGATGTTCTTCCCATGCTCTTCTGCCACTACCTTTTCCGGAATAATATGGGGTACCGTCTTCACGTAGATAAAGATAATGATAGAATCCTGGAGGTGGATTAGATTTGTTATAAATAATCATGCTGATTGCTCCTTTTAGCATTAGAGTGAGTGGGCACTGGTAATGCCGCGACTCACATCTATTTATCTTAATTAGTCATACATATTAAGTATTGGACCAATCAATCTATGACGTTGAACATCTTTTAGTTCAAATGTACATAATTTTATACCAGGAATCACCTCCTTCCCCAACCTATTTTTCAAATCCATTAGCCCGTTGTCTGCTGTTTTTCTATCTGTTTGTTCTATGTCACCACCTATAACAATTTTACTGCCTACGCCGATTCTGGTCATAATCATTTTGAGTTGACCCGGGGTTGCGTTTTGTGCTTCGTCTAATACTACCCAACTATGTTTGAAATTTCGTCCTCGACAAAATGCTAGAGGTGCTATTTCCACTATCTGTTCTTCTAGCATGTGGGCTATTTCCTTTGTGGTGTAGTACTCACGCAGAACGTCTAATAATGGTCTAGTCCATGGTTCCATCTTTTGATTGATATCTCCTGGTAAAAAACCGTGTTGTTCATCATCAACACCTACTGCTGGTCTAGATAATATGATTCTTTCACATTCACCATTACGCATAGCTTTTATGGCTGCAAGCATAGCTAAGTAAGTTTTACCAGTACCCGCAGGACCTGTGACTACGACAATATCTGTCTGCTCGTCCAGTAGTGCGAGGATATAATTTTCTTGGTTAACTGACTTGGGGATAAGTTGAACGGGCTTTTTATTGACCCGCATTTCCCTTTGTGCTTGTGCGAAATCTATCGTTTTTGATTCATGTGTGTAAAAAGTTTGATTATCTTGTTTTTTATTGTGTGAAAACCGTGTGTCTTGTGTACGTAATGCGCTAGTTTTTCTTTTGCTCAAGTTAATTCTCCTTTGTAGAGCGTGAGTTCTCATAACACTCAAGACTATTTACGGTCAATATATACCATCATAGTAGCATACTTATTGTGTAGTAACCTAGCATAAATATTAGGCTACGGTATAAATTATTGTTATTTGATGTATTCAAACTACAAAAGATAAATATATATATGAAAACCGCAGACGAATTTTTTGACAACGTTGATTATGTAAGCATAATTGACACCGTAAAAGGTATATTTACCAGCGACGGATCAATGTCCGTTCTACTAGACTATGAGCGAGTTCTAGATGAAGCCGACTTATATGCATTTAAAAACTGGGAATTGGGCGAATTAGTTCAGGGACCTGACGTTAAACGCTATACAGTAGCATGTATATTCATGTATCCCTATAAACTAATGCCTGACCCACGTGGTGCTAAACGTTTGGCTAGTGTGGGATGTAAAATCAAGTTTAAAAAAACTAAGATTAAAGTTCCTGTAGCTGTTGAAAATCCAGATGATTATATCCCTGGTACAAGATATCCAAAGACTGCTATGCGTGAAGTATGGTTAGTTTACATAGAAATGCCTAAAGAATTGATGGATGATATACGTGAAGGTTCTATTGACTTAGCTGGTCAGAATATTGACTTGAATGAGTTAGATGATGCTTATGATGACGATTTAGATAAAGAAGATACCGGTGAAGAGGACGATCAACAACAAGATATGATGGATCAAACCGGTACTGCAGCTCCTAGCATGGGAATGCCTCCTCCATTACCGGCAATGTAATATGACAAATAAAACTATATTAAATGAAGGTTTAGACTATCATGACCTTGAAGGTCAAATGCTTCCAGTTGTAACTGTAGATGAATATGCGGCTCATATGGGTGAAGATAGTGAAATAGTAACATTAGCATTTACTGTTAAAAGTGAAGCTGCCGGAAATGATTTAGCCGATTGGTTTGAACGTGGCTATGATTGGGTACTTGATTCACAAGTAAGTGAAGGAGAAGTTAAACCCGGACAATATTTAGTATTTGTTGAAATGAATCGTAGAACTAGTGTACCTAAACGTATTATTGAATTAATAGATGATTTAGAAACATTAACAGCATTACCAATAAAAGACTGGACTATTATAGTTGATGATGAAGAACATGCTCCGGAAGAAGATATTTTAAAACAAGTTATTACTATCAGTCCTCATGATTATCGTGAAACTGAAGAAGTTGAAGAAGAAGAAATTAATGAAATGCGTGAACGTGCCGGATTAGCAGTTAAAGCAATTCATATAGATAAACAAGATGCAGAAATTAAAGCATTCAAATCAATGGCAGGATTATAATGGCAACTATATTACCAAAAAAAACAGGTTTTGAAAAACCAATGGCATTAGACGATGACCATCATGAATTATTAGCGGCTGATCCTAGTATTTCACAATTCCCTCAGGGAAGCACATTTGGAGATAACAATGGTTACAACACATTATCAAGCGGAAGTTCAACATTCGGCTCTACCAGTGGCTTTGGTTCATCAACATCAACGGGCTTTGGTGGAGGTTCAGGATTTGGAGCGCCAGCGTCTGGGTTCGGTAGCACCCAAAACGTTAACCAATCAAACAGCAACCAACCAGTACTCACAGGAGCCGCCCCAACAAATGCCGCCAGTGGGGCAGATGTATTAGTAGCAAACGATAACACAGATTTCATAAATAAAAAATGGCGTCCATTAATGGCATTTGTTTATATGATAACTTGTACTTGTGATTTTGTTATATTTCCAATATTATGGAGTTTACTACAGGCAATGAGTAAGGGTTCAGTAACGATGCAATGGCAACCATTAACGTTACAAGGTGCTGGGTTATATCATATCGCTATGGGTGCTGTATTAGGTGTAGCAGCTTACGGAAGAACAAAAGAAAAATTAGAAGGAAAACAATGATACCATATACATATCTATTAGGTTGGCCGGAAATAGATAGATGGTATTACGGAGTTCGCTATGCTAAAACATGTCATCCTAGTGATTTATGGGTAACATACAAAACCTCAAGCAGGCATGTTAAATCAATTGTACAATTATATGGAGAACCGTCAATTATTGAAGTACGAAAAATATTTAATAATTCTATTTCTGCTAGACTTTGGGAACACCGAGTCCTAAAAAAAATGAAAGTGGTATACTCTAATAAATGGATTAATAGAACAGATAATATTTCTATTGCGCCATTATACGGATTAGATAACCCTGCAAAACGAGCTGACGTGCGTATATTAATTTCTAAGAATACTCCTAAAAAATTTGGAAATGATAATCCTATGAAAGATCCAGAAATTGCATTAAAAGTATCTACTAAATTAAAAGGGAGAAGAAACTATTGGCAAGACGGTGATTCTAATCCAGCCAAAAGACCCGAAGTTAGAAAACAACTAAGTAAACCCGGCAATACTAATCCTTTTTATGGTAAAAAACATACGGATGCATTCCGACAACAAACATCTTTACGCTTTAAGGGAATTCCAAAAGAACAAGTTGAATGTCCACAGTGTGGAAATATTGGTGGTAAAAATACTATGGGTAGATGGCATTTTGACAATTGCAAAATAAAAGAAAAAGTAGCCGGGGTCGTATAATAAATATTGAATTAACACACTAACTGTGTTACAATAGTTAAATGACAGATCATTATCAAATTTTGGGCGTAGCTAAAAACGCTACCCCCGATGAATTAAAAAAAGCATATCGCAGATTAGCAAGTATACATCATCCTGATAAAGGAGGTGATACCGCAACTTTCCAAAAGATAGAAGAAGCATATCGCATTCTTTCTGATCCACAACAACGTCAACAATATGATAATCCAATGCCGAAAGGTAATCCATTTGGAGCACATACTGGAGGATTCCATTTCAATATGAATGGATTCAATATGGATGATCTATTTGGACAAATGTTTAGACAACATCATCATCATAATAGTAATGTATTCCGAACAACATTTTGGATTAGTTTAGAACAGGTATATAATGGCGGAGAAGAAGTATTAAAATTACAAACTCCTACAGGAATGCATATGGTACGTGTTAATATACCAAAAGGTATTATGGATGGCGGACAAGTTAGATATGAAAAAGTAATTGAATCAAATGATTTAATTGTAGAATATAGAATACATAATCATTTAAAATATGAAAGAAGAATGAACGATTTATATTGTAATCATTCTATCTCTGTATTGGATCTTATAGTAGGTTCTAGTTTTGAATTTACTACTATTAGTGGAAAAACATTAGAAGTAACAGTACCTCCTAAAACACAACCATTTATGCATTTAAAATTAGCAGGACAAGGAATGCCTATACACGGTACTACTGCATATGGCGACCAAATCATCTTGTTAAAATCATTTATACCTGATATAATTGATAGTCGTATAACTGATAGCATTTTGCTAACTAAAACAAAGTAAATATTATTTTTAAAGGAACTGGATGTGAATAATTCACCCGAAATTGAAGCCATTATTGAACAGGCAATTGATTTTTCAAAACAGCGTAAACATCAATATTGTACTATTGAACATTTGTTATTGTCTCTAATAACACATACCCCATTTAAAAAATGTTTAGATAGCTTTGGGTGTGATACTCAAACTATGACACAAGAAGTTACTGCATACATTGATAGTTTACATGCTATTGTTGCAAAAGTAGAACCTGAGGTTCAAGTTCAACCACGCAAAACAAATAGCTTAGAACGTGTAATGAATCGTTCAGTTACTCAAGTACTATTCACCGGACGTAGACAAGTTACAACTATTGATTTATATCTTTCTATTTCCAGTGAAGGTAATAGTCATGCACATTACTTTTTATTAAAATATGGTATCAATAAAAATGATTTTGTTGCTCATTGGCAAAAAACATACAAGGGTGCAGAATTCACTACTAAACTTTCAGAAAATCAAGCTGATGAAATCTTAGAAGAATATACTACTAATCTAACCGATCTAGCACGTAATGGAAAATTAGAACCATTAATCGGCAGAAGCAAAGAATTAGATGACATTGTTAATGTTCTTGCTAAAAGATTTAAATCAAATGTGTTAATGGTAGGTGATCCAGGTGTGGGTAAAACAGCAATTGCTGAAGGTTTAGCTACAATGATTGCCGACAAAACTGTACCTGAATTCTTACATGACCATGAACTTTATTCACTTGAAGTGGGTGCATTACTTGCGGGTAGTAAATATCGTGGGGATTTTGAAGAAAAAGTTAAAGCTGTATTAGATGCATTAAACACAAAAAAGAAATCAGTATTGTTTATTGATGAAGCACATACTATGAAAGGTAGTGGTTCCTCAAGCAATGGTTCTATTGATTTTGCTAATATGATTAAGCCTGCAATTACTAAAGGCACATTGAAAGTTATTGCAAGTACCACTTGGGAAGAATATTACGAGAGTTTTGAAAAGGATCGTGCATTGATGCGTAGATTCTATCGTGTATCAATTGACGAACCATCACATGATAGTACAATTCGTATCCTTAAAGGATTAAGCACACGGTTGAATGATTTTCATGAAGTTGAGATCAGTGAAGAAGCGGTAACTGCGGCTGTAGATAGTTCTGCACGTTATATTCATGACCGTAAAAATCCAGACAAATCAATTGATTTACTTGATGCGGCTTGTGCTAAACAACGTGTTGCAGGTAATAAAGGTGCAATCATTACTAAAGACCTAATACATGAACAAGTTGAACGATTTACTGGTGTGCCTGCTGACAAACTAAACGGTGACAACATGGATCGTATTCAAACACTTGAAGTTAACATCAAGGGTAAACTGTATGGACAAGATGAAACCGTTGAACAAGTCTTAGAACGTGTTTATGTTAGTTTTGCTGGCATTGGTAATGAATCTAAACCAACAGCAAGCTTTATCTTCTTAGGCCCAACAGGTACAGGTAAAACAGAATTGGCTAAGTTGTTAAGTAAAAATCTTGACATGCCATTACTCAAATATGATATGTCAGAGTATAGCGAAAAGCATTCAGTATCAAGTTTGATTGGTCCTCCCCCTGGCTATGTTGGCTTCGGTGATAGTCAAGTGGGCGGTGGACGATTAATCAATGACTTAAGTAAGAATCCACATAGTATTCTGTTGTTTGATGAGGTTGAAAAAGCACACCCGGATATCTTTAACATCTTCTTACAAATGCTTGATGAAGGACGTATTACCGGTAGTAATGGTAAAGAAGTTAACTGTAAGAATACTATCATTATTATGACAAGTAATTTGGGTAGTGCTGATAGCGAGAAAAACAACATTGGATTTGGGAATCAAGAAAAGACAGGTGAAGATGATAAAGCTATCAAAGAATTCTTTAAACCAGAATTTAGAAATCGTGTTGATTTGATTTGCAAATTTAATAAACTTGATTTCTTGGCAATTAAGAAAATTGTTGTTAAGTTTACTGAAGAATTGAAGAAATCATTACTAGAGAAACATAACATTAGTTTGAACCTAAGTGAGCCGGTAGTTGATTATTTGGGTGACAAAGGCTATGACAAAAAGATGGGTGCTCGTCCATTAAGTCGTAAGATTGATGAGTTGATTCGTGTCCCGTTAAGTAAGAAAGTATTGTTTGAACGTATCAAAAATGCATCAGTAACCTGTGTGTTAATTGATGATAAGATTGAGTTTAATGTAGTACAAAAATCTATTGCGAAAGTAGGAGAAGATGGGATTATTGAAGTCAACCTATAACATACCCGGCATTGATTTTTACGATTACCGTGATAGTGATTACTATGGTAAATACAAGTATCGTGTAAGATTTTCTTTAGAGGGTGTTAGATATGCTATGTATGAAAAAAACTTTGACGGGCTAATGAAGCGATATAATCTCTTAACTGGTTGGAAAAAGATTAAAGACGCAGATAGACCAATTGTTACAGAGAATCTAGAGGCTCTACAGAAGTTTATAGATTTTCGTAATATGCTTAAGGAAAACAATACTGGATTAGTTCGTATTGAATCTAGTAAGATATCAATCTTTAGTAATGATTTAGCCGTATTAAAGACAAGTGAAAGTATTAAAGATAGTATCTCTTATGATTATACAGAAGTTCAAACAAATAATTTTGTAGGAATAAAGTCGTTTGTCAACGATCCTAAACATAAGTATAGGGTTTATTTAAAATCTAAAATGATTAAAAACTCATTTATAACGCAATTAGATGAGTTATTAAAACGTTATAAAGAGTTACATCCTAGCCCGTCATTAAAATATTGGATACAGGGATACAATAATAATGCTCCTTCGTGGAGTTGGCGTTATAGATTTACAAATCCTAATCATTTCATTGATTATGATGACGAGAGTACATTGAGTTATTTGGCATTAATGCATGGCGAATATCTCGGAAAACGCTATAAATTAGAAAAACGCCCTGAACCTATCTAAAATGATAAATACTCTAATAAAATGGAGTATTTACCATGGCAAAGATTGTCGAAGACGTAATCGTCATCAAATTTAGTAAAATCGTTAAGGACAGCGAACAGGGTTCTAGTATTGCTAGTTCTGAAGTACAGCTAGCCTTAGAACAAGTAGCCCAAGAATTAGTGGGCGATAGTGTAGTAGTTGAAGTGGTACAAGCATAATGAGCCAAACAACTACACTTATATTATTGCCGCAAACAGCATATCTTAATCCTGGCAATGGTGCACCCTATACAGTTACGGGTAATAGTCAGCCTGCTGCCGCATATTATTTAGGTAATAGAGATTTACAAACAGTTAATATTAACTTGACAAATTGTACAGGTAATATTACTATTGAGGCTAGTTTAGCTACTACTCCAACTAGTACTGATTGGTTTAAAGTATATGAGTTAGAAGCTAATGCTAATGCCGCTAGTAATAGTGCACCGCAAATTGCTAGCAATGCTTCTGTGTATACAAATGTTAATGGCAACTTTGTTTATATGAGAGCAAGGGTAGTAGACTTTCAAGGTGGATTAGTTAATTTTGTAAAATTAAGTTATTGATATGCGTAAAATTGTTATTATGCCGGGAGGCTTTCATCCTTTTCATGCAGGCCATGCCGCACTATATAAAAGTGCAGTAACGGCATTTAATGATGCCGATGTATATGTAGCCGCTACTAATGATACAAAAACAAGACCGTTCCCTTTTGCTATCAAAGAAAAGTTAGCAAAACTTGCAGGTGTAGCTGATAAACACTTTATACAAGTTAAAAGTCCCTTTCAACCTAGAGAAATAACCGATCACTATAATCCTGAAGAAGATGTATTAATCTTTGTTCGTAGCGAAAAAGATCGTAATGAAAGTCCTAAACCAGGTGGCACAAAGAAAGATGGCACACCAGCTTATTTTCAACCATGGACTGGGAAAAATGTACAACCATTTGGTAAACAAGCATATATTGCTTATTTACCTACAGTAGAGTTTGGTCCTGGTATAACAAGTGCGACTGAGATACGTAATGCTTGGCCTACATTGAATGACAAACGTAAGACCGCAATGGTTATGAGTTTATATCCAGTAACTCAAAAGAATCCTAAGCTTGCTGATAATGTTGTTAAGATGTTAGATATGGGTATGGGTAATGAGTTAGCAGAAACTATTAAAAAAGTTGAGCCGATATCACCGTTTGTACCTATACAACAAACAATAATACAACCTAAACAACATGTACACAATCCTCTTGAAAAGAAAACAACTCCTGCAGTAGTAAATCATATTAAACCAAAAGAAGTTAAAGAATTTGCTCCTCCTAGCGGTGATGGCGGTGGTGAAAATGAAAGAAGTCGTAGAATAAGAAAACTATTAGAAATTGCTATACAAGTAGCAAAAGAAAAAAATGTTGACGAATTAGGCATGATACATGCTATGAATATGATAGCAGGTGATGACTTTTTCAATACAGCGGTTGAAGGTATACTACCAGATATAACAGATAAAGAATATATGTTTGTGCTACAGAGTGCTTATAAAACAGTAAAGCAAGGTTTAGCAGAAGGAAAGAGAAAAAAGAAAAGTAGAAAACGTAGTCTTGGAAGATACTTCTTTCCGGGTTATAGTTACTACGGTGGTAGTGGGGAATCCGGTGAGGGTGGAGGAGATGGCGGTGGTGAAGGTGTGGCGGAAGGTGATGTTGTACCATTCAAACAACCATCAAAAACATTGACGTGGCAACAATTACCTAGAGATATTTTATTACTAGCTAATGATTGGTTCTGGGCAAGTGAAGATAACTCAGGACTTGCCGCTACTATAGATCCTGAAGGCTTTGGTAATGGTACTGCTAATGATGTAAAATATTTAACAGCAAAACTTCAACAAAAAGGTTGGACAATAGATTTTAATGATGAATATGATGGTCCAGGCGAGTTCAATCTAAGACTTACTAATAAGCGTGGTCAAACTATATTGTTGCCTATTGAAGATGCTCAGACCTTTACTGGCTGGGCGAAGGGTACTAGTCAGTATGATTTAGAAGAAGGTCCTGTAGTTAAACGTATTGTTAATCCTACTATGATTAATATATATGTAAGACCAGGTGGTAACAAACCTCCTTTACTTGTTGCAACAGATATTCCTTATAAAATATTTGATAAGTATGTAAACAAAGCTATTCAGAAATACCCACAGTTTAAACAAACTGATTTCTCATTTAAATCATCAGATAAAATAACTGAGTTTGCTCCACCGGGCAGTAATGATAGAGAGCCTGATGAAGAAAAAGTTCTACGTAAATTAGCCGCACAGTGGTGGAACGGCACGGAACAACAAATGATTAAAGCTGAACGAACATTAGAAGCAATGGGTTGGGAAATAGGTCAAGATGAGTCCGGTGACGATGATGCAGGTGTATTTGTAATACGTGCAGGTGATGAGAACGGTGATACTTACATTGCATTTACGAATAGTGAATTGCAGTTGGATGAAGTACGTTTGTCCGAAAGTGCTGATTACTTAGAAGAAAAATAATTTGACTCACTTGTTTTGATGTAAATAATACTATCTTAACAAGAGGATCAAATGGCAACAAAGAAAACAACTGAAAAGGCAATTGCTAAACCAGCAAAAGCCGCAACAAAAACACCTGCTACTAAAGCACCAGCAAAATCAACTAAAGCTACTAAAGAACCTAAAACTGTTCCGGTAGAAAAAGTACAAGAAATTGCTGACCAAGCTCAGGCAGCACAAAATCAAGCACCTACTCCCGGTCAAGTACAAGTTAACGTAGACTTTTTACGTACAACTAAAGTACATATTGCTATGCCATGTTATGGTGGTATGCTAACAGAATCAACATTCATGTCATTCATCAAGTGGGCTAATACTGCCCGTCAACTTGGTATTGATTGGACATTAGAAACAATGGTTAATGAATCACTCATTAGCCGAGCACGTAATACACTAACTGCAAAGTTCTTGGACATGCCAGATGCAACACACTTATTCTTTGTTGACGCTGACATTGGCTGGGAACCATGGCACTTGTTAGTATTACTAAACCGTGATGTTGATGTTATCGGTGGATTATATCCGATGAAGACAATGCCAATCAAATGGGTTGTTAATGGATTTGAAGGTGCAGAAGAAGGCACTGATGGATTGCAAGAAGTATCTAAAGCAGGTACAGGTTTCTTGTTGATGAAGAAACATGTATTTGAAAAGATGAAGTCTCATCCTGCAGTTAAACAATATAAGAATGACATTGGTTTAGATCCAAAGTTTGATCAACACTTAAAGACTTACTTTGATACGGCAGTTCGTCAAAATCGCTATTATAGCGAGGATTGGACGTTCTGCGAGAACCATAGAGATTTGGGAGGTAGAATTTGGGTAGACAAGCGTGTATTATTGCGCCACAGTGGTAGTTATGTGTTCTGCCAAGAGAACCAAGAACACTTGATGAAAACAATCGGACCTATGTTCTTAGAACAGCAACAACAGGCTGGTTTAAAACTAGTTGACAAAGACGGCAACGAAGTTAAATCAATTAAAGTGCAATAAAATAAAGCCCCGAAAGGGGCTTTTTTAATGTACATATTGTCATATGTTTGTCACAATATTCCAAATAAATACAAGATGAAAACATATCGCAGTATCTTTGTTAGTGATGTTCACCTTGGTACCAAAGATAGTCAAGCTGGTAAGTTAAACAATTTTCTTAAACACAATAGTTGTGACACATTATATCTAGTAGGAGATATAATAGATGCTTGGAGAATACAACAAAACAAATGGCGTTGGAAGCAAAGCCACACCAATGTGGTACGTAGGGTATTGGGGCACGCCAAGCGTGGTACCAGAGTTGTTTACATAGCAGGCAATCACGATGAGTTTCTTAGACCAATGATTCCATATGGATTTAGTTTTGGTCTAGTAGAAATACACAATCAAATAGAACATATAGGGGTTGATGGTAAACATTACTTAGTTACACACGGTGATTTGTTTGATGGTATTACAAGACTTGCACCGTGGATAGCATTTTTAGGAGACAAAGCATATGATTTCATTTTATCGCTCAATAGTAAGTTCAATTGGATCCGTCATCGCATGGGTTTTGGGTATTTTAGTCTTAGTAAATATCTTAAATACAAAGTAAAAAAAGCCATAGATTTTATGTTTCAGTTTGAAAAAAATCTTGCTGGCTATTGTAAGAAGCGTGGCTTTGATGGTGTGATTTGTGGACATATACATCATGCTGAAATAAAAACTATAGATGGTATCACATATATGAATGATGGTGACTGGGTTGAAAGTTGTACAGCATTAGTTGAACATCATAACGGTAATTGGGAAATAATCACATGGACTAAGGAGAGTGACAATGTGGATATTGATAATAATGGCAGTTCACTTAAACGACTCAAAAGACGTGCCGGGACGGATAGAACTGACGTTCCAAGATCAACAGTCTTGCCAACAGGCATTAAGTACAATTAAGTACAAGTTGAAGTTTGACAATTTTAAGGTAATAGCAGAATGCAAGAAACAATAAGTAATAAAATAACTATCGTAGTACCTTGCAAGAATGAAGAAGATTATATTCATCATTTGTTAGACGCACTACGCTTACAATATATTGGTGATACTAGAGTTATCATTGCTGACTGTTCTACTGATAATACTAGAAAAGTCATTAAAGATAATAGTTATTCATTGAATGTTGAAATCATCGATGGCGGACCTGTTAGTATTGCTAAGAACAATGGGGCACGATTAGTTACTACCCCATACATACTATTCATTGATGCTGACGTTCGTTTCTTTAAGAATAATGTAATAAAAGATGCAGTTAAGGCAATAGAATCAAAAAACTTAGATTTGATTGGATTAAACATCAAGTCTTATGATAATGATATACGAGCAAGCATCGGGTTCACTATTTTTAATATTATAAATCATATATTGAAATATTCCAGTCCATTCGCAATTGGAGCATTTATGTTAACCCGCAGAGATAAGTTTGAAGAATTAGGTGGCTTTCCTGAAAAGACTGTTACATCTGAGGACTATTTCTTATCCAGAATGTATAGTCCTAAAAAGTTTAAAATCGTTAATCATTATTTTGGACAAGATAGTCGCAGATTTAAAAAGATGGGATACTTTGGTATGGGGTGGTATCTCATTAAGAACTTTATCAATCGCAACAATAAGAAATATTGGGACAAATTAGATGGATCTAAATACTGGAGTTAAAACGGACACAAAATAGCGTGTCGCTGGATTTGCGTAACCAGCAATAAGGGCCTTAGGGCCCTTATTTATTACATGCTATAATATAAGTATTGATAAATACTTAATGAATTTAAAAGAACTTGATTCCTTTCGTATCTCTGACGCCATTAGTTTCCATGACAAATTGAATCCTAAACTTTGGAATAATAATAACCTACGCCCAGAAGTCAAAAAACAATTATTAATCATAGCAGAAGATTTTTTAGAAGAATTAGGCATTAGTGGTTTAGATGTAGCAGACATGACTATATCTGGATCTAATGCCGCATACAGTTATACACCAAACAGCGACCTAGACTTACATATATTAGTTGATATGAGTAAGTTGCCAAACAATGAAGTTTATAAAGAATTATTTACAGCAAAAAAATCATTATACAATGACAGCCACGATATAAAGATACACGGGATACCAGTAGAGTTATATGTACAAGACGCCAGAGAACCAGTCGTAAGTCTAGGTGAGTACAGTCTCAAAAATGATAACTGGCTTAAAATCCCATCTAAGCGCAGAGCCAATTTTGACCAAACCGCCACCAAAACAAAATATGAAAAGTTATTAACATTAATAGAGCTAGCCCTCAAATCCAGAAAATACAGTAAAGTAAGTAATATAATTAAAACAATTAAAAGATATAGACAATCAGGATTAGATAAGGGTGGCGAGTTTGGTCCTGAGAATTTAGCATATAAAGCATTAAGAGCACAAGGTTACATCACTAAGTTATATGATTTACGTGACAAATTACATAGTGAGAAGTTAACTATTGAAACAATGTATCAGCCTATTAATGATGACTATGATCCAAATGGTCCTCCCCCTGGCCCTGAGTTCAAGCCTACAATGCCTAAGGGCACAGTACGTGTAGATGTTAGTGATGTATATGACTGGTATAAGTTAGGTCAGCATATTAGTAATCTACATGGTTTGGGTAAACATGACTTTGGTAAAGGACCTCCCAGTACTATATTCTCATTTGGTGATGAAGATACTGAACACAAATACATTAAAGATTTAGAAAAGACAGGATTAACAACAACTGATATTGATCCAATTGATCCCAATCAACCTAAGGGAATGCCACGTCAGAAGATAGATCCTACCTATAATGTCAATGAAATTATAGATATGCCGCCGGTTACTAAGCGCATGGATATACAATCAATGTATAATGATATACAAACTAAACTTAGATATCATGAAGCAACTCAATTAGCACCAATAAATTTTCCAATAACTAACCGGATATTTCGTGATGGACAGAACGTATTGAAGTTTTTCTTGTTTAACAAAGAAAATAAACCAGTCTACTATCTTAGTACAAGTAAATTTCATGACGGTTTTAAAACAGGTGCGGTCGCAGGTGACGCAGAAGTTCAGGGTCAGGGATTGGGCTGGAAATTGTATAAAGCAGTAAGTGATTATTTAGGTGTGCCTTTATATAGTGATAGTACACAAACTTCTGATAGTAAGAAGGGTATTTGGCAAAAACTAATTGACAACTATCCTAAACAAGTGGTAGGGTATGACCAGTTATCACGTAAAAATGTACCTATTAATAACATATATCAGACATTGCCGCCGGATCAATTAAAACATGTAGATGATGATACTAGAAAAAATACATTGTTATTAAAGTTTTTACCAGGTGTAATACAAGAAGCTAGCGGTTATATTCCATCTGAAAAAGAGAAGAATGACCCGCGTTTTAGTACAGCATTAACAGTAGATGTTAAGCCAGATAGTATTAAAAAGAACGCAAAAGCATTCTATTGGAATACTAGTAGAGCCGGTATTCCCCCAACAGCGAAGCCATCAGGCAAAATCTAATAAGTTTCCTTATTATGGTATTTTGATAAATACACTATTAGTATGGAAATCCGTTATGAAAATCAAACAAATCACTGAAACTACAACATCAGGCTCAATAGCTACAATAAATTCACCATTAGGTGGTACACAATCTAGGGGAAATCCTAGCATATATGGTGGAAAGAAAGTAGGATCTTTATTCAAGGGTAAAAAAACTAGTGCTCCATATGCCAATAGCATCAATGAAAGTGCTGAACTTAGTGAAGCTGATTTAAGTGAACAAGATTTAATTGTTGTTCCTGGTCAGGGTCGCAAATCAAAGACAGGGTTTGTACAACATGGTCAAAGTCGTATAGACCATGAAGTTGAAATGGCACGTAGTGATTTATTCAGTGCCGCACAGAATGCTCAAAAAGTTTATTCTATGATTAAAGACCTCAGTGAAGAAGAAGGTCTTGAAGGCTGGGTACAAGAAAAGATTATCAAAGCTAATGACTATCTAAACACTATACGTGAATACTTAGAAGGTAAACAACTTCAAGGTGTTGATGAAAGCATAGAGAATAATCCAGTAGCAAATGCACTCATAACTCATATAATGAAAAATCGTCCTGATTTATTAAAATATGGTGCTGATCGTGTAGGTGATGCAATTGATAGAGTTGCAAGTAATGTTAGACATATCAACTCTGATAATATAGGTAAAGTTATTAAACAAATTGAATATTATGTTACAAGTAATAACAATGACATGTATGAAGGTGCTAAAGTAGATAGAATGGTTAAGCACATTGAAAAGTCAGAAGAAAAAGCTGGTAAAAGTAAAAAAGAAGCAGAGAACATTGCTTGGGCCACTGCTAATAAGCGTGGTATGTTAGATAACAAGAATAAGAAAGCATAATATGAGTAATATTCTTAAAGGTATATTAACCGAATCTAATTCAGTATATGGACATAGTGATCCAGCTAGAGAATATGGAGCTGATGATCCAGTGTACAAAAAACGTGGAAGATATCCACAAGATGATACATTTGACGATGATGTAGCGTATTCTAAAAAAATGTATCAATTGGGTCAACAACAAAAGGCTGCTAAAGAAAAAGCACAACGTGATAGTGACCATGATAGATTAGCAACTGGTACTAATGAAGGGTTAGATGATCCGTGGGGAGATCAAGGTAATTTTGCAGGTAGTACTCCAGTTAATCTTGGTGGTGTCTCTATTAAGAACATACAGACAGGTGACAATGTTAAGTATCTAGGACAACCTGCAAAAGTAGTTGCTATGAGTAAGGATCGTAAACATTCTCGTATTACAATTTCTAAAGGTATGGGTAGTGTTACCCAAGATGTATTAACAAGTGATTTACAACAATTAGGTCGTGGTACAGCAATAGAAGAAAATGACAATACTAGAATGAGAATGAATGATTACTATGATTTAGCCGATGCTATTCAGGAAAAGCTTAAACATGCAATACAATTAGGTAATAAAGAACTCATTCAAAAATTAAACAAAGAACGTGATGAGTTAGATGCACGTGTCAAACAATATGGATTAATGCCTGAATCACAACTAGATGAAATCTCTAATGAGAAATTATCACAATATAAAACAGCGGCAGCAGCCGATGCTAAGAAAGCCGATAGTGAAGGTGACTACAAGCGTGGAGATAAACGTTTCAGTGGTATGGTTAAAGCAACTAAGAAACAGTTTGCCAATGATACAAAGAAATCTGGTATCAGTCAAGGTATAAATGAATTTTCTCCGGGTGCTACTGGTCCTAAAGGTCCTAAAGATTACGGTCAGCCTAACAGTTCACGTTATATAGGTGGTAACAAGTTTGTAGTAGGTACTACCAACAACTATATATTAACTGCAACAATAGACAAATGGGGATTAGAATGGGATGAGGATGATGAAATATGGTTCTTAGACAGTCCGGGTGCCGCACACATTGCTGATGCTAGTGAAGGTGAAATAGAATTACCTCCGCCCCGTGAACAAAGAAATCAAATACATGATTTAGTAACTGATTACCTTAACGCTAAAAATTCTGCAGATTTACAAAAGGTAGCTGCATATTATGGTCATAGCGATGATGGTGAAATGGCAACAAATGAAGAATTCAGACCCACATCCGGTCAAGCTAACAATATACGTAAACAAACTGCACAAAAAATGAATCCAGGCAATAATAAATTTGTTTGGAAAAGACCTAATCAAATAGGTGGCAGTCATACAGAGAACGAACTTAAAGCATTGAATTTTAAATATTCATCAAAACATAATGTTTGGGGCGGTACACAAGACATGTGGAATAGTTTGTCTAGTAACCTAGATGAGAATTTAGGAGATCAATTAAAATCTACGTCATTAGATGCATTAGTTAAAGTTAAATTAGCTATAGAGAAACAACGTGAGGATGAAATAGAAGCTTGGAAAAGAGATTTTGAAAAGAATACAGTACGAAAAGCACAACAAGGTTTACGTAGAGAATTTGAACCAACACCAGTAGCACAACCTGGTGAAAAGCATTCAGTATTAAAAGCCAGACTAGCCCAATTGAATAGTGCTATAGAAAAACAAGCATTATTAGATAAGTTAGTTGATAAATTAGAACGTAAGGGTTTAATGACTCCGGCAATGCAAAATGATACTGATACAAGAATGCATGTTAGATATGGTGCAAAAGATAACTATCAATCATTAAATGCAAAACTAGACAATGCTATTAAAATGTTACAGGATAGATTATATATACGTAAAAAGTCAGGGTTAAAAGAAGGCTGGAGTCAAAAGTACAAGAGTAGTATCAACTGTAGTCATCCAAAAGGATTCTCACAAAAGGCACATTGTGCAGGCAAGAAAAAACACAACGAGAGTATTGATGATGTTATGGAAATGACTTGTCCTGATTGCGGCATGTGTGAAACTCACGGTGACAATTCAAAAGAACAACTTGATGAATTAAGTTGCTGGTCTGGCTATCATAGAGTTGCTGGCACCAAAGCAGGCTTCCCCGGTAGTTGTGCTAAAAATAAAACAAATGAACAAGGTGTGGCGGAAGAACAACATAGTTGCCCACATTGTGGTGGCGAGATGGTTAGTGAAGAACTAATGAATGAAAAGAAAGATGCTTGCTACTATAAAGTAAAGAGCCGTTATAAAGTATGGCCAAGTGCTTATGCTTCAGGCGCATTAGTTAAGTGCCGTAAAAAGGGCGCAAGTAACTGGGGTACTGGTGGCAAGAGTAATGAAAGTTCTATCTTAGAAGGTATTAATCGGGCAGATGAAAGTTTACATGATTGGTTTAATAAAGAAAAGTGGGTTCGCATGGATACCAAAGGAAAGATTAAAGGTCCATGTGCAAGAGAACCCGGGGAAGGTAAACCAAAATGCTTACCACAAAGTAAAGCACATAGTTTAGGTAAGAAGGGTCGTGCAAGTGCCGCTCAACGTAAACGTAGAGAAGATCCTAATCCAGAACGCAGTGGTAAAGCCATCAACGTTAATACAAAAAAGAAAGACTAAAGGGTAATCATGTTATCAGATAATTTAAAAGTATTATTAGCAAGTACACAAAGTTTTGCTATCAAGTCACAGAATTTTCATTGGAACGTGGAGGGAAGTAACTTCCCGCAATATCATGCATTCTTTGATACATTATACGGTGATGTAAGTGCAACTATTGATCCTATCGCTGAATACATCAGAATCTTAGGTCATTACACTCCTGGTAGTTTGTCACGTTATGCTGAACTAAGTATCATTCAAGACCAAACTAAGATTCCACGTGCTGAATTAATGTTTGCCGAATCATTGCAAGATTGTGAAACAATGCTTCAGTTAGTAACAGCAATGTTTGATGAGGCAGCTAATGAGAATCAACATGGTATTGAAAACTATATGGCTGAACTACAAGATTTGTACGGCAAGAAAGCATGGTTCATTCGTTCTATATTAAAAAGAGAACGTGAGTGAGAGTTGAGGAACATCAGTGGATGATTTGTAGCATACTTAAAAATAGAGAATAGGTAATATTATGCAATTTAGTGGAATGGTTTTAACTGGTGGATTTATTTATACTTCACCGCCCCCTCTTAGCGGACCAACGCAAAAGGCTATTTTTGGTTATGGTGGTACAAATGCAGGCAGATTATCAGTAACTAACTTGGTAAGTAATACAGGTGTAGTTAGTAATGATGTAACTGGAGTTGGTACTGCTAGAGATGGCTTAGCGGCTGCAGGTTATGGTGGTGACAAAGCTATATTTGGATATGGTTTTTACTCTACATTAATTAATTTAGTATCAAATACGGGTGTTGTTGCTACTGATGGCGCAGGGATAGGTACTGCTAGAACTTATCTTGCGGCCGCAAGTTACGGAACTGATAAAGCTATATTTGGATATGGTATTAATGCGTCCGGTTTCAGTGTGTCATTGACTAACAAAGTATCAAACACAGGTGTAGTAGCCACAGATACAACTGGTGTAGGAACCGCTAGATATGGTATTGCAGCTGCCGGATACGGAACCGATACAGCTATATTTGGATATGGGGATACTGGATCTTCACAAGTGTCAATGACTAACTTAGTAAGTAATACAGGCGTTGTATCTGCAGATACAACAGGTGTAGGTACTGCTAGAAGTTTACTTGCGGCCGCAGGTTATGGTACAGATAAAGCTATATTTGGTTTCGGTGGATCTTATTCAAATATAATGAACAGAGTATCAAACACAGGTATAGTTGCTAATAATACTTCAGGTGTTGGTACTGGTAGGTCTCAGTTAGCAGCCGCAGGTTATGGAAGTGATAAAGCTATATTTGGATATGGTGATACTACTAGTAGTGGTACAGTGTCAATGACTAACCTAATATCAAATACTGGTGTAGTTGCAACTGATACTACTGGCGTAGGTACTAGCAGATTTTCATTAGCAGCCGCAGGTTATTCATTTACTTAAAATAATGAGAGCAATAGAATTTATTATTGAAACTGATAACCAAGTAGCAGTTGATGCTCTGCTAAAAAAACATGGCTGGTCTATAGGTAAAACAGTTAACGGTGATCTTGCTATTACTTGGCAGGGAAGTACTTATGTGTTTTATGGTGAGCGTGTAAGAATCACATTGCCTAATGGTAAGACTATTTCTGTTGTATGGGGTAAGAAGCCCGATTGGCGCGGCCGTAGCGATGATGAACTTAGTTTTGCACAAGCAGTACAAAACAAATACATTACATTTGATTTACCTATTTGGCAACAATTGGATCGTGGTCAAATCAACGACTCACAGGCTATACAAAAATTTAAAATAGAGAATGAACGTCAAGCTAGAGAAGCAATTGCACAAGGTGTGACTGAAGGCATTGTTGAACAACCAAATCCTAAAGTAGATTTGACACCTAACTATCCCAACTATCAAGTTTTAGTTGGTGAGTTTATTGGCATAAAAAAGAATAGAGCAAGATTTTTAATTGTAGCATCTGAACTTAAACCAGGGGTACGTGAGACCGATAATATATTCAGAGCAAGAACAACTAATACACCAATCAGTATTGAGATTAGTAAAGTAAAAAATCGTACAGTATTAGAAGATTTAAGCCGTAGAGGATTCTTAGGTGGTTTAGGTGCCGCCGCATTAAGTTCAGCAGGTGTGGCACAAGCTAAACATACTCAACCCACCTCACAACAAAAATCAGAACCGATCAATTTGTTGAGTAATCATCCTCAACATGAAGCAATATTACAACGTGCAGCCAAACAAGCTGGTATAAAAGGTATTGAATTAGCACAGTTTATGGCACAAACTAATCATGAATCATGGGACTTCAGCAGATTAAAAGAAAAGAGCATAGGTAAAGGGTATTTTGCTAAAAAGTATGATCCTAAATATAGTCCTAAAACTGCAAAGATATTAGGTAATAAACAGGTAGGTGACGGAGAAAAATTTCATGGGCGTGGATTTATTCAACTAACCGGCCGTGATAACTATCGTATGGCTAGTCAAGCATTAGGCATTGATTTATTAAATCAACCTGACTTAGCAGAACGTCCTGATATTGCAGCCAAAATTGCAGTATGGTATTGGCAAACAAGAGTTAAACCACATATAAATAACTTTAACGATACAAAAGCAGTAACAAAAAAGATTAATCCAGCACTACGTGGATTACAAGATAGACATGCAAAGTTTATTGATTACAAAAATATTTTATAAAGACAACTAAATGAAAAAAATAATAACAATCGCATTATTAGCAATATCTACTATAGCATTTGCACAAAAACAAAAACCAATGAATATATATGATTTTCCAATCACTAGAGTTATTGATGGCGATACCGTAGCATTTCAAGCACCGTTCTTACCTCCACCATTAAAACAAGAACTAAGTATTCGTGTGTTTGGTGTTGATACACCTGAAAAAGGTCATAGAGCAATGTGTCCACAAGAAGACCAACGTGGACAAGCCGCTACAGCATTCACAAAAAATGCTATAACTAAAGCACAGAAACGTCAAGTAGCTATTATTGATTGGGATAAGTATGGTGGACGTGTATTGGGTGATATATTACTTGATGGGCAAAGTTTAAGAATGATGTTAATACAGAATGGATTTGCAAGAGAATACTACGGAGAAGCTAAGACTTCTTGGTGTAACTAACACACCTTAGGACCGGTACTAGTTACCGTGGTGTAGGCGGCTTCTGCCTTAAGTTATCCAATTCGCTACTGGACCTTATAAGTGAGCATAAATACTAATATGAGAGCAATAGAACTATACGAATCAGCCGCAAGTGAACTAGCTAAGAAACTTCCTAGCTTAGAGAAACACGACTATAATACCATTGATAAACTAATGAAAAATATAGCAAAAAAACATCAGATAACTGGTGATGCATTGCATGACTTATTTGTTAGAAAATATCACAAAACTCCGGACAGTTGGATTAAAGATAAACTAGATGAGAGTGGACAAGAAGATTTAAATAGTAATCCTATTGTACAGAAGTTTTTAGCTTGGACAAGTAAGAAGTTAAATTTACAAAGTACACCAAAGATAGAGTTTAGCTATGATAGTAAAGAAGCACAAGAAGGACATCATACTGGTAGACATAATCCAGAGACGGGTGAAGTATGGGTTTATTGTGCTAATAGAAATTTAGTAGATATATTTCGTACAGTATTCCATGAATTAGTTCATGTACGTCAAGGTGAATTAAATATGATTAAGCCTGGTGATAGTTATCCAGGTAGTCCTATAGAAGCAGAAGCAGATATGATGGCTGGAAAATATATTAAAATATTTGGTAAAGCACATCCCGAAATTTTTCAATAAAGAGTAACATATGTCAGTAACAATAACAGGCGGAATATCATTTGGTGGAGGAGTAGGAATAACTGCCGGACCACCGACAATGCCTACAGCAGGATGGTTTGGTGGAGGTTATAATCTTGGTCCAGGTAGTGCAGGTAGGTCAACCGTAGAACGTATGACTTTTGCGACAGATACTTCTGCATTGACTATCACCGGTCCTTTAAGTCAAGCTAGAAGGCAGTTAGGATCAGCGGGTACCCCTACTGCCGGCTGGTTTGCAGGTGGATATATTTTAGGTGGCGGGCCCGGCATCTTGTCCAGAGTAGATCGCATTACATATTCAACTGATACAGCAACTGCTAGCGTTCGTGGACCACTGGCTAGTGCTAGATACTATATTGCAGGCACTTCAAATTATACTACTAATGGCTGGTTTGGTGGAGGTGGTAACTTTGGTTCACCGGTATCTGCTGTACAAAGTATTACATATTCTACAGATACTGCAACTGCCGTTTTACGAGGACCATTAAGCATAGCAAGAACAGCAGTAAACTCAACAGGTACTAGTAGTTACGGATGGTTTATGGGAGGAGCCTCGCCAGGCGTGGTGTCTACTATAGACCGTATTGACTATTCAAATGATACTGCAACAGCAAGTATACGTGGTCCATTAGCATCCGCAAGATATACAGGTGTAGGAGCAGTTACTGATTTTACTACATATGGTTGGTACGGTGGAGGTAATTCCGGACCAACATCAACTCTGATACAACGTGTAACTTTTGCAACAGATACCGCAACCGCAACTAATCGCGGAACGTTATCAGGAGGTGTAAATCAATTTGGTGGTTCTGTTAATAACGGCACGTATGGCTGGATTGCTGGGGGCGGCACCCCACCTAATGGTGGTGCAGGGAGTTCAGTTATACAACGTATTACATATGCAAATGATACCGTAGGAACAACTAATGTGAGTAATTTAAGTCTAGGTAAAGCATTTTTAGCTGGTAATTCAGGCGTACAATAAAGGTAATAAAAATGGCAATAGTATTTAGTGGTGGATTTATAGCAAGTGGATTTACAATAGTAGCAGGACCGGCGGGATCTCCACCTAACACAGAGGCGTGGTTTGGCGGAGGTAGAGATTACTTCGGAATCATATTATCAACAATAAACCGTATTACATATGCAACTGATACAAATACAGCATCTGTACGTGGTCCATTAAGTTCAGTCAAATATCAACATGCAGCCGCAAGTAATATTCAATAATATTTTCATCACTGATATCCCCCGCTAAATATCTACATGTCAATATTAATAGGAATGCCTTGCTACGGCGGAGTAGTATCAGATAAAACAACTAATGCCCTCTTTAAATTGGGTAAACAATTAGTTAGAAATAACATAGATCACGGAATGCTCACACTTGCAAACGAAAGTTTAATAAGTCGTGGTCGCAGTCGTATAGCTAACTTCTTCATAAACAATACTAATTTTGAATATCTGTTCTTTTTAGATAGCGATGTTGGTTTTGAAGCTGATGATGTACTAAAACTTCTTAATCACAATAAAGAAATGGTATGCGGTGCTTACCCAATGAAAACAATACCACTAAAATGGAACTTCACACTCACAGAACCAAAACACCGTGAAGGTGATCTAGTCGCTATAGATAAAATTGGTATCGGTTTCAGTCTCATTCACCGTAACGTATTCATTCGTATAGCAAAACAATACCCAGAACTTAAATATACACCAACAAACGAAAGTACAACACATAACCCAACTGAAGATGAATATAATAACAGCTATCACTACTTCCATGAAATGCGTCAAGGTGATATATATTTACCAGAAGATTTAAGCTTCTTTACAAGAGCACGTAATGTAGGAATGCAAGCTTGGATGGATACTAGTATCAATCTATGTCACGTTGGTAGTCATGTCTTTCAGGAACTATAATGAAAACTAATATTGTAATTATTGATGACTTCCTAGATGACCCTTATCAAATGCGATTAAACGCATTAAACTCAAATTATCCAGAACCAAAAGATCATACATATCCGGGAAAAAACTCTGATAAATCTTACTTCACAGAAGAAATGCTAGAGAAGGTACAAAATCGTTGGGGTGATTACTTAATCCCAGCAGAAGGTAGTAGTTGTGGCTATTTTAGAATTAGTTTAGCAACTGATACCTTTGAACAAAATATACATATTGATCCAGGATGGGATGTAGGTGGCGTACTATATCTTAATACACCAAATCAATGTCGTCCAGAATCTGGAACACACTTTTATTATCATAACAGATTGGGTATAGAACGTGCACCAGCTACACCAGAAGAAGGTAAGTTCTTAGGATTTAGTTGTTATGAAGAAATACGTAAAAATATAATATATGGTGATGGGCTTGATAAAAGTTTATGGACACGTTATGCATCTAGTCCAATGAAATATAATCGTTTAGTATTGTTTGATCCACTATTATGGCACAGTCATGGTGATAACTTTGGTGACTGTTTAGATAACGGCAGATTGGTTATGTTGTTCTTCTTTACTAAACAAAAATGAAATCAGCTTACTACGTACCAAACTTCCCAATAAATCGTATCACGCAAACCGGTGAAGATGGTTGGTGTCATATGCCAAATCATCCACGTAGTCGTTATGATTATTTGGGTGCTATATTAGAACATATGGATAACAGTAAACGTATTGACCCAATACAAATAATTATACATGATGAACAACAAGTACATGCTGGACCAAGTGGTGTATCCAGATTGTTTGCATTAACACATCAAAGACAGTATACTCATATACCCTGTATCGTAAGTAGTGAAATATGTTATGAATGGTTTGGTGAAGATGTGGTTAAGATTAACACTACCGAAGAACTGTTAAGTTACTTTGATCCTAATTATTTACCTAAAAGCTATAGTTTAGATAACGGTGCATTTTGGCATAATGGTGCATGGAGTTATGAGGAACTAGAACGTACTATGAATGTATCAGAAGCTACAAAATTACGTATGAAACAAATGATGACAGAAACAAATTAAAATGAAACAAGAATTCTTTTTTTATAGTGGATTACCAAGAGCTGGTGGAACAATGTTAGCTTCGGTAATGAACCAACATCCAGACTTATATGTAAGCCCATTAAGCCCAACTGTAGAGTTATTGTATTACACAGAGAAATATTTTGATGAAGGTAGTGAAGCGTATAGTGCTAATCCACAACCGTTAGCTAAACAGAGTGTATTAGAATCATTACCAAGAGAGTATTATAAGAATATACCTAAAAAGTATATTATGGATAACAATAGAGCTTGGCCTAACAATACTGATAGAATTTGTAGATTTATGACTACTAAGCCAAAGATTGTATGTATTGTACGAGATATACCATCTATACTAGCTAGTTTTATTGATTTAGTAAATCGTAGTAATAATCCAGGAGAGAACTTCATTGACCGTTGGTTAGTAGATAATCGTATGGAATTGAACACTAGAAATCGTTGTTATTATTTGATGCAACCAACTGGGATTGTGAATCAGAGTTTATGGAGTATGTATCAGGGTTACAACAATCCAAGTATAAAAGCTTGTATGCATATAGTAGAGTATGACAATTTGATTAGTAAACCAGAAGAAACGATGAGTAATATTGTTGATTTTTTAGATATTCCATCATATAAATTTGTGTTTAACAAGATTGAGAATGTAACGCCTGTAGATGATGTAACTTACAATTTAGAGGGTATGCATAGTGTACGACCTAAGCTAGCTAGTAGGAATTTAGATCCTATGGAGATATTAGGCCCTGAGTTAGTTAAGCAGTATTCTGGTTTAGAGTATTGGAGAGAAGCTAAGAAACCGAGTAAAATCAAGCTGTTTAGTATATAATATTTGATAAATATACTAACGAGAGATAAATTATGCCAGTAACGATAACAGCAGGAGTAACATTTAGCGGTGGTGGATTGACTATGGCCTTTGCACCTACACAAGCAACAGCAAGTTGGGCGGCAGGTGGTTATCCTCCATTAACTAGGTCAACAGTAAATAGGATAACATATGCCACTGATACTGCTACTGCTAGTGTTAGAGGTTCATTAACAGGTAACAATCAAACAGCCGCAGGCACCGGAACTACTATATATGGTTGGTTTGGTGGAGGATACACAACAGCCACTTATTATAGCACTATACAACGAATAACCTACACAAATGACACTGTTACAGCAACAAATAGAAGTACACTAAGTAATTCTCCTTCTAGTTTAGCAGCAAGTACAGACGGAACAACATATGGTTGGTTTGGTGGCGGTGATACCCCTGGTGCCGGTAACACATCACTTGTACAACGTTTAACTTTTGCAACAGATACTGCAGGTACTACTACTAAGGGTCCATTAAGCCTTGCAAGAAGTCAATTTAATGGTATGGGTACTAGTAGTTATGGTTGGTTTGGTGGCGGAGCAGTGCCTGCATCAGTATCCAGAGTAGATCGTATTGATTATGCAAATGATACTGCTACTGCTAGCGTCCGTGGTGCGTTAACATCGGCGGTATATGGTGCTGCCGCAATCAGTGACGGTAGTACTTATGGATACTTCATTGCAGGAATTCCGTATACTAGTGTTACACAACGTATTACTTTTGCAAATGATACAGGACTGGCAACTACTAGAGGTCCTTATTGGACTGTTATATACGGTGCATCTGGATCAGGTAATGACACATTTGGATATGTTACTGCAGGAAACACCGGTACACCAATCTCTACTGTAGGACGCATCACATATGCAACTGATACAGCAACCGCAAGTCAGCGTGGTCCTATGACTTATTCTGCCTTCAATATAGCATCAAGTGCAGGTATACAATAAACAACCAATGATCTCTGGCGCTACCCAATCTGGGTTTCACTTTCTACAAGAACATATCAACTTCCCAACTGATACTTCAGTAGATTTTGACCCGCATAAACTAATCAATAGCAATAAACAAATAAAAATACTATGGGCACACTATGCTCATGATCAACCAATATTCTTAAACGTTGATTGGACTAAAATAACACATATAGTATGTGTAAGTGATTGGCAACGACAACAATTCATTAAGTATCTTAATATACCAAAACATAAAATATCTGTAATACGCAACGGTGGTGCAGATTATTTTACATACAAAGAAAAAACAAACAAAACTCTTATATACGCTAGTACACCATTTCGTGGACTAAAATATCTACCCTATATCTTTAAACAAGTATTAAAACAACATCCAGATGCTATACTAAAAGTATTCTCGGGTATGAAATTATACGGAGATAATGATACACAAGAGTTCAAACAGATATACAATGAACTAAAAAACACCCCAAATACATTCTATAATGAACCAATAACTCATCAACAACTAGCTAATGAGTTTAGAGAAGCATCAGTATTGGTTTATCCGAATATATGGGAAGAAACAAGCTGTGTAACATTGATAGAAGCAATGCGTTCAGGATGTTACCCAATATTAAGTGATATAGGTGCATTACCCGAAACAAGTAATGGTTATGGAACAATAGTGCCATTAGATGCAACATATCATCCAAGTGGATGGATACCAAGCAAACAGTTTTTAGATGTGTTTGCAGATAATATTTGCCAAGCATTAACTCAAACTAAATATCATCATACAAAAGAACAAGCTGAGTGGGCTTGTGAATATTATAACTGGAATACTATTGCCATTCAATGGCATACACTATTAAACAAACTATCAACAAAAGGATCAACAATGAAAAAGAAAATGGAAATATCTAATCTAACATCACATACAGGTGATAAGATTGTGCATGATGAGAAAGTACTAACCCAAGTATTTGATGAAATATTCCGTTGGGAAGAAGCAGATAAAGAACATGCTCAAGGGCGTAGCAATTTCCAAATTGAAAAGTTTATTGCACTAGATAACTATACTATTCCAAGTGCGTTCAATGCTATGTTGAAGAATCGTAGAATTATGGCAGAAGGCTTATTCAGCAAAATTACTGAGATGAAAGAACATCAACGTGAGTTTGATTATAAGTGGAACAAGAAAAACAAAGAAGAACCAATTCAATGGCCAACTAAAGATGGTGGCACTAAGTTGTGCTGGTATGATTTGGATTATTTGAATCTACAAAACTTCTTAAAGAGTAGTGAGTTAGAGATTCGTGATCGGGTACAACAGATTGCTACGTTTGATAAGATATTAGATAGATTAGTAGAACAGAATGGTGGTCCAATCACACGTGAACAGTTTGAGAGTGAAGACCATGTATATTGGGAGCGTAGATTAGCTAACCAAGCTATGGATGAGATGATTAGTCGTAACACTGGTATTGGTGTTGGTAACATTCACAGTATGCGTAGAGCCAGTGCTCCTACATTGATTTCTGGTGATGTAAATCGTGTTAAGAATGACTTCCCTGATTTAGGTAAAGCGTTGACTGGTGGTGAACATAGTGTAGAGTTCTTATTAGAGTTACAGAAGAAAGTTGTTGCTGGTATTGAAGAAGTTACCAGTAGTGATATTTTATCATTAGCTAATGAGAAGGTTACTGAGCGTATTGGCATTACTGAAAGATTAGATAGAATGCATGAGAAGCCATCAACACATAGTAAACCAGAAGTTTCTCCAAAAAGTTTGTTCAATGACAAATGGAATAGTAAATGAAAAACAATTTATTAACTAACATATTGATTGCACCCAATGTGATTTCCAAAGAGGGTGTAGCTTTTATTATAGAGCATGCCAAGAGACAGAAGAAAGTTGATTTATCTGTATTTGATCCAGAACAAAGTAACAAGAGTAAAGATACCAAGTTTAGTGTAGATAAGAAGGTTAGAGATACACAGATGATTGACCTAGAAGATATTGCTAGTGAGATTATTGATTTGTTTCGTAATGTTGTAACCAATGTTATTAATCCATTTTATGAGTTTGAGGTTAAAGATTCTGAGTTACCGCAGTTATTACATTATGGTATAGATGGGCATTATATGCCACATTGTGATGGAGAGTCGTTATGGAAGCCACCAGGAAATGAGCCATTAATTTGGCGTAAGAGTACTGATAGAGATTTGAGTACAGTATTATTTTTAAATGATGATTTTGAAGGTGGTGATTTTGTATTCCCTGAATTAAAAATTAGAGTTCGGCCAGAGCCAGGAATGTTAGTTTGTTTCCCCTCTACGCATGAGTATTTGCATGGTGTTGAGCCAATTACTAAAGGAACCAGATATAGTATTGTTAATTGGATGACAGTTAAGGGTTTTCTAAGTATGGAAGAAGAAACTCAGATGATTAATCATAAATACAATATAGGTATTGATAAGCCTATTAATAAAAAGGAAAAAACATGGCTAAGTACATAAAGCATTATTACGTAGATGGTGAGAATTTAGTAGAGTTCTTTGTTGATAAGAACATGGGACCAAATGGTAAGACACATCCAAGAATTGATGGATTAGACGTTAAGTTTTGGTTTGTAGACAATAATGGAATTGATTATTGTATGAGTGTAGTACCGGATGAGACTATAATTGTTCCGACAAATGGATTAGGTGAAGGCACCTATGAGCAGTGGTCCAATGAAGTTGCTGGCCAATTTGAAGCACAGAGAGCAAGTGTAGCCAGTAATAGTGATATGTTGACACGTTTGGGTAAGACTGAAGCTGAAGTATTAGCTATGAGTTTTGACAATAGTAGTGTTGATTCAATGTTAGCTAGTTTTGCTCAACTTGTACCCGCACCTGAAAACTTAGGTAGTTAATTCTTGTTCTAAGCCATAGTAGTTATAAATAGTGTGATAAATACACTATGTTAAAGGAAAAGATATGGCGATTGAAATAGGACCAGGTTGGACAATAGGTGGTGGGATAACAGTTTCAACTCCGCCGCCATCAGAAGCAACTGCTGGTTGGTATGCAGGCGGTGCTCCTCCATACGTACTATCAACGATTCAGAGGGTTACTTTTGCAACAGATACAGCAACTGCTAGTAACCGCGGTCCGTTAACGGTAGCTCGTATGACTGCAGGAGCAGTTAGCACACTTACATATGGATGGGTAGCTGCTGGCTATTTTCCAGAAACATCAACTGTAGAACGTATTACTTTTGCAAGCGACACCGGTGCAACAAGTACAAGAGGCCCGGTTCTATCAAGAAATGCATTAAGTGGTGCAGGAAATGATACCTATGGTTGGTTTAGTGGATGGGACAATCCCCCACCCGGAAAATCAACAGTAGACCGTATTACATATGCAAACGATACCGCAACTGCAAGTGTGCGTGGTCCATTAAGCGCAGCCAAAAGGTATATGGGTTCCACTGGTAATAGTAGTTATGGTTGGTGGGCCGGCGGCCTAGCCTCTCCAGGTACTACCGTATATGCTACTATGGACCGTATTGATTATGCAAATGATACTGCTACTGCTAGTGTTCGCGGAAGCTTAAATGTAGCAACGACAGGTTTATCAGCAACGACCGATACATCAACTTATGGTTGGTTTGCCGGTGGGTCAACTTCTCCGGGATCTATTGTATCTAATATAGATAGAATGACATTTGCCAATGATACTGCAACTACATCTGCACGTGGACCATTAACACTAGCTAAAACTAAGATAGGCGGTACCGGAAATACAACGTACGGATATTACGGTGGAGGAAATAGCCCGGCTGTATCTACTGTACAGCGTATTACATATGCAACTGATACAGCAACGGCCAGTACAAGAGGGCCATTAGTTGCAGCCGCATATGGTACTGCTGCATGTTCAGGAATACAATAAAATAAAGGTTAAATAATGAGTATAACAATATCAGGTGGATTTACAATGGCAGGCGGTGGATTTACACTAGTTCCCCCACCCTCAACAAATCCAACTGCAGGATGGTTTGGTGGCGGATCATATGGCGGATACAAATCATTGGTAAACCGTATTACATTTGCAACTGATACAGCTACTGCATCAGTTAGAGGTCCTTTGAGTTTGGCTAGAGGAGGTCTTGCTGGCACCGGTAATACAACATATGGTTGGTTTGGTGGTGGTACCGGACCAACTACTTCATTAGTGGACCGTATTACGTACTCAACTGACACCGATACTGCAACTACTAGAGGTCCGTTAACGGCTGTTGCTTATGGACAGGGAGCTACTGGTACATCAACTAATGGCTGGTTTGGTGGTGGATTTGTTGGCGGTAACGTTTCTGCTGTTTATAGAATAACATACGTTACAGATACTGCAACTGCAAGTTCACGTGGCCCGTTAAGTTCTGCTAGATATGGTTTGGCAGCAACTACAGATAATACTACATATGGGTGGTTTGGTGGCGGTGCTAACGCTGCTCCAAGATCAATAGTGGATCGTATTACATATGCAACAGATACTGATACAGCAAGCGTAAGAGGTTCACTAACTGAAGTTAGTAGATTTAATGCCGGTACCGGCACTACAACTTATGGATATTTTGCAGGAGGTTACTTTCCGGCAGCTCCTTACTATCTGTCTATTGTAAATAGGATAACATATGCAACTGATACTGCTACTGCAACTGCACGTGGCCCATTAAGTCAAGCAAGGACTCAGTTAGCGGCTGTTGGCAATGATACTTATGGATATTTTGGTGGTGGAGATGGTTCCCCTGCTACTTCTACTATAGACCGTATTACATATGCAACCGATACTGCAACCGCTACTAGTGTAGGACCAATGAGTCAAGTAAATAGACTTTATGCAGGAACTTCGGGTATACAATAAAATAAAGGAATAAGAATGTCAGTAACATTTAGTGGTGGAATAACATTTACAGGTGGTGGGTTTAGTTTTACAGCCGCACCTCCTTCATCAGCTACTGCAGGATGGTTTGGTGGCGGGTATGTATCATCTATTCCTTTCCCAAATAGACAGTTATCTACCGTTCAACGTATTACATTTGCAACAGATACTGCAACCGCTACTATTAGAGGGCCACTAAGTGCCGGCCGACAATCAGGATCAGGTACAAGTACATTTACATATGGTTGGTTTGGTGGAGGATATAATGTACCTACTGCATTATCTTCTATTGACCGTATTACTTTTGCAAGTGATACTAGTACAAGTAGTACAAGGGGACCGCTAGCAATTGCAACTAATAAACTAACTAGTACTGGTACTGATAGTTACGGTTGGTTTGTCGGTGGTTTTTTTCCGAGTGGTTTATTATCATCCAATGTACAACGGGTAGATTATGCAGCCGACACCGCCACTGCAAGTCAGCGAGGCAAGTTATATTCACCTTTTAGAAGTCAAGGGGGAGTAGGTGATACTACTTATGGCTGGTTTGTCGGAGGCACAAATCCGGCTACTTCATACATACAAAGAATTATATATGCTACAGATACTGCAACTGGATCTTTAAGAGGTTCGTTAGATGCTAGCCGATATGCAATGGGTACCGTTGGTACTAATACATATGGTTGGTTTGCCGGTGGGTTTCAGCCAGGGAAAGGGGGTGTATCTAGCATATCTCGTATGGAGTATGCTACTGATACTGCGATCACTTCTAGTAGAGGGCCACTTACTGGCAGCCGCTATAATAATTCCGGGGTAGCGGATACTACATATGGTTGGTTTGGTGGAGATACAACACCAACAACTAATATTAATCGTATTATATTTGCAACAGATACAGCTACTGCTACTAGTAGAGGGCCGTTAGCAACTGCTAGTGGTTATATGGGTTCCGTTTCAGGTATACAATAAAAAGGATTTATAATGTCAGTAACATTTAGTGGTGGAATAACATTTACAGGTGGTGGGTTTAGTTTTACAGCCGCACCTCCACCTACTGCAACAAATGGTTGGTGGGCAGGCGGTGCGCCATCAAACTCTGCAGTATCACGTATTACTTTTGCTACTGATACAGATTCTGCTACTACTAGAGGACCATTAGCATTTAGTCAATTTGATGGTCCTGGTTCAACTGGTAATGGTAATTATGGTTGGTTTGGTGGTGGCTACACTCCTGGACTAGGAACACTTAGTTCAGTTGACCGAGTAGATTATAGTAATGACACTATTACTGCATCTACTAGGGGTAATACCGGAAGATATGTGCAAGATTTGGGCGCTACAGCAAATATACCGTAAAAAGGTATCCAATAATATTGCAACATATTTCATGTTATGCTATAATGCATAAATGATTAAGATTACAGTTCCATTACCCAAAAGTATCACAATCGCATTCAGTGGCGGTGTTGACTCTTGCGCTATCGTTGACTTTCTAAGTCGTAAACACGATGTCTCTTGTGCTTATTATCATCATGGTACTGAACATAGTAACAAAGCACTAGATTTTGTATCTAACTTCTGTGAGGATAGAAATCTTCCATTATATTTAGGTGTACTAAATCGTGATAAACCTAAATCAATGAGCCAGGAAGAATTCTGGAGAGAAGAACGCTATAAATATTTCTCTACACTTGGTCCGGTTATTACCGCTCATCACTTGGATGACTGCGTAGAAACATATATCTGGTCAAGTCTTCATGGTACACCCAAAGTTATTCCATTAACAAGAAACAATGTACTAAGACCATTTCTCACAACAAGAAAAGAAGATTTCATCTATTGGTGCGAAAGTCATAACATTGAATGGTGTGAGGATAAGTCTAATAAAAATAACAAATATATCCGCAATTACATTCGCAATGAACTAATGCCACACGCATTACGAGTTAACCCAGGTTTACATAAAACGGTTAAAAAGATTGTAGAAGGTAAACAAAATACTTGACTTCCCTGCACAATTCAAGTATACTAACTAATTATTTAAGGAGAAACTATGTCGGATTATAACAGAACGTTTAATGGTGAAGCAAAAATTAAGCTTACCCAAATCGTAAATGAAGGGATGCATGTACTACATGAAATTGATACATTGAATGGTGGATTAAATGACACTATTAAAGCGGTGGCTGATGAGCTGGAAATTAAAGCCAGTACACTAAAGAAAGCAATTAAAATTGCACACAAGGCATCATTAGGTCAGACTAACAAGGATCACGATGAACTCAACACAATCCTAGAAACTGTAGGGAAAACCCTTTAATGTCATATGTGGATGCTATTCACAGTAGGGATGAAGACCGTATCTATGTAGTAGAAAGAAACAAAGACGGCAAAAGAGAATATAAAGAATATCCTACAAATTACGTATTGTATTATCCTGATCCTAAAGGTAAACATCGTAGCATATATGGTGATCCAGTCAGTCGTTTTAGTACTCGCAAACGACAAGAGTTTGAAAAAGAAAGACGCATCCACTCAAATAAAAAACTATTTGAGAGTGATGTACCAGTCGTCTTCCGTTGTCTAAGTGAAAACTATCTTGGCATTGATGCACCTAAACTTCATACATGTTTCTTTGACATTGAGGTTGATTGGAAGCCCGCAGAGGTTGATGAAAATGTTAAGGTAAGGATACGTAAAAAAGAATAATTATTTATTGATATTGAGGTAGTTTGTATAAATACTAGTATAAGGATTAATATGAATTACCACTCTATTTACTACAATTTGATAAATAATGCTCTTATATTAGGTCGCACTAAAAAACCAAACGATGGATTAGACCGCCATCATATTATTCCTAAAAGCTTAGGAGGTAGTAATGATGCATCTAATTTAGTTTTGCTGACAGGCAAGGAACACTATTTGGCCCATAAATTACTTGTTAAGATGCATATTGGAACAAATCGTAAAAAAATGATTTATGCACTTTGGTGGATGTCTAAAACCAAGATTACAGGTAATCATTCAAATAAAACAAGAATTACTTCTAGGGATTACGAACATTCTAGAAAATTATTTATTGAAGCCAATGTAAATAATGATCCTATCCGAAAAGCAAAGTTTAAAAAAAACAGGACAGATGGTCTATACAAGTATGATAATGCTAGTATGGGTAAATCATTAAGCCGCACTCTTGCCAAATTATCCAAAAAAGATATGAAAGAAAGAATGTTAAATTCTACTATGACTGCTGACCATGAAGCAAGAGTATTAGCAATAAGAAGGGGTAAAGCTTCAACTATTGAAGTGATAGACTTAAATGGGATAACAGAAACTATATTTTCGGATCAGGTTGTGGATAAATTAAATCTATCGTGGCCACAGATAAAATATCGTCTAAAAGCCCATAACGGTTTACTTTTAGACGGTAGAATAGTAAAATTAATAAACAAATATACAGGTGGTAATAAGTGGAAGAAGAAGAAAAAATAATAACAGTCAAAGATTTACGATCATTGCAGAATAAACAGAATTTTGAAGTATGGGATGATCGTTTGGGTGGATGGGTTGATATTGAACATTCTACTTATATGGTCAAGGGAAAACATGCAGGATTCAGTCCTACTAGTGATCCATTCAATCCTGTAACAGCTATCAGTTGTTACTTAGATTGGCTAGACCAATTAGTTACATTAGTGATTGCTCCGAAACATATGTCTAGTGAAACAGCCCAAGAAATCACTAATGAGTTTGAGAATACAATGCTATTCACAAACGAAAAAGAAATGTTTGACGTTTTCTTTCAATTAATAGATGATGCTGATGTACTAACTGGCTGGAACAGTGAAGGCTATGATATTCCCTACATGGTGAATCGTGTTACTAGAGTAATGAGTAAGGATGACACACGCAAGTTCTGCTTGATGGGTCAACTTCCTAAAGCTAGAGAATACGAGCGATTCGGTAAAACAGAAACAACTTACGACTTAGTAGGTCGTATTCACTTAGATTATCTACAACTATATAAGAAGTATAACTATGAATCACGCCATAGTTACAAACTTGATAGTATCGGTGAGATGGAAGTCGGTGAAAACAAAACACAATATGAAGGTACTCTTGACCAACTGTATAACAAAGACTTTAAAAAGTTTATTGAATACAATAGACAAGATACTATGTTGTTGGTTAAGATTCACAACAAACTTAAGTTTTTAGAATTAGCTAATCAACTTGCACATGAGAACACAGTACTGCTTCCAACAGTTATGGGTTCAGTGGCAATGATTGAGATGGCAATTTTTAATGAAGCACACGAACGTGGCTTAGTAGTACCAGATAAAAAACGAAAGGTTGAAAATGATGAAGAAGTACAGCAGGCAGCAGGTGCCTTTGTTGCTACGCCGAAAAGAGGCATGCATGAATATGTCGGAGCAGTTGACATTAACTCACTCTATCCCTCGGTTATTCGTGCCCTCAACATGGCAGGTGAAACCATCGTTGCTCAAGTCAGACAAACTATCACAGACCAATATATGCACGACAAGGGATTACGATTAGCAAGTGAAAAGAAACGTCACAAAGAAGGTGATGATGCTGTTACAGGAAGTATTCTATGGGAAAATCTGTTTGGTGCATTAGAATATACTGCTATTATGAACCAAGAACGTGGTACAATTCTTACTGTTGACTACGAAGATGGTCGTAGTGTAGAAATGTCAGCCGCAGAAATATGGAAGATGATTTTTGATAGTCATAAGCCCTGGATGTTAAGTGCTAATGGTACAATCTTTACTTATGAAAAAGAAGGTGTCGTACCCGGTCTACTAACTCGCTGGTACTCGGATCGTAAAGAGATGCAGAAAAAACTCAAAGAAGCAACTACTACAGAGGATAGAGAGTACTGGGACAAACGACAACTTGTTCGTAAGATTTTACTTAACTCAGCGTATGGTGCATTGTTAAATGAACATTGTCGTTTCTATGACAAACGTATTGGTCAATCAGTTACATTATCTGGTCGGCAAATTGTTAAGCATATGATGAGTACTATCAATGAAACAGTTGAAGGTATCTATTCACATGAAGGCAATGCTATTGTGTATGGTGATACTGACAGTTGTTACTTCACAGCTTATCCAACATTAAAGCCACAGATTGAATCTGGTCTATTAGAGTGGAATAAAGAAACTTGTATTGGATTATATGATGGTATTGCTGACCAAGCTAATGAATCGTTCCCTGCATTTATGGAGAAAGCTTTTCATGCACCACGTAAGAATGGTGCAATCATTAAAGCAGGACGTGAATTGATTGGTGATCGTGCTATCTTTATCGTTAAGAAGCGTTATGCTATTAATATCTTTGACAAAGAAGGTAAACGTAAAGATAAAGACGGACAACTAGGTGATATCAAAGCTATGGGTCTAGACTTGAAACGTGCTGATACTCCCAAGTATGTACAAGAATTTTTAATGAATGTACTACAGATGGTTCTACAACAAGGTAAAGGTCGTGATGAGGTTATTGAAGCAGTCAAGGATTTTAAACGTATATTAACAGCACAGGATAGTTGGACTAAAGGTTCACCTAAAGGTGTAAACAAACTTACATACTATGGTGACTTAGAATCTAAGAGCATTACAGGTCGTGCAAATATGCCCGGTCACGTTAGAGCGGCATTGAATTATAATTACTTACGTAGAGTCAATAACGATAATTATAGTCAAAAGATCATTGATGGTATGAAGGTTGTAGTATGTAAACTTAAAAGTAATCCATTAGGTTTTACAAGTGTAGCATATCCAGTAGATGAATTACGTTTACCCAAATGGTTTACAGAATTGCCATTTGATGATTCAGCAATGGAACAAACGTTAGTAGACGAAAAGATTGATAACTTATTGGGCGTATTAGATTGGGATATTCGTAGTAATACAGATACTAACAGTACATTCAATGATTTATTCAGTTTCGGTTAAATTGGTGTTGCAATTCGTAATATATTCCATTATAATACGTATTACAACTACCTAAATAGTTAAAACAAAGGAAAAACATGAAAGATAATTTACAAGATTTAATTCAACACACACATGGCTTAGGCTGTATTGATTTGATTAAAGTCAGTGGGACTGACACAGAGACAACTGTAAACGCAGTAGCAGAAGATAAAAGTGTTATCGTTAGCGGTGTTCTTAAACATCCTAGCGTAGAGTTTATTGGAACTTTTGGTATGCCTAACTTAGGTAAACTTAAAACAATTCTAAGCTTTGATGACTATGATGAACATGCTAAAATCAATGTTACACGTGTTAACAAAGATGGTGTAAGTGTACCAGAATATATTCACTTTGAAACAAAAGCAGGTGATTTCGTTAACGATTATCGTTTGATGAGTAAAGCTATTGCTGATGAGAAAGTTAAGAATGTAATGTTTAAAGGTACTACATGGAATGTAGAGTTTGAACCTTCTATTGCTGGCATTCAACGACTAAAACGTCAAGCAAGTGCTAATAGTGAAGAAAAGAACTTTACTACTAAAACAGAAAATGGTAACCTAATGGTTTACTTTGGTGACCCATCAACACACAGTGGTAACTTTGTGTTTCATCCCGGTGTTACTGGTTCATTGAATAAAGCATGGATGTGGCCCGTTAAAGAATTCTTAAGCATTATGGATCTTCCTGGTGATAAGATTATTCGTATTAGTGATGCTGGTGCTACAGAGATTGTAGTTGACAGTGGTCTTGCAGTATATCGTTACTTACTTCCAGCACAAGCAAAATGATAGACCATGTATACGGGGGTGAGTTTCTAGCTGTTACTAGTAGTAAGGGTTCAACTCCTTTTATTAACAATAGTAACCCTATTACAGGTACGGTAGCATACGACTCTAATAGTCAGACGTTGAAAGTCTATGATGGACATAGCTTTCTAACATTAGGTGGCGGAGTTGCTAACATTCATTTGACACAAAATGCTATCAGTATCTTAAAGTGGGCTGAACAAAAAATGCTAGAAGAAGCCGAGCGCAACAAATTAGCAGAAACAACCCCCGCTATTAAAGACTTGATGGACCAGATCAAAGAAAAAGAGGAACAAGTTCGTATTGTTCAAACATTGTTAAAAGAAGAAATAAAAGTTTAATGGAACAAGATAATCTATCAGCAAAACAAAACCCTGAATGGGCATTGTTCTTACCTGCAGTCAGTAGTTTCTATATCTCTGGCTTAGGTAAACAACGTAAAGGTGAAGAGTACTTTGATAAGGCACGAATCCCTGCACAATTCAATGGTGATGTAGAGAAACTAAACTTCTTAAATAGTAATGAAGGTCTTTATTATTATAAATGGGGTTTGTATAGTGCTGGTCATGCTAACTTAGATACAACTGTAAACGATCCTAGTGAAAGTATCATTAGAGAACGTGAAGCTGGAACATTTATGTTGGGTGATTCTGGTGGATTTCAGATTCTTAAAGGTCAATGGCCAGCTGATTGGAAAGATCCTAATTGCCCTAAAGCTATGATTAAGCGTAAAGCAGTATTGAATTGGATGGATACTTATATGGACTATGGTATGGTCCTTGATATTCCTTCACAATCCTTAACTACCTTTCATATGAAAGATAAGAATGGTAATAGTCTTCATGGTATCAGCACTATTCAGGAAGCAATTACTGCTACTCATATTAATAACGAATACTTCATTAACAATCGTTCGGGTAAATGTAAGTTCCTAAATGTATTACAAGGTCGTACACATACACAGTCAGATGATTGGTATGCTGAAATGAAGAAATATTGTGACCCAAATATCTATCCAGATACTCATTTTAATGGTTGGGCATTTGGTGGTCAGAACAAGATTGATGTACATTTGATGCTAACTAGAATGGTTGATATTATCCATGATGGTTTGTTGCAAGAAGGTAAACATGATTTGATTCACTGTTTGGGTACTAGCATCTTAGAGTATGCTGTATTGTTTACTGATATTCAGAAAGCTATTCGTAAGTATCATAACCCAAAACTTCAGATTACATTTGATTGTGCAAGCCCATTCTATAGTGCGGCTAAGGGTTTAGCATATTTCAATACTAATATTGAGCATAATAAAAAATGGTCATACAGTATGGAAAAGACTGCCGAAAAGAAAGAATATGCAAGTGATACTAGAAAATATCGTGATGCTGTATTAGCTGAAGGTATCCATAAAGTCTTTACAGATAGTCCAGTTACTGATAAACTAGTGCTTAAGGACATGTGTTATAGGGGACATGGTTTCTTGGGACAGCATAACAAAGAAACTAAAACTAGTTGGGATACATTGAGTTATACATTAATTCAAAGTCACAATGTTTGGATGCATATGAATGCTGTACAAGAGGCTAATCGTCAATATGAACAAGGTGTTGTTCCTAAGATGTTAATGAATGAACAGTTTGAACGTGTATTGTTCAAAGATGTTATTGATGAAATCTTTAGTAAGAAAACTAAACAGGAATCTATTGATTTGATTAATCAAAACAGTAGATTGTGGATGCAATTTCAATCAGGTAGTCAGGGTATTAGTGGTAAACGAACTGTTAATGCATTGAGTAAGTTTGAAGAATTATTTGAAGTTCAGAATGAACCAGAGTTTGAAGAAGTAATAGAGGATAGCGATGATGCTATGAATGAAATACTAGGAGAGTAATATGCCATATAAAAATCGTATTAAAATTTTAGAAGAATCACATAGATTAGTTGAGAATCAACTTTTTCAATTAGAGAAATCTGGTAGTACTGATGTTGAAAAAATTAAAAACTTAAAAGAAGTTAAGGATAAGTATTTTAATGAATTGCGTGTATTGAATAGAGCGCAATGGGATCATGACCATGAAAGGGTAGATTTAGATGATGACCGTTAATCCATCACTTACAATGAAATCAACACTATCGTCTGACACAGAAGAATCTACTATTTCATTTAAAGGTGGTTCCGATGAAATGTTACGTATAGCAAAAGATGGGTTTTACGTACGTGGTAAAAGGGTAAATCAGGATGACAAAGAAGCTGAATTAGTGTATAATACATTTCATCAGTGGTTAACATGGGCAACACTTAATAGGGATTATAAATGATAGAACAACATAAACAAGCAATGACAGAGAAACGTTCTCGGATTAAAGATAACGCATTACGTACCATCTTTGTACGTTTTCAAAAAGAAGGTATTCATAAATACCCAGCGGCCGCAACAGACCCAGCACTTGCTACAGGTGATGAGTATGATGTTAGCTTTTTAGCTACTCCACATAGACACATCTTTCATTTTGAAGTGTCTATTGAAGTATTTCACAACGACCGTGATATTGAGTTT
>Ga0214921_10000677_pt1 | contig 61397 bp, 58 predicted proteins | sample LL1505_MetaG_FD_177992 | JGI IMG/M metagenome (GOLD analysis project Ga0214921, IMG submission 177992) | Freshwater microbial communities from Lake Lanier, Atlanta, Georgia, United States - LL-1505 | ecosystem: Environmental > Aquatic > Freshwater > Lake | place: USA: Georgia | collected...
CTATAGAGCCGTCGTAGACTACGACGTTGATAGGACGGGTGTGGAAGCGTGGTAACACGTTAAGCTTACCGTTACTAATAGCTCAATTGGCTTGATTTATGCACTGAAAAAACTTTTTGATACAAATTACAATGATTAATTTTTTTCTTTTAATTTAACTATTTTACATTAACAATTTTTAATAGAATTTTTTTGTTATAATTTATAATATTTATTTTTTAATTTTATTAGGATTAAAATTATCAAGAAAACGTAAATAAAAATAATGTTAAAAAGAAAAATTTTAATAATCACAGAAAGACGCGCAGATTACAGTAGGTTTAAGCCAATTATTAATCTTATAAAAAAATCAAAAAAATTAAGCTATGAATTGATCGTCACAGGATCTCATTTATTAAAAAAGCATGGGTTCACTATACAGGAAATAAAAAAAGATAACATTAAAATACATTACCAAATTAAAAATTTTATTGAAAAAAAAAACATTAATGACGGAGAGTCAATGATTTTAGCTTTAGGAAAAATTTTTATTGAAATATCTAAAATAATTAAAAAATCAAAACCAGATATAATTTTATCTGGTTTTGATATAGGGGCAAATTTTGCATTAACGGTTGCTGGAGCGCATTTAAATATACCCGTGGCTCATATTCAAGGCGGAGAAGTTACAGGATCAATAGATGAAAGTCTAAGGCATGCAATGAGTAAATTTTCTAATTATCATTTAGTTGCAAATAACGATGCTAAAAAAAGACTTATTAAAATGGGCGAAAGAAGAGAAAATATTTTTAATGTTGGATGCCCATCACTAGATGCTTTATTTTTAGAAAAAAAAATAGACCCACACGAAATTTTAAAAAAATTCAAAATAAATGTTAAAAAAAATTTTATTATTATCATTCAGCATCCAGTTACTTCTGAAGATAAGCACTCAGGAAAACAAATTCTTGAAACGATTGAAGCAGTTAAAAAAAGTCTTCTACCAGCATTGTTTGTTTTGCCAAATAATGATTCTGGTCACTTTGATATTATAAAAGTAATTAAAAAAAGCAGTATTCAATGGACAGAAACTCTTTCTTTAAGCCAATATAGCACTTTATTATCTTATGCTAGAATTTTAATAGGAAATTCAAGCTCTGGAATTCATGAAGCTGCCTCATTTAAGTTGCCAGTCATAAATGTTGGAACCAGACAAAACGGAAGATTAAAGCCAAAAAATATTGTTAACGCTGACTACAATAGGAATGATATATATAATAAAATTAAATTTTGCATGTCTAATAAAAAATTCTTAAAAATTATTAAATCATTAAAAAATCCTTACGGAGACGGAAAAAGTTCCTTAAAAATAGTTAAGATCTTAGATAAAATTGATTTAACAAAATCTACGCAAAAGCAAAATACATATTAAATGATAAATATTTTTAAAAATCAGACAATATTAATTACTGGTGGAACTGGTTCAATTGGCAGTGCAATTGTAAAAGAACTTTTAAAACTTAATTGTAAAACAATCAGAGTTCTTGGTAGTGACGAGAATGGTCTTCATAATCTTTCATTAGATTTAGCTTCTTCTCTTAATAAAAATTTTATTGAATCAATGATAAAAGATAAAATTAGATATTTTTATGGAGATATAACAGATCTTAATAGAATGATTTCAGCAACAGAAGGAGTAGATTACATTATACATGCCGCAGCATTAAAACATGTGCCAATATGTGAGTACAATCCATTTGAGGCAACTAAAACTAATGTAATTGGAACAGAAAATATGATTAAAGCTTCTTTTTATCATAAAAATATTAAAAAATTTATATTAATTAGTACTGATAAAGTAGTAAACCCAACAACAGTACTTGGTATCACTAAACTTTTAGCTGAAAAAATTGTAATTAATTCTAATTTAAACAAAGGTTATAGAAAAATTAAATTATCCGTAGTAAGATTTGGAAACGTTATTGGTACTAGAGGCTCAGTCTTACCTAAGTTTATTACTCAATTAAAAAAAAATGAAAATATTACACTTACAAATAAAGTAACTACAAGATTTTTTGTGACTATTGAAGCGGCAGTTAAGAGTGTTCTAACTTCATTTGAGATTATGAAAGGTGGGGAAATCTTTATACCCAAAACAATTAATGCAATTAAAATTTTTGATCTTGCGCGTGCACTATGCAAAAATTACAATTTTTCAGATTCAAGAATTAAAATTATAGGTTTAAGACAGAGTGAAAAAATACATGAAGAAATTCTTACAAAAGAGGAACTTTATAATTTAAAGATTTATAAAGATATTTATGTTATCGATCATATGAATTTACATAAGCTAGCAAAAGTTAAGAAAATGATGAGCTTCTTCTCTTCAGATCAGGCAAAAGTTCTCGCTATAGATGAAATTGTTACTTATCTCGAAAAATTTAATTTATTTACTATTCGAAATTAGTTCTTTGCACAATACGACTTTGATAGGGGGGTGTGGAAGCCTGATAACACTTTAAGCTTAGCGTTACTAATAGCTCAATTGGCTTGATTTATGTGCTGAAAAAATTTTTAAATTAACAAAAAAGTTATAAAAATATTAAACTTAGATTAAACTATTTTCTTTTCCTTTATACTCATTTATAAAAAATTTATGCAAAAAAAAGTATTTATAACTGGAATAACGGGCATGGTCGGATCACACCTTGCTGACTATCTATTAGAAAATACAAATTTAGAAATTCATGGTTTAATAAGAGTAAGAAGTTCACTCGATAATATCGAGCATTTAATTGATAAAATTAATAAAAAAAAAAGAATATTTTTGCATTACGGTGACTTGAGAGATTCGAAGTCTCTTAACGATATTTTTAAAAAAATTAAACCAGAATTAATTTTTCATTTGGCTGCACAGAGTTTCCCTCTCTCAAGCTTTTGCTCTCCAATTGATACATATGAAACAAATATTCTTGGGACTTCAAGATTATTAGAATCGATTAAGAATTTTAGCCCAAATTCTTTAATACATGTTTGCTCTTCGTCAGAAATTTTTGGCAGAGTAGACAAAGATAAAATACCAATAAATGAAGACTGCTCTTTTCATCCGGCATCCCCTTATGCAATTTCAAAAATCGGAACTGACTGTATAGCTAGATTTTATTTTGAGGCTTATAATTTAAAAATACTTGTTACTAGAATGTTTACTCATACCGGCCCAAGAAGAGGAGATGTTTTTGCTGAGTCTTCTTTTGCAAAGCAAATTGCGCTAATTGAAGCAGGAAAAATTGAGCCAATTATTAAGGTTGGAAACTTAAAAAGCTTAAGAACCATTGCAGATGTTAGGGATGCCGTAAGGGCTTATTATATGTTGTTAACTAAGAATCCAATACCTGGAGAAGTTTATAATATAGGAGGGGAATATACTTGCACTATTAAAGATATTCTTCTTTATTTGATAAGTAAATCATCTTTAAATATTAAATACAAAATTGATAAAGAGAGAATCAGGCCTATAGATGCCGACTTGCAAGTTCCAGATGTCAAAAAATTTAAAAAGCATACGGGCTGGAAACCAATTTATAATTTTCACCAAACAATGGATGATTTATTAGCTTATTGGAGAGATCAGATTGTAAATAAGAAAAGATCATATTTAAACAGATAAAGTCTTTTTTGAATAATAGTGAAAAAATTTTTTGAAAATAAAAGAATATTAGTTACAGGCGGAAGTGGGTTTCTGGGAAAAAACTTTATTTTAAATTTATTAAAATTTAATTGCAGAATTATTTCAACCATACATAAAAATAAATCACTTATAAAAAGTAAAAAAATAAAGTATTTTAAATGTAATTTAACATCTTTGAAAGATTGTAAAAAAGTTACAAAGAATATTGATTACGTTATTATGTGCGCAGCAAACAGCTCTGGCGCTGAAGTTATGGAAAAAAAGCCTTTAGTACATTTAACTCCAAACGTGGTTATGAATGTTAATATGTTAGAGGCTGCTTATGAGGCAAATATTAAAAAATTTTTATTTATTAGTTCAAATGCAGTTTATCCAAATACAGCAAAAAGAGTTTCAGAAGAGGATGTTAACAATACTTTTTTTGAAAAATATTATGTTGGAGGTTGGATGAAAAGATTCTCCGAAATTGTTTGCAATATTTATGCAGAGAAAATAAAAAAAATTATGCCAGTAGTTATAATTAGACCCGGAAATATATATGGACCTCATGACAAATTTGATCCAAAAAAATCAAAAGTTATTGCCTCATTAATTAGAAAAGTAGTACATAAGCAGAATCCATTAAAAGTATGGGGTGATGGCAAAGATGTAAAAGATTTTATATATGTGGATGATTTTGTGGAGGGATCTTTAAAAGCGATGATGAAACCTAAAAACTATTCAATATTTAATATTGCTTCCGGAAGGTCAGTTTCTTTAAAAAAAGTAATAAAAATCATTTTACAATTTTCTTTATTAAAAAATAGAAACTTAATAAATTTTCAAAAAAATATGCCAAGCATGATCCCTGAAAGAAAGATAAGTATTAAGTTTGCAAAAAACGAGCTATCTTGGAAACCGAAGACAAGTCTTAAGAAAGGAATATACAAAACAATAATTTGGTATAAGAAAAATTATGCTAAGCTTGAAAGAAATTAACAGAACTATTTCTGCCGGAAAGCCTTATCCTTCAAAAATAAATTGGTATGCAGAACCTAATTTGGGATCCTTTTTTGGAAAAAAAGAAATAGATTCTGTTATAAATTCTTTAAAAAAATCTAACCATTGGTCAATCGGCTTTGGGCCGAATGCAAAAGAGGTCGATGACTTTGAGAAAGATTTTTCTAAAAAATTTAAAGTAAAATATTCAGTAGCAGTATCTAATAACGGTGTCGGATTTGATATGTTATTGAGTATTTTGAATCTTAAAAAAAGCGAAGAAGTAATTGTTCCAGCTATAAATTTTAAAGCATGGCAAATGTCAATTTTGCAAAGAAAAATAAAAACAGTCTTCTGTGATATTAATTATCCAGATTTATCAATTGATGTTTTTGATTTAGAAAAAAAAATTAATAAGAATACAAGAGTAGTTTGCCCCGTTCATTTTTCAGGAGCATCTTGTCAAATAGACGAAGTAGAAAGAGTAATAAAAAAAGCACAAAAAAAATTTAATCACAAAATTTACATTATATACGACGCAGCAAGAGCAGTAGGTGCAAAATATTTGTCAAATAATATTGCAAGCGCAGGAGACGCGACAATATATAGTTTTAATGGACAAAAAATTATAACTACTATTGGGGAAGGAGGAATGATTACTACCAATAACTCAATTTTAGCAAAGAAATTAAAAGATGCCAGATCTTATGGTGGTGAAAAAAATTGGGGACTTAATTATCGTTTGCCAAAAATTTCAGCTGTATTTGGCATCGAGCAATTGAAAAGATTAGATAAAATTATTTTTCTTAGAAAAAAAATCTTAAAACAAAGAAATCTCTTTTTTTCTAAAATAAATGATTTAATGTTACCTTCTACAAAAAATTGTATTGAAGGATCCTGTTATTTGTACAATATAATTTTAAAAAAACCTTGGTCAAAAAAATATAGAGATCTATTGATAAAATATATTTCTGAAAAATATAACATCCACTATACTTATCCAAAATTTATAAATTATAGATGGCCAATTATCAAAAAAAACTACAGAATCCCCCGTCTTTTAAAATCAAAATTTGTATACGACAATTCTATTACATTACCAATTCATCCGAGCCTAAATAATAAGCAGGAGCTATATATTTGCTCTACTTTCTTGAAATCTTTTTTTAAAATTAAAAATAAATTTAATTTATAAAATTTCAGTATTGCCTTTAAATTTTTTTAAATATAATCTTTAAGTAATCTTAAATTAATATTTTCATGAAAATTAAATTAGCTGACTATATAATTGATTTTTATTCAAAAAAAGGCATAGACAAGGCCTTTGTAGTTTACGGAGCAGCAAATGGCGCATTAATAGATGCGTTTACACGAGTTAAAAATATCGAATATGTCTGCACTATGCACGAACAAGCTGCTGGTTTTGCAGCAGAGGGCTATGCAAAAATTAAAAGACTCCCTGGCTTAGCGATTTCAACAAGTGGTCCGGGTGCCACAAATATGATTACGAGTATTGCAAATTGTTATTACGATTCAATACCATGTGTTTTTTTGTGTGGACAAATAAACTCTGGTTTTATGAGACCTCACGAAGGCATAAGGCAAATTGGTTTCCAGGAAACTGATATAGTAGAAATGGTTAAAGGTATAACTAAATTTTCAACACGATTAAACAATCCAGAAGATGTAAAATATGTATTAGAAAAATCATATTTTCTAGCAACGACCGGTAGGCAAGGCCCAGTTGTTTTAGACATTCCTATTAATATTCAAAAAGCAGAAATTGAAGAAAAAAAATTATTTTCTTTTCAATCTGAAGTATGGCAACAACAATTTAACGAAGAGAATATAGAGTTACAAGTAGATGCTTTTTTAAGCGATTTAGAAAAATCTAAAAGGCCGTGTTTTCTTGTTGGTGGTGGAGTTCAGTTATCAAATACAAATAACGATCTTCTTGATATTATAAAAATCTTGAAAATTCCAGCATTTGTTACTTGGAATGCACTGGATTCTGTTTGTTCGGATTTTGAATATTATGGAGGAAGAGTGGGCACATATGGGGGTGCAGGAAGAAATTTCGGAATTCAAAATTCCGATTTGATATTAGGCGTTGGAACAAGAATTTCTGGAAGAATAACAGGAGGTAACGTTTCATCATTTGCGAGAGCTGCCAAGAAATATATCGTCGATTTGGACCCTTATTTATTAGAAAGAAGATATCAACAGGTTCCTGTGGATGTAAATATTTACTCAGATCTTAAAACTTTTTTTCAAATTATGAAGAAAAAAATTAAAGATAGGTCTAGTAGTTTAGCTAAATTACAATTCGATAGTTGGAATAAAAAAGTATTTGAATGGAGAGACAAGTATGACCCTGTGCAAAAAAGTTTTTTAAAATCAGACGGTTATACTTTTAAGGGAAAAAAATATACGCATCCTTATGCTTTTATGAAAATCCTTTCAGATAAACTTTCTAAAAATGACATTATAGTAGGTGATTGTGGTGGTTGCAGTGTTTTAGTGGGTCATGCTTTAAAAACAAAAACAGGTCAGAGGTATCATAGTAATAACGGCCATGCTCCAATGGGGTTTTCATTTTCAGCTGCCATAGGCTCCTACTTTGCTTCTGATAAAAAATGTAATGTAGTATGTCTAACTGGAGACGGTGGTTTTAATATGAATCCTCAAGAACTCCAGACACTTAAAAATTATAATATTTCATTAAAAACTTTTATTATTAATAATCACATTTACGGAATTACAAAATCTTTCCAAAAAACAAATTTTCAAGGTAGAGAAGAGGCTTGTGGTCCAAAAGGTTATAATCCACCAGATTTTATTAAGGTATCAAATGGATATGAAGTAAAAAATTTTACAATTAATAACAACGATGAAATTGATAAAATTATAGACGAGGTTCTTAAGTACAATGGGCCGGTTGTTTGCGATATAAATTGTATGGAATTTCATCAGTATGAACCAAAGTTAATAGGTTGGGCAACACCGATCGAAGATATGTATCCCTATTTAGACAGAGAAGAATTCAAAAAAAATCTATTCATAGAACCTTTGGATAATTGGAAAAATCCTTTTATGCCAGATGTTGTTTCCAAAGTAGATACAATGGAATAAAGCTACATTATTAACTGTGATTGTTTATAAAAATAATTTTTTTAAAATCGGCATAAAAAATAAAATTTTTTTTTTAGAGCCTAAAAATCAGCAAGTAATTATTCTTCCAATAGTGAATAAAAATAAATTTTTATTAGTTAAGGCAAAAAGGCCGTTGCACAAAAAAAGCATGTATGAGTTTCCTTCTGGAGCAGCAGATTCTAGAAAAGAAACTTTAATAAAAGCTGCTCAAAGGGAATTTACAGAAGAAACAGGAGTCGTTCTTAAAAAAATTAATAAATTTATTAGAATGCCAAACATTTATCAAATGGCAAATAGACTAAAAGACCCCGTGCATGCTTTTTATGTTCACATTAGAAGTAGTCAAATTAATTATAAAAATTTTGATAAGAATGAAATCGACAGTCTTCATTGTTTAAGTCTTAAAAAAATTTTTTATCTTATTTCAAATGGTAAATTTAATTCTTCAGTCCCAATTTCTTTATTGACATGTTATTTGATCAAGACTAAATTATTTTCAGTTTAAAAAATCATTACATGCTTAATAAAAAATTAAAATTTTTTTTTAAAGAAAATGGTTATGTTATTATTAAAAATTTTTTTGATAAGAAAAAAACTAAAGATATTTTAAAACTTTTAGAATATTTCTCAGAAAAAGACTTCCCACCTTTTATAAATGTTCATAGATTTGATTATTTGTTAGCTCAATCCTCTGAAAAACTAAAAAATTTATCAAGCGTTAAAGAAAAAGCCGACTTTATTATAAAAGCGATGCAAACTTCAGAAAAATTGAAAAAATATTTCTTAGATCAAAAGATTAATAAGTATTTAACTTTTTTATTTGGTAAACGCTGCATAGGTTTACAAACCCAGATGATATTTAAAAAACCAAGAACTTACTACTCAAAAATGGCCCATCGACCACACCAAGATAACTCTTACGGCAATAATGAGAAGGGCCTTTTTTTTACTGCTCATATTTTTTTAGAGAATGTTAGTAAAAAAAATGGAACTCTATATGTCTATCCTGGTAGTCATAAAATGGGAATTTTAGATTTTGAACCACATTTAAGCTATAGAAATAAGATTCTAAAACCAGGGAATGAAGTTAATTTAAGTAATATAAAATTAAAGAAACTAGATCTTAATGCTAAGAAAGGTGATTTTTTAGTTATGGATGGATTATTAGTTCATGGATCATATGCAAATAAATCTAAAAAATTATCCAGACCTATTTTTTGCGGATGCTACATACCGAGGGGAGAGAAATTTGATGTAGGAAAAAATGCAGATAGAAAAGCATATGAATTTGCAAATTGACCCTATTGAAAAAATATTAGACTATTACAGTAATAAAAATATATTAATAACCGGCGGAACTGGTTTAATTGGCAGACAACTTGTTGATTTATTATTAACCGTCAAAGCTCGAATTAAAATTATTTCTTTAGACGAAATTATTCTCAGTTCTAAAGTCGAGCATGTCAGGGGAGATTTAACAAATTTTGATTTTTGCTTAAAAGAATTTAAAAATCAAGATATCATTTTTCATTTAGCTGGAATCAAAGGATCAGTTGATGTATCAAAAAAATTTATAGCTAGTCATTTTGTACCCACTTTAATGATGAATACTAATGCCTTAGAAGCAGCAAGACAAAATGGAATTACTGATTTAGTTTATACTAGTTCTATAGGCGCCTACTCTAACCAGGAAGAAACATTTTCGGAAAAAAATTATAAAATTGATAGTATTCCTATGGATTTTGCTGGTTGGGCAAAAAGAGTGGCTGAGTTACAAATATTTGCCTATAAACAGCAATACAATTTAAAAAATTATTTAGTTGTCAGACCAAGCAATGTTTATGGTCCAGGAGATAATTTTGATCCAGATAATGCGATGGTTATACCATCTTTGATGTACAGAATATTAAATAATGAAGATCCGCTTGTAGTTTGGGGTGATGGATCTGCAATAAGAGATTTTGTTTATAGCAAGGATGTAGCAATTGGTTTATTAAAATCAGCTTATTATAAATTTCAAGTAGACTTTATTAATCTTGGTAGCGGGCAAGAAGTTTCTATTAAAGATTTAGTCTCAACTTTAGCAAAAATTAAGAAAATAAATTATAAGTTTGACAGTACAAAACCGACAGGTTCTCCTAAAAGAGTGATGGATATAAGTATGGCAAAAAAATTAATTAATTATAATCCCAATACAACTTTAATTGATGGTTTAAGCGAAACTTATAATTGGTATATAAATAATAAAAAAGAATTTTTATTAAAAAAAAATTATTTTAAAAAAATTAAATAATATGAAATTTTACAAGACACTACTCTCAAAAGTTTACCTTATTGATCCCTTGACTAATTATACTGACCACAGAGGAAACTACGCTGAAATTTTTAATAAGAAGAAATTTAATCAAAATTTTAAAAAAATAAAATTTGTTGAAGATGATATATCAACTTCAAAATATAAAGTATTAAGAGGGATTCATGGAGATTTTAAAACATGCAAACTTATCTCATGTCTTTTTGGAAGTTTTTTTTTAGTTGTTGTTAATAATATTAAAAATTCTAAAGAATATTTAAAACATGCAACATTTATCTTGTCCGATAAAAAAAGGCAGCAAGTTTTAATTCCCCCAGGCTTTGGAAATGCTCATTTAATCTTGTCTAAGAAAGCAATTTTTCATTACAAACAGTCTGAGTATTATAATAGAGATGGGCAATTTACTTTAAAATGGAATGATCCTAAGTTAAAAATAAAATGGCCATTAAAAAATCCAATTTTATCAAAAAGAGATAAATAATAAAATATTTAAGATCTATGTCTGTTTATAAAAATATATCAAACTTTTTTTTTAATGTAAGGATATTAGATATTAGCTTATTAAAAGATTATTGGATCTTTTATAAAAAATTTTATGGGATAGATAAAAGTAAATTTTCTTTTTACCCTTTATTTAAACCAGAGCCTCCAAAAAGTTTTAATGAATTTAAATTTAGATTTTTAAAATGGTCAAAAGAAAAAGGTAACTTTTATATATTCGTTATGTATTTTGGTAAGCTAATAGTAGGATGCTCTTTTGTAAAAAATATTAGGAAAATTAAAAATAAAAATAGTCATGATAAACACCCATCTACAGGAATTTATGTTTTAAAAGGTTTTAGAAATATTGGAGTTGCAAGTTTTTTAATGAAGGTGTTATTGTATTACTTAAAGAAAAAAAGGGTCAAAAAGGTATATGCCACTGTAAGCACAAAAAACTATCATTCCCTCAAATTGCATAAAAGTATTAAATTTATAAATACAAATAAAAAAATTAAAAGGTTTTTTTATGTAAATAAGAAAAAAAATAATTTTACGGACATAATATTAGAAAGAAAAATAATCCAATGATTATTAGTAGAACACCGCTGCGAATTTCTTTTTTTGGAGGAGGAACAGATTATCCAGATTGGTATAAAAAAAATGGAGGATCAGTAATTAGTGTAACTATAAATAAATATAATTTTATAAATGTCAGATTTTTGCCACCATTTTTTAAGTATAATAATTGTATTAGATATTTCACTAGAGAAGAAACTAAAACGATTTCTGATATTAAGCATCCCTCAGTAAGAGAAACTTTAAAATTCCTAAATTTTGATAATGGTATAGAAGTAGTTCACAATGCAGATCTTCCAGCTAGAGGAGGATTGGGATCTAGCTCAAGTTTTACTGTTGGATTTTTAAATGCAATGAGTGCATTAATGGGTAAAATTTCTACCAAAAAAGAGTTAACCAATAATGCAATACATATTGAGCAGAATTTAATTAAAGAATCTGTTGGCTCCCAAGATCAAGCAGCAGCAGCTTTTGGCGGGTTAAATAGAATATTTTTTGGCGGCAGAGAAAATGTTGTAGTAAAGCCGCTCATCTTAACAAATAGAAATATCGATAAATTACAAGATCATATGATGCTATTTTTTCTTGGATTTCCAAGAAATGCATCAACAATTGCAAAATATCAAATTTCTTTGATTTCGAAAAAAAAATCTTATCTTAATGAAATTTATTCAATCGTTGATTATGCTGAAAAAATAATTTCACAAAAAAATATTAACTTTAAAGAGTTTGGAAATCTTTTAAACACACAGTGGCAATTAAAAAAAAAATTATCTAATAAGATATCCAATAACTATATTGATAATATTTATAATGAATTTTTAAAACATGGTGCGTTAGGAGGTAAGCTTTGTGGGGCCGGTGGTGGAGGCTTTATGTTAATATTTGCATCAAAAGATAAGCAAAAAAAAATATTAAATAAAATGAAAAAAATACTACACGTTCCTTTTAGATTTGAATTTACTGGATCTCAAATTGTTTATTATTCAAAATAGTTAATTTTTATGATTAACTTTTCTTGCCCAAAATGAATAAGATTAATTATTTTTCAATAATTGATGGATTAAGAGCGATAGCAGTTTTATCAGTAATTTTGTACCATCTTAAATTAAATATTTTAGGAGCATCTGTTTTACCCGGTGGTTATCTAGGAGTAGATATTTTCTTTGTTATATCAGGATATTTAATAACTTTTATACTTATTTTAGAATTTGAGGAAAAAAATACAATTTCTATTGTAAAATTTTATCAAAGAAGAATTAGAAGAATAATCCCAGTATTAATTTTAGTAATTTTTTTTTCCATTCCCTTTGCTTGGTTTTTTTTTATCCCAAAAAATTTCATTGATTATGCATACTCTGTACTTTCGTCTATAGGTTTCTTTTCTAATTTTTATTTTTACTTGACAGGCACAAGCTATGGAGCCGAAAACAATTTATATAAACCATTTTTGCATACCTGGTCTTTATCGATAGAGGAGCAGTTTTATATTATTTATCCGATTTTTTTCTTATTGTGTATTAAATATTTAAAGAAATTTATTTTAATTATATTTCTATTATTATTTATAATTAGTTTATTTTTAGCAAATTATTTAAGTAGAAATCACGAGGTCTTCAACTTTTATTTATTGCCAACCAGAGGTTGGGAATTAATTTTTGGTTGCATACTAGCATTTATAAAAAATCGATATGACTTTATGAACAAATATTTATCAAAAAAAGTTATTATAAATGAATTTATATTAATATTCGGTTTTATATTAATTTTGTATTCGATAATTTTTTTTGATGAAATCACACCCCATCCATCTTTTTTTACTTTATTACCAGTTCTGGGCACAGGTATTATAATTTTTTTTTCAACAAAAAATGAGTTAATAACAAAATTTTTATCGAACAAATACTTATTATTTATTGGAGTAATTTCCTACTCTTTGTATCTTTGGCATTTCCCAGTCTTTGCCTTTGCAAGAGTTATTGAATTCGATCTCAGTATATATAATAAATTTATCTTATTATTTTTAGTTTTTTTATTATCAATTTTTAGTTTTTATTTAGTTGAGAAACCTGCAAGAAATATAAAATACTCTTTTAATATTATTTTTACATTATTAATTTCATTTTTAGCAATATTGGTTTTTTTCTTTTCATTAGCATTAATAAAAAATGGTTTTAAAAATCGTATGCCAGAAATTCTGCAGAAAAATAATTTATTCAATGAAAAAATTTGGCTTTTAACCAAAGCTCAAGATAATAAATGGTGTCTAGGAAAATTAGAAGGATGTGTATTTAATAAAAATTCTAATAAAAAAATTTATTTAGTCGGTGATAGTTTGATGGCTACTTTAGCTTATGATTTAAAAGAAAGACTTATTAGCGATGGTTATCAAGTGATTATATATACAATTCCAGGATGTATTTATTTTCCTGGTTTTAATTTAGTTAGCACGAAAAAATTAAATAATGACCCCACAAAAAATTGTACGGTAGATTATTTTGATCATTTAGAGAAAGTTTTTTCTTCAGAAAAAGATGCTATAATAATCTTTGCGGGTAGATTTCCTTTATTTTTGTCTAATAAATTTTTTAATAATTTGGAAGGTGGAATTGAAGATTACAACCGTAATATTTCTAATAACAATAATAAAATTTCGTCTTCGAATTCTGCTGACTGGCAAAAAAGATTTATAAGTTCAGGTCGCTATCAAAATATTGAAGAATCATTTAAATTTTCTATAGATAAGATATCTTTAAATAATAGAATTATTTTAATTTATCCGATCCCTGAAGTAGGTTTTAATCCAGAAAAAAAATTTTATTATAATTTTTATAAAAAAGATTTGTTTGCATTTAAGGAAAATTTTAATAATAGCATTCATAAAAATTACTTATCTACTTCTTTTAAAGTCTATATAGATAGGACTAAATCAAGTTTTAACATGCTAAATTCTGTTAAAGGAAAAAATGTTTATAGAATTTATCCTCATACCTTATTTTGTAATACTATTGAGAAAAATCGATGTGTAATTAACGATAATGATAATTTTTTCTACGAAGATGAAGTCCATCCCTCTTTTGTAGGTTCAAAATTAATAAACGATTTAATAGTACAGAGAATAAAAAAATTTAATAAAAAAAAAAATATTTAATATTATAATTTAATATCATTATGAGATGGATTGTATTTACTAGCTTAAATATTTGTAAAACTAATTTATCTTTTTTAAAAAATTAACACCAACCATATATCTGTCGTCTGATTTTGTACCGCATCATTTTAGTAAGTAATTATTTTTGGTTTAAAAAAATTTGATCTAATAACATTTTGTATATATATTTTTATAATTAATTGATAGATTGTATTGATGGTAAATGTTTCTATAGCAATTGATCCCAGTGAACAATGGTATAATTACAATTTTAATAAAATAAATAATAATTATTTTAATAAAAAAAAATATAATTTTTGTCATTATAATGGGGGCCTAACGGACTCTTATTTTTTGAAAAAACTTCAAATTTACGGAAAAAAAAAAAAAATCTTTTTTGATCATCTAAGATTTAATAAGAAAAAAAGTGATATTGTTATATTTATCAATCTTTATAGATTAAGTCCGTTATATAAAAAAGTATTAAGATTAAATAAATTTTTTTTTTTGATTATTACCGAACCACGTGTTGTTGATCCATTTTCTTATGAACTTAAATATCATAAACTTTTTAAAAAAATTTTCACTTTTGATGACAAATTAATTAAAAAAAACACAACTCTGTATTCTTACTGGAATGGTAAAACATGGATGTTGAAAGAATTTAAAAAAATATATAAAAAGAAGAAGGCTTTTTTGTCATGTATATTTGCAGCAAACAGGCACTGGTTGCATAAAGATTCTTTGAGTTCAGTTAGATATTCGATAATTCAATGGTTTATTAATAATAAACCTAATGATTTGCAGCTTTTTGGGTCGAATTGGAATTTTGATTATTTCAAAATAATGTCAGTAAAAAATTATTTTATAAGAAAAGCGTTAATTTATTTAATGAAATTTAGAATTTTTAATTTTTTTTTTTTTAAAAAAGAACTAAAAATATATCGGGGCCAAGTTATAGATAAAGTTAAAACAGCAAGTTTTTTTAAATTTGAATTTTGTTGCGAAAATGCAAAAAATAAAGGCCGTTTAAGTGAAAGAATATTCCAATCGTTTTTTAGTGGAACAGTGCCAATTTATATAGGGGATGAAACTATAAAGAAATACATACCAAAAAATTGTTATATAGATTTTTGGAAATTTAAAAATTTAGAAGAATTACATCAATATCTAAAGAATATGAAAATTAATACTTATAATAAATATCTAAAGAATGCTGAAATTTTTATAAAATCAAAAAAATATTATGAACATACAGTAGATTATAATGTAACAAACATCATAAAAGAAATTAATTATCTCCGTAATAATTAAATGTTTATTTAATTAAATAAAATTATTAAGATTTGATATAATAATATCTGTCAAAAAATTTTTTTAGTAAATCTTAAGTAACTTTTAATTATTTAGTTTTATTTTTAAAAGATATTTTGACCTAATTTTAAAGAATATAATCCTTTGTATGAAAAAAGGTAAATAGCTTATGATAATTTTAATAAAGTTTTTAAAATCATAAGATTTTTTTTTTTCTATTTTTTTATTTTTAAATAATTTTTTATAATAATATTGCAATGGGGTTTTAATATTTTTAGTGTTATTTATTTTTTTCATAAATATAATTAAGTCGATAGTTTTAGAGGATACTATTGGATTTTCTAAGTAGGTTTTTTTGTACTTATAAATTTTTTCATTTTTATTTTTTTCAGGATAATAGGGTGATCTTTCTAATAAATAAGTATTTAAAATTTTAAAACCATTAATAGGAAAAAAATCGTGAAAAAAAGTTGGACTAAATGAGAAGAATCCATGATCTATAGAATTTGAAGATCTAGTTAAAATTATAAGAAAGCCATTTTTTTTAAGCATATTTATATAATTAAAAAGAAGAGTTGGGGTATTATAAACATGCTCAATAGTTCCAAAATCAACTATATTATTAAATTCATTTTTATATTTATTTGGAACTTTTTTATTTAAATCAAAAATAATATCAGCGTTTTCATATTTTGAGACATCTAAATGATTGACATTATTTGACCCAAGTAATGTGAAGAAAAAACTAGAATTAATATTATCTGCATTTTCATTTATAAAATGTTTTAGATTCGTTTTTTTTTCATGTTTAAAATTATCTACAAATTTTATATTGTGTTTTAAGATTATGTTTTTAAATTCAAATTCGTTAGCATATATAGACTGCTGACCAATAACCAGTGTCTTGCCTTTAAAAAGATCTTTTGTAATTTTTTTCTGTTTACAAATTAATTCAATATCAGATTTTAATATTCCCATTAATTTTATAATTATAAATTAAAGTTAAAATTTTATTTTTTTTGATTAAAATATTTAAATTTTATCTTAGATTTTTTTGCACATAATTCATCAACTTTATGGTCGCCAATAAATAGGCTTTTTTTTATATCTATATCCCATCTTTTTGTTAAGTTCTTTATCATTTGATTTCCAGGTTTTCTGCATTTACAAATAACAGCATATTTTTTTATTACTCCATTTGGATGATGAGGGCAAAATTCTTGATCATTTATATAAATATCTCTTTTAAATAAATCTTTTTTAATAAAGTTTTGAAATTTGAAAAAACTATTTAATGTATAAAAACCTTTAGCAATACCAGCTTGATTTGTAACTACAAAAGTTAAGTATTTTTTTTTTTGATATTTTCTTATAATCGAAAAAATTTTTCTGTTATAAACTAGCTTGTCAATTGAATGTACATGTCCAAAATCTTTATTTATTACGCCATCTCTATCAAGGAATAATGCAGGTTTGTTAAATAGTGCTGACAATTTCTGTTTAGCATAAAGAAAATTTCTCTCTGTTCCTATGTCAACAAAAAAATTTGAATCTATTTTGCCAATTATTTTATTATTATTAATCAATTTTTTTAGGATTGTATTTTCAAAAGAAATAATATTTTTTTTAAATTCTTTTTTTATGCCTTTTTTAAAAAAAATTATTCCACTATTTATTAATTTTGTATTATTTGAAAAATTAATAACTTTATTTTTTTTAATTTTTAAATTAAGTAGGTTATTAGTTAGACTTTTATTGGATTTACTGGTAAGTATCATTTCTCCAATATATTTTTTATTCAATTTTTTTTTAAAAAAATATCCAAGATTAAAATCAATAAAAGTGTCACCATTAAATAGAATAAAATCATTTTGAATTTTATTTTTTGCAAAATTTAGGGCGCCACCAGTTCCATAAGGTTTCTTTTCTAAAAGGCACTCTATTTCAATTAAATTTATTCTTTTATTATTGTAAATTTTATATATTTTTTTACCGTGGTATCCCGCAATTAATATTATTTTATTAAATGGATATTGTGTAATTTTCTTTAGTAAATAATCAAGAAATGTTCTTTTGTTTATCTTAAGTAAAGATTTAGGTATTTTATTTTTTGTAAATTTTTTAATTCTTGTTCCATATCCTCCACATAGAATAATAGCGTCAATTTTGTTATTTATTTTAGACAACTTAAAGTATTTCTTTTCTTGATGAGTATTTAAATCTTATAAACTGAGAGATAATATGAAAGATAGAAGTAAAAATATCTTCAGTTATACCGTAATTTTTGCAGTCCAAATTAATAAAATATTTTAGTTTATGAATATTTCTTTCTTTAAAACCGCAGAAAAAAAAAATCTTTAAACCAAATTTTTTTGCAAATTTTATCGCATTATTAATATTTTGAGAATTTCCAGAGCAACTAATAACTATCAATACATCTCCTGATTTAGCCAACATTTCGAGTTGTTTAGAGAAAATTTCAACATCAGATATATCATTTGAAATAGCCGTTATCATTTCGGGAGAACTTGATAGTGAAAATAATCTTGGTTTTAATTTATTATTTGTAGAAATAAAAACGCTTTTATTAAAATCACATATAAAATGATTTGCTATTGATGCAGAACCTCCGTTCCCAGCAATATAAATATTATTTTTTTTTTTTATAGTTTTTATAATTTCATTTGCAATATCCTCAATTTTTTTAATGTTTATTTTTTTCGTAGTTTCACGCAAACAATTAAAATAATTATCTGCAAAAGATTGAAATTTTTTTGTTTGATTTTTTTGAGGAAAAACTAACATTATCATATAGATTATAAGTTAAATTTATATTTTAGTATAGTATAAATTTATAAAATGAGATTTTTTTTTTTCAATTCATTTAAAAGTAATTTTAATAATTAGTTTTATAATTAAAAAGGAAGATTTATAATATTTTATAATAGAGTAATAATTTTTGCATTAAATGAAGATAAAAATATCAATAATTTTACCTGCATATAATTCGGCTAAATATATAAGCCTCACAATAAAAAGTATACTTAGTCAGTCTTATAGACAATTTGAGTTAATTATTATTGTCGATCCGAGCTCAGACAATACAATTCAAGAAATTAAAAAATTTAAAGATGAAAGAATAGTTCTAGTAATTAATGAGAATAGGTTAGGATTATCTAGAAGTTTAAATTTAGGAATCAAAAAAGCCAAATCAGAATTTATTGCAAGAGCTGATAGTGATGATTTTTACCCTAAAAATAGATTGAAAGAACAGTATAGTTATCTCCTAAAAAATCCAACGGTAGATATTGTTGGAGCAAATAGTATTACTTTTGAAAAAAATAAAAAAATAAGATTTTATTATCCGCAAAAAAATGATCTTATCAAATGGGGCATGGCTTTTTTTTGTCCATTTTCACATCCAACTATAATGATAAAAAAAGAAATATTTTATAGATATGGTTTTTATCCAATTATGAAATTTGAGGATTATAATTTTTATATTAAGGTAGCAGATAAAGTTAAATTTGCAAATATACCGCAATTTTTATGCTATAAAAGAAAACATGATGAAAACCTATCAACAATAAAAGACGAAGCTGATAGATCAGAGGAGAGTAAAGGCTACGCTAGATTCATCTTAAAAATGTACAATATTAGAGTTAAGAAAAATCAAGTGGATATATTAATATATGGCACAACTAAAAGACCGGCAAAAAATAATATTAAACAAACAATTAAAGTTATTAAAACTTTAAGAAATAAATTTATAGAAAAATTTCCTAAAGAAGAAAAGTCTATAAACGTCGATGCCGTTTTAAGAATCATAATAGTATGCTTGGAAAATAAATCTTTTTATAATTTGTTTATCAATATATTTTATTTTTTTACATTAGATAAATTTTTTTTTTATCATTTCTTTTTAAAGTTATTTAATAGATATATATTAAATAAACACAACTTAGTTGCTCTCAATGAGAAATAAAAATAAGGAGTCAAAAGTCATTATCGGTGTAAATGGTTATATAGGATCTGAATTAAGCAAATACTTAAAACAAAAAAATCTAAAAATAACAGGTCTAGATAAGTCAAGGTCCGCTTCTAAAAATTTTTTTACCTTAAATCTGCAGAATAAAAAAAAAGTTGATTTATTTTTTAAGAAAAAAAAATTTAACACGATCTATCATTTTGCTACACATTCTGCTATTGCTTATAAAGAAAATTTCGACAAGTCATTTCAAGAAGATTATCTGTCATTGTTTAACTTAATTTCTGTTCTGAGAAAAAATAGAAATAATACAAAATTAGTATATTTAAGTTCTTCTTATGTTTATAGTGGATTTACTTCAAAAGTAGGCACTGAAAATACATATTTAAAACCAGTTCATAATTTTGGTTTAGCTAAAAAATTTTTTGAAGATTACATATTAAAATTTTATCCTAATGCAGTAATATTCAGATTATCGTCAGTATTTGGAGCTGGAAAAGCGTTACATCCAAATGCAGTTTATAATTTAGTAAAAGAATGTAAGGAAAAAAATTTAATATCAATATGGGGCAGAGGAAAAAGAAAGATGCAATATGTATTTATGTCAGATGTTATAAAATATTTATCGATCGTAAAAAAAATAAATCCTGGAATTTATAATTTAGCTGGTAATGAATATTTAACTTTATATACACTTGGATCAAAAATTTGTAAAATTTTTAAATCTAAAATTGTATTAAAAAAGAATAAAAAAGAAGCCGAGACACTTTGCTATATGAATAACCAAAAATTAAAAAATGCTGCGGGTGATTATTTTACTCCCTTCGAAAGATCATTAAACTCATATCTTAAAATTTTAAATTGATTTATGGATACTAAGATCTCATCATACAAAAAATATATTTTAAGAATCCAAAAAGAAAAAATTCCTTGTTACGAGCCAAGCGTTGGAAAGTTAGAGATTCAATACTTAACAAAAGTAATTAATAGTGGTTGGTTATCAGAAAAAGATTTCACAAGAAAATTTGAAAATTTTATTGCAAATTTTTCAGGAAAAAGATTTGCTTTATCGTTTACGAATGCAACATCGGCATTAATTGTTGGAATGAAAGCCTTAGGTATAAAAAGTGGTGATGATGTAATAGTTCCTTCCTTTACCCATTCTGCAGATCCAAATTCCATTAGTGCAACTGGAGCTAGGCCTGTTTTTGCTGAGGTTTCTTCAGACTCATTATGTCTGTCTTTGAATACAATACAAAAAGCAAAAACAAAAAAAACAAAAGCAATATTATATGTTGCGGCATATGGAAATTGTGATGAATTAGATAAAATAGAAAAATATGCTAAAAACAATAAAATTTTTCTAATTATAGATGCCGCGGCGGCTCTTGGATCTATATATAAAAAAAGACATATAAGTTCGTATGGAATTTTTTCTGTCCACTCTTTTTTTGCTGACAAAACTATTACTACTGGTGAGGGTGGAATGCTTTTAACAGATAATAATAAACTTTTAGCAACATGTAATTTGTATAAACATGATGGAAGAAAAGAAAGAGGAGTTGATAAGATAGAAAAGGCCGGTTTAAACTGTAGATTCACAGAATTACAAGCCGCTGTGGGATTAGCTCAAGCAAAAAAAATAAATTTCTTTATTAAAAAAAAGAAAGAAATATATAAATTTTATGCTCAGGAAATTAATAAAATAAAGAATGTTGAAATATTTAAGTATAACAAATTTTGTAATGCGGTGCCTCATAGAATCATTATATTTGTTAAAAATAACTCAAATAAATTGATAAGATTCTTAACAAATAGTGGAATTGGAGTTAGAACATTATTTTTGCCAATGCATAATCAGCCGGCTTATAATCAAAAAAAAAAATTTTTAGTCTCAAATAAATTATTTCTAAAAGGAGTCTGTCTTCCTTCGTCACCAAAATTGACCAAGAAACAAATTTTATTTATTTGTAATAAAATAAAATATTTTTATGATAAATAAAAAAATTATAGTACCTGCAACAAAGCCTTTTTTTTCGAAAAACGATATTAATTATGTAAATAAAAATTTTAAATCGATTATGAGTGGCAAATCATTTCTAAGCATGGGAAAATATTCCCTTGAATTTGAAAAAAATTATGCCAAATTTATTGGAACAAAGTATGCCGTCGCATGCAACAGCGGGACTTCAGCCTTAGAGATTATATGCAGATCTTTAAATATATCAAAAAAAGAAATAATTGTGCCATCAAATACATTTATTGCTTCAGTAAATGCTATTTTAAACTCTGGTTGCAAACCAGTATTTGCTGATTGTGGTGAGGACATGTGTTTAAGTTACGAGAGTATTAAAAAAAAGATAACTAAAAACACTAAAGCAGTAATGTTAGTTCATATCGGAGGTATATTAACTAAAGATATTTTTAAAATTAAAGCATTATGTAAAAAGAAAAAGCTATTTCTCATTGAGGACGCAGCCCAAGCACATGGTAGTAGCTTTAATAAAGTTAAAGCTGGAGCTTTTGGCGTTGCCTCAGGCTTTAGTTTTTTTTCTACAAAAGTTTTAACCACAGGCGAAGGTGGAATGATTACAACTAATAAATTGTCTTTAGTGAAAAAAATGAGATCAATCAGAGAGTTTGGTAAAGTAAAAAAAGGGATTTTCACAAACTATCATACACAAATTGGCTACAACTGGAGACTACAAGAGGTAAATGCTTTGATGGGAATTTCTCAGTTAAAAAATATAAAAAAATTTATAAAAGGCAGACAAAAAATCGCTATGTTTTATGATAAACATCTTTCTAGTTTAAGAGATATAAAAATAATTTCCCAAAAAAACAAAAACGAGCATAATTATTTTAAATATATTATTATTTTAAAAAAATACTCCAGACTAAAATTTCATAATTATTTAATGAATAACGGAGTACAACCAAGCGGATATGTTTATGAATTACCACTTCATAAACAGCCTGTTTTTAAAAAATATAAAAATTTAAAATTACCTAATACAGAATTTTATTGTTCAAAACATATATGTTTGCCAATTTTTTATGGAATGAAAATAAAGCAGGCACAGTATGTTGTTGATGTAGTAAGAAAAATAATAATAAATTAATGAATTATTTTATAACCGGTGGCGCTGGATTTGTAGGTAGCCATTTCGTAGATAAGTTGATTTCAAAAAATCACAATGTTGTAGTTTATGATAATTTAATTCTTGGAAAAAAAGTAAATATAAAAGAACATTTTAAAAATTCAAAATTTACATTTATTAACGGCGATATTTTGAATTTAAGCAAATTGAAAAAATCTATGAAAGGCAATGATGTAGTAATTCATTTAGCGGCTAATTCAGATATTATCAAAAGCTCAAAATACCCAGATGTAGATTTAAAAAATGGTACTGTTGGCACTTATAACGTTTTGGAGTCTATGAGAGAAAATAAAATAAGAAAAATTATTTTTACTTCAAGCAATGTTGTTTATGGGGAGGTTAAAAAGTTACCAATCAGTGAAAATTTTGGCCCTCTGTTCCCAATTTCATTTTATGGAGCGAGCAAGTTAGCTTCTGAAGCTTTAATTTCTGCTTATTGTCATAATTGCAATATTCAATCTTGGATTTTTAGATTTGCAAATGTAATTGGAAAAAGAGCAACACATGGTGTGGTCGTAGATTTTTATAATAAGTTAAAAAAAAATAATCGTGAACTTTTAGTTTTAGGAGATGGAAATCAAGAAAAGCCCTATATATTAGTGGATGATGTCGTTTCAGGAATTTTTTGTGCTTTTAAAAAATCGCGAGAAAGTGTTAATTATTTTAATTTAGGAACAAAAGGGGCGACAAAAGTAAATATTATCGCAAAAGAAGTTATAAAAGCTGTTGGTTTAGATAAGGTAAAAATTATTTATTCGGGCGGAAAAAGAGGTTGGCCAGGGGATGTATCTAAAGTGAGCCTTGATAGTAGTAAAATTATTAAGCTGGGTTATAAATTCTTAACGTTAGATTCAACCAAAGCATGTATTAATGGCATTAAACAAATAATTAATGATTTAAAATTAAAAGATCAAAGCAAGAATTAATATTTGATAAAAATAAAATTAAGATTTTCTACTTTGTTATAAAAAAAATTATTAGAACGATTAAACTTTAAATACTAATTAAAATGTCACCCTTAAATATTTTGCATATAAATTTTTCCTCCTACAGAGGAGGTGCTGCTAGAGCAGTTTACAGACTTAATGAGGCTTTAAATCAAAGCTATTTATTTTCATCTAAAATATTAGCCGCTGAACACAGTAAAGATTCTAAAGAATTTATTTACTTTCCGAGATATGAAAGAATTATTAATTTTTTTGAGAGATTATTTTGCGTTTTAATTCAAAAAATTGAAAAACTTTATAAAAAAAATTTATCACCTTTTTCATATAATTATTTTGGTTCTAATTTTTTAGTAAAATTTATCAATAATTGTAGAAATTTTGACGTTATTCATATGCATTGGGTAAATGGAGAAATTTTATCAATAAAAGACATTGGCAAAATTAGTGCTTTAAAAGTACCGGTTGTATGGACTTTTCATGATATGTGGCCATTTAGCGGCGCAGAGCATCTTTCTATTAGTCACAATAAATGGATTACCGGATATAAAATGGAATCTTTTTTTGATTTGAATGCAAAGACTTGGTTAAGAAAAAAAAAATATTGGAGCAATAGTATCCAAGTAGTTGCTCCTAGTTTATGGATGAAAAATTGCGTCTCAGCTAGTAAATTGATGAATGATTGGCCAGTAACTGTAATCCCAAATACTATTGATACAAGAATTTGGAAACCTAAAGATAAAATCAACATAAGAAATAGATTAAAAATTAGCAATGATACAAAAACTATTTTATTTTCAGCGCTTGGAGGAGGCGAGCAACATCACAAGGGAAAAGATCTTTTAATAAAATCTTTAAAAGAATTAAATAAAAAAACTAATTTTGAAATTATAGTTGTAGGAGAAAATTTTTCTGATTCTTTATCCGCTCTTGGAATTAAAACTCATTATCTAGGACACATTAGTGACGACAACTTATTATGCGATATCTATAATTGCGCAGATGTATGCGTTGTTCCTTCAAGGGTCGAAAGTTTTTGTTTAACAGCCTTAGAAGCTCAATCTTGCGGAGTACCAGTAGTTTCATTTAACACTTGTGGTCTAAAAGATATTATTGTTAACAATAAAACAGGATTTTTAGCAGATTCATTTAATCATAAAGATTTAGGAAAAAAAATATTATCAATACTTAACGACCAAAGAATTCATAGATCGATGTCGCGCAATGCAAGAAACAATGTTTTAAAAAAATTTTCTTATCATCAGGTAGTAAAAAAATATAATGATTTTTATAAAAAAGTTATAAAAAATATTGCTTAATAACTATTTAAAAAATATTTTAATTTTTTAATTCTTTTAAGATTTTTAAAGGATATTTTGGATTGCAATTTAAAAGTAAATCAGTAAATAATTTTGATTTTTTTTTCTGCTTTTTATAAATAAAGCTTAATAGCGCATAAGCCCTATAACAACTTCTGTAATCTGCATTTATTTTTCCAATTATACTCATTAAACATCTTGTGGCCCTAAATATTTTTTTATCTTTTAAAAATAGTTTTGCTTTTTCAAGATTTATTTTATCTTCAAAATTATATTTAAAATTTAGTATAATTTCTCTTTCAAAATTATTTCTATTTGTTGAATATAAAAAAAGTTTATGTAGAATTTTATATTTAGATACTAAACTTAATATTTTAGGCGATAAATGAGTATTAAGATAATTATATTCATATTGGTAATTAATATTTTTTATTAATGAGAAAACATTATTATCTAAAGACTTTTCCGCATAAATTATTGAAGATGAAAAATTTCTAAATTTTTTTTTGATATTTTTAAAATATTGTTTGCCATCTAGAAGAATTTCTGATTTGAAATTATTAACAAATAATATCTGTTCAAGATAAGTGGTATCTGGCAAACTTACTACGGACAAATTATCAATTGTTGAACCATCATAGTAATTTGTTTCATATTTATATGCGCAAATTCCTACGTTTTTATCTTTAAATTTATAAATTATATCTTTAGGCTCAACAATTTTAATATTGATATTATTTAAAAAATAACTAGTTAATTTATTTTTTGGATTGTAGGATAAATTTTCTAAGTAAATAGATTTTTTGGCAATTTTTGCTATTTTTTTTATAAAACCATTTATATCGTCTAAGTGATGAAGAACACCTACGCAAAAAACTATGTCAAATCGTTCTTTTAAATTATCAATGGTACCTTGTATAAATTTTACATCTGTTTTTATTTTTAGATAGTCTCTTATAAATTTTCCTTTTAATATATTTTTTTCTCTTGGTTCAAGGGAAACAATTTTTTTAAAAGGAAGAATTCTTTCAATGCAAACAGAAGTGTGTCCATCATAAGATCCGATATCCAAAACTGTAAATTTCTTAATTTCATCTATTTTGTATTTTTTTAGAATTATTTTTTTAAATTCCGAAATAATAAGTTCATTCCTTCCTTGTAAAGATTCTTCGTCACCAATAGATTTATTTTTGCTTTTCCATACTCCATGTGCAAAAGGTTGATAAGAATTTAACTTAAATATTTCTAATTTTTTGTTAAAATTTAAAAAAGTATTTAGATTTTTATAATTCATAAAGAATTAATTACAGTTCTTTTATCAATCTTATGCTTTTTTAAATAAAATTCTTTATTAACGCCATTTTTTACTTCATAATATTCTGGAGCCAGTCCAAGAATATGAATATTTTTATTTTCGTTTATCAAAAGTTTTGCAATTGAGTTATATAAATTATTCTCTTTCATTTGGTCTTCAAAAACAATTACTTTACTGTATTTTTTTAATATATTTTTTATAAAATTTTCTTTTAAAGGATGTAATTTATTTATTATTAAACAAGAAATTTTTTTATCTTTAAAAAGATCGAAGCAAATTTCTGCTCCATATCCATATGAAATTAAAATTGTTTTTTTAAGTTTTCCTCTTAAATAAAAGTAATCGCTACTACTCTTTATTTTATCAAAAGACCCTTTGGGAATTCTTATATAAGAAGGTTTTTTTTTTAATAAAATTTTGTTTATGATTTTTTGACTAAATCTTTTGGAAGATGGACAATAAATATCAATTCCTGGAAATGATTTTAAAGGTCCCCAATCATCTATCACGTGATGTGTTGGACCTAACGATGCATTATCAAATCCAGTAGAAGTTCCAATCAGGGTTATTGGCAAATTGTGCAAAACAATATCATTCCTTATTTGCTCAAAACATCTATGAATTAAAAAATTAGATATAGTGTATAAAAAAGGTCTATATCCAATTTTACACAAACCTGCGGCAACACCAATTAAATTTTGTTCACTTATTCCAACATTTAAATATCTGTTGGGGTATTTTTTTTCGAATTTTTCTACTAGATTTATTCCCATATCTGCTGTTAAAAAAAATATTTTCTTATTTTTTTTCATCAAATCGTAAATGGAATTAATTATAATATTTCTCATTATAAATTTTCTTTATTTAAGATTTTCTTTGGCTTGCAAATATTGATTTTTATTAAGAGTATTATAATGCCAAATAGCCTGATTTTCTGCAAAAGCCACTCCCTTACCCTTAATGGTATTGCAAATTAAAGCTACAGGCTTTTTCTTGAGTGACAGTCCTTTAATATTTTGAATTATTTTTTTAATATTGTGTCCATCCACTTCTTTACAAACAAAATTAAAACTTTGAAATTTTTTTTTAAGCGGCTCCATATTTATTACTTTATTAGTTTTTGTGATACTGCTGATCTTATTATAGTCAATCAGCAGTATTAGATTATCAAGTTTTTTATGGCCCGCTAGTAAAAGTGATTCCCAAATAGACCCTTCTTGCAATTCTCCATCCCCGCACAAACAAAAGGTTAATGAGTTTTTATAATTTAATATTTTTTGTCCAATTGCAAATCCCACAGCAACAGGCAAACCATGACCAAGTGCGCCTGTAGAATGTTCACAATATTTAACTGAGTGACTTACGTGTCCAGCTAAGAATGATCCATTTGAGTGAAAAGTTTCAAGAGTTTTTTTTGACATTAATCCAAAAAAGTGAAGAACAGTATAAACTGCAGCTGCACAATGACCTTTGCTCACTATTATTCTTGATCTATCGTTGCTATTATTTTTTATTTTTTTAATATTTGAAGAAGCATAGATTGAAGTTAAAATTTCAATGGCTGACAAGTTAGAGGCTAGGTGACTTGCTTGAGCATTATAAATGATATCAATTAGTTTCGATCTTATAAGTTTTGGATCAGGAATTGAAAATCTCTTTAATTTCATTTAATTTTTTTTATAAATCCATTTCTCGCGTTTGTAAAAAATGATTTATTTTCGTAATAGTAATCTATTTTATAGTTTTTATTTTTCTTTAAAAAAACACTTACAGCATTAAATGGGCTATTCCCTTTTTTGAATTGTTTACCTTTATTGAATTTTTTATCTATAAATTCAATTATAGTGTCCATAACTACAATATAATCTCCTTTGTTAAGCATTTTTGAATATAAATTTAATTCATTTAAAACATGTTCTTTAGTATGATTTGAGTCTAAAATTATTATTTTTTTATCTTTTTTTTTGATTAAATATTTTTTTTCTAAAAAATTTGTTATTCCATTTTCTGTGGAGCTTTTTTCAATTAGTTCTATGTTTTTTATAAGTGGATTTTTAAGTAATCTTTTTTTATTTACATTTCTAATTTTAACATCAATTCCAATAACTTTGTGTTTTTTTATTTCTAGTGCTTTTAATATTGTTGCATAAAATAACAACATTCCCCCATGAGCAATGCCGCATTCTATTATAAATTTTGGCTTAATTTTGTTAATTAATTCCTGCAGCACAATTACATCACTAGGAAATTGTATTATTGGAACGCCCATCCAGTCAAAAAAATGAGTGTAGCGATTTTTTATAAGAGAATTAATAATTACAATTGACTTCTTTTTGTTTGCTCTACTACCTTGAATTTTGATAAATTTATCTCTAATTTTTTCTATATTTAAATATTTTGTCATTTTTTCACTTTTAAGGTTTTAATCTTAACTTAGTTTGTTGATAATTTAATTATGAGTTTAATGGTAATTTCTTTTTATTAATTAATAATCAAGTATATTATTGATAATAGAAATAATAATAAATGAAAAAAAAAATTTTAATTACTGGAATAACAGGTTTTGTTGGAAGCCACATGGCCGACTACATACTTGCGAACCATCCTAACTGTCAAATATTCGCATCAAAGAGGTATCACTTGTCTCGTTTAGATAAAATTGAACATATATATGGAAAGATTAGATGGGTAGATTGCGATATAACCGATCCGATCGCAACTGAAAAAATGATTAGGATTGTTAAGCCAGATAAAATATTTCATTTTGCCGCAGAAAGTTTTGTTAGTCCTTCATGGGATCATCCTCACAGATATATGAGTGTAAATTACAATGGAACATTGAATATTTTAGAGGCAATGAAAAAAATAAAAAGTAGAGCAAAGATTTTGATACCTGGATCAGGAGAAGAGTACGGACTTCTAGAAAAAAAGGATATGCCCATTACAGAAAGAACACTTATAAATCCAGTAAATCCATACGCCGTATCAAAAGTTGCGCAGGATTACATAAGTTATGTTTATTACAAGTCATTTGGAGTGAGAGCAATAAGAGTAAGAACATTTAATCATGAAGGTCCTAGAAGAGAAAATGTTTTTGGCATTTCTTCTTACGCTTTTCAAATAGCTAAAATTGAGAAAAGTAAAAATAAAAAAACAAAAATATTAGTAGGTCATTTAAAAGACAAGCGAAACTTCACGCATGTTTTAGATATAATCAAAGCTTACTGGTTGGCGACAGAGCTTTGTGAAGTTGGAAAATTATATTTAATTGGAAATTATAGTTCAAAATCTATTTATACTTTTGAACAGGCTTTGGTAAAATTAAAAAATTATTCAATAATAAAAAATTTAAAACACAAAATATACAGACCTTTTGTAAGGCCAACTAGCGTACCTTTTTTAATTACACAAAAAACCGAATTTGAAAATTTAACTGGATGGAAACCTAAAATTTCATTTGAACAAATATTATTAGATACACTTAATTTTTGGAGAAAAAAATTAGGAACTACTTAGTAATCTTTTAAATTTAATTTAAAAAACTGATTATATACTTAATGAAATCTGCAGATTATCAGGTTGAAAAATTTTGTAGACTTTGTTTAAAAAAGAATCTGCATCATTTAATCAATCTTGGAAACCAGCCATTAGCAAATCGTTTAAATGAGAGAATATCAGACAAAGAATTAAAATTTCCGTTAAATCTTTGCATGTGTACCAATTGTAAGACAATTCAAATAAAAGAAACCGTTAATCCTAAAGTTTTATTTGAAAAATATTTTTGGCAAACATCAACCTCTGTAACTGCAAAACAATTTAGTAAAATGTTTTGCAAAAAAATACTCTCATATTTGAAATGTAAAAATCCATTTGTTCTTGAAATAGCTAGTAATGACGGTACATTTTTAATACCCTTTAAAGAAAAGGGTCTCGAGGTTCTAGGGGTTGATCCGGCAAAGAATTTAGCTCCTATCTCTTTAAAAAAAAAGATTCCTGTTTTAACTGGATTTTTTAACAAAGAAACAGTCAAAAAAATTATTAAAGTAAAAAATAAAAGAGCAGACCTAGTTTTTGCCAGAAATGTTATTGCTCATGTAAAAAATATTCATGAAATAGTCGAAGGGGCGCATGATGTTTTGTCTGAAAAAGGCATTTTTGCTGTAGAATTCCATTACGCAAAAGAGATTTTGAAGGGTATGCAGTATGATTCAGTTTATCACGAACACCTTTTTTATTTTAATTTATTAACATTAAAAAATTTTTTTTTTAAAAAAAGATTTTATTTATGTCATGCTTTTCGAAGCCCAATTAGTGGCGGAGCCATTGTTGCGTTATTCTCAAAATTTCCAAGAGATTTAAGTGTATCAGCAAAAAAACTATTATCTGAAGAAAGAAAAGAAAAAATAAACACATTATCTAAATGGAAAATGTTTGCCAAAAAAGCAAAACTACATAAATTTACTTGTCTAAAAACTATAAAAAAATTTCTAGATCAAAAATATAGAATAATTGCATATGGAGCATCGGCTAGAAGTTCAACTTTTTTAAATTATTCTGGAATTAACAATAAAAATATTAAATATATAATCGATAAAAATCCATTAAAGATTAATAAATATACACCAGGATCAAAAATAAAAATAATAAGTTTTGGTCAGTTTAAAAAAAGAATAAATGAATTTAATACTTTACTACTTTTAGCCTGGAATTTTAAAAAAGAAATAATTAAAGATCTTAAGATGATTGGTTTTAAAGGCATTATTTTAACACCATTTCCTAAAAAAATTAATTTTGAAAAAATATGAAGTTAATATCTCACAAAATAAAAGGTTTGTTTGTAATTAAACCTCAAATTTTTTTTGACAAAAGAGGTAGTTTTAGAAGAAGTTTTTGCAAAAAAATTTTAAAGAAAAATAAAATTTTATTTAATGTCTGTCAGGGTAATTTATCAGAAAATATGAAAAAAGGCACATTGAGGGGGTTTCATTTTCAAAAAAAAATAAACAAAGATGCAAAAATATTAACATGCATTCGTGGAAAAGTATTAAATGTTACAATTGATTTAAGAAAAAAATCAAAAACTTATCTTATGATTAAAAAAACTTTATTATCAGAAAAAAATAAAAATTCTTTATTAGTGCCAGCAGGCTGTGCAAATGCATTCTTAACCTTGGAAGATCGTACAATAGTTCATTATTATATGAATGATTATTATGAAAAAAATACTGATACAGGAATTAGGTATAACGATCCCATTATTAAATTTAGGTGGCCTTTAAAACCCAAAGTTATAAGCGATCGTGATTTAGGTTTTAAAGACTTTGTTTGTAAATGAATATTCTCATAACAGGTGCGACAGGGTTTATCGGAAGTAATCTTGCTGCTTTTTTATCAAAAAAGAAACATAATCTTTTTTTAATTAGCAAAACAAACAGATACAAATCTCACAAAAAAAAAATAATTTCTATTAAATCTGATATAAATTTTAACCACAAAGTATTAAAAAAATTAATTAAATTTTCCCCTGAGGTTTTAATCCATCTTGCTTGGTCAGGAATTCCAGATTATACAAAAACAAATTCTAAAAAAAATTTCGATAATCAAAAAATATTTTTTTTAAAACTTAATAAAATAAAAAGTATAAGAAAAATTATTATTACAGGAAGTTGTTCTGAGCATAAAGATAAAGAGTATCTAACAAGTAAATATTTTACAAAAGCTAAAATTAAAATAAAAAATCTTGCTAAAAAAATTTTTAAAAAAAACAAAGTTTATTTAATCTGGATTCGACTTTTTTATGTTTATGGAAAAAATCAAAATAAAAGATCTTTAATACCGAGAATTATAAATTCTTTGAGGAATGGTAATGAATTTCAAGTTTTAAATCCTAATGCAAAGCATGACTACATAAATGTCTCTGATGTTGTAAATTTTATAAATTTAAACTTAGAATATAATAGAAGTTATGAATGTGATCTTGGTTGTTCATTTTCTATTAAAATTAATGATATTTATTATTTTATTAAAAGTGCTTTGCAGGATGCAGCGATTAAGAAGTTAAAGAAATATAAGGGTGGTTTCGTAGCTAAAAAAATTAATTTAAAAAAAATTAATTGGAAGCCAATAGTTTCAATGGAAAAAGGCATTTTAGAACTATTAAAATAATTCTTTATGATAAAATTTATTAAGTATTAATTTAATTACTATTTATACTACTTATGATATCTTTATAAAAAATAATTCTTAATTGATTACTTAATAATTTAAAAAATTGCTAAATCAAACAGTCATTTTTTGCGGCGGTTTTGGTACAAGATTATTACCATTAACAAAAAAAATTCCAAAACCTATGGTCTATGTAGAAAAAAAACCTTTTTTATACCATCTTATTTTGCAATCAAAAAAATTTGGAATAAAAAATTTTTTAATTTTATGCGGATATAAGCATAATGCTATAAAAAAGTATTTTGGAAATGGGTCAAAATTTGGTGTAAAAATTAAATATCACTATAACAACCCAAAAATTGAAACATTTAAAAGATTATTGGATGCCAAATCTTTATTAAATAAATCTTTCCTACTATTATATGGTGACAATTATTCATCTTTAAATTTTCATCAATTAATTAATCAAAAAAAATCTAAAAAAGATTCAATTTTAATCACCGTTTGTGAAAAAAAAAATAATGGAAATATTGAATTAAATAAAAAGAATAAACTAATTAAAAAATATTTTTTTAATAAAAGATCTTTTTTAAATTATGTAGAAATTGGTTATATGATTTTAGAAAAAAAAATTCTTCCAAAAACAAAAAACTCTCGAAATGTTCCGTTTAATGAATTTATTAATCAATGCGTAGAGAAGAAGAAAGCTTTATATTATTTAAACAAATCTGGATATTATAGTATATCGGATATTGATAGATTAGTGATAACTAGAAAATTTTTTAAAAATTTTTTGTTAAGTAAAAATAATTCTTCTATTAATTAGTATTTTTTTTTTTTATATTAAAATCCCAATTAAAAATTATAGTAATGAAAAAATTAAATTACGTAGTCACTAGAACACCTCTGCGAGTTAGTTTTTTTGGTGGTGGAACTGATATTTCTTATTTTTACAAAAAATATAATGGTAGAGTCATAAGCACAACGATCAATAGATTCGTGTATGTTACGGTAAAAACTTATGACAGAATGTTTGGAGAAAAATATAGATTAAACTATTCACAGACAGAACATGTAAAAAAAAAATTAAGCGATATTAAAAACAACATAATAAGAGAATGTCTAAAATTTTTAAAAATTAAAGAATCTTTAAATATTTGTATATCGACTGATATACCAGCGTCATCAGGCTTAGGAACCTCTAGTGCAATTATTGTCGGACTTTTAAAAGCACTTTATGCTTACAAGGGTATTAAAGTTTCAAAATCAGTATTAGCTAAAAATGCATGTGAAATTGAAATCAATGTACTAAAAAATCCAATTGGTAAACAAGATCAGTATAATGCTGTATATGGAGGGTTCAAAAGTTATAAATTTTTAAAAAATGATAAAGTTTTATTTGAAAATCTAAATAATAAACTTATAAAAAAAATATTTTCCACATCGTTATTTTTGTGGGTAGGAAATTTTAAAGAATCAAAAAAAATTTTAACAGCACAAAGAAAAGTTTTTAATATTAAACAAAAGTACTATTTAGAATTATTATCTATAGCTAATAATTTCGATAAATTAAAAAATAACAATTCTTTTAGTGTTGAAAAATTTGCGGAGTTATTAGATAAAAACTGGAATATAAAGAAAAAACTTTCCGATCAAATTTCAAACACTAATATTGATAGATTGTATTCATCTGCAAAAAAAAACGGTGCAATTGGGGGTAAGTTGTTAGGTGCTGGTTCTGGAGGATTTCTTTTTTTAGTATTCTTAAAATTAGAAAAAAAAAAATTGTTAAAAATTTTTAAAAATAAAGATATTTATTTTTTTAACCCTTATAACAAAGGTTCAGAAATAATGTATAACAAAACTTATAAATAATAATTATATGATTTTTATAACAGGCTGTGAAAGTTTTATTGGTAAATTCTTAGTTAAAGAATGTATTAAAAAAAATATTAAGTATTTTGGAGTGGATATAAACGCTAAAAACACAAAATTTACAAAAAAAATTGATTTACGAGATAGAGCTTTAGAAAAATTTATACCAAAAAAATCAACAATTATTCACTTGGCAGCAATTTCAAAAAACAAATTGTGCATAAAAAATCCCAATTTAGCTATAGATGTAAATATAAACGGTACTATTAATCTTATAAATGCTGCTAAAAAAAGAGGTGTTAAAAAGTTTATTTTTGCCTCTTCTATTTGGGTTTATGGAGAAAAAAATAATCTCAAAAAAGTTAATGAAAATGAAATAATTGACATAAATAAAATTAATTCAATTTATATTCTTTCTAAAATTGTAATTGAAAGATATTTAAAAATAGTCGATTCATTTAAAAGTATAATTATTTTAAGATTTGGAATTGTTTACGGCTCCATAAATAAAGATAGCTGGTCTATAGTAGAACAGATTTTTAATTTAGTTAAAAAAAGTAAGAATAGAGATTATATCAATATTAGATCAAAAAGAACTTCAAGATGCTTTATTCACGTAGAGGACTTAGTGGATGGACTTTTAAAATCAATAAAATTTAGTGCAAAATTTACAATACTTAATTTATGTGGAGATAAACTAGTAAGTGTTATGGATATTATAAAAGTTTCTAAAAAAATTCTAAATATAAACAATAATGTTTTAATTAAAGAAAGTCATGCATCTAAACCCTCTATAAAGTCTACCTCTAATAAAAAAATAAAGAAATTACTTAATTGGATTCCTAAGATTAAATTTGAGGAATTTTTATTGAAAAATTATTAATAGTAAAAAAGATGGGAATACTCAGATTTAATTGTCTTAAATGTTGTATTTGTTTTCAAACTTAAAAAATTAATTATATTAATTCATAATAAGTTAGTAAAATAATAAAAGTTAAAAAATAATTTTTAAAATACAAAACCATTTTATTGAAATATAGATCTAAAAAAAAGCAAAATTAATTTACATGAACTCAGATAATTCAAATTTACATTTATTAAAAAAGTTAACTATCGTTATTCCAACTTATCAGCGCCAGCCGTTTATGCTAAGAAATATGCAGTACTGGTCTGGAAAATCCGTTAAAGTAGTTTATCTTGATGGAAGTAAAGTAGCTTTAGATCCTAGTTTTTTAACTCAAATTGAATCCAATATTAAATATATTCACAGTCCAGTAGGGATTTATGAAAGGATACTATCTTCGATTGCTTTTATTGATACAGAATATGTAATGTTGGGTTGTGATGATGAATTTTATATTCCTTCGGCTCTAAATTCCTGTTTAATTAAATTATACTCGGATTCTAAACTTATGGCTTGTTCAGGACGGGCTATCGGATTTGGTTGGCGCAACGATTTAGTCATTGGTTTTAATGAATATAATAAACTAAAAGATTTAATTTTAGATGATCCTAACCCGATGGTTCGATTAAGAAAACATTTTTCAAATTATGTGCCAGCGCATATATTTGCTGTTTGCCGATCTACAACTTGGAAAATTGCTGCTAAGTTTATTTTTTCTAAAGAATATAATTTTTTTGCAGCCTCAGAACTGCAGATGGAATTTCTTTTGTCTTATGCTGGAAAAACTTTAGTTATTCCAGAGTTATTATGGATGAGGTCTGATGAATGCCCACCACTTCGAGGGACAAGTAAAAGCATAATTCCCTCTTTAACGTTTTTTAGCTGGTGGTTTAATAAAAATGACGAAAAAGAAAAACAAGATTTTATAATTCAAATGGAGAGTGCATGCAAAGACATAGATAGATTAAATAAAGAAAATCATGTTGCAGATTTTCATGATATTTTTGAAACCTTTTTTAAATCTCAGAAAACTTTCTTGTTTTCTAGAGTTTTTAAATATTTACCAAACACCATAAGAAGTATAATAAAAAAAATATTTAAAATTTTTGGAAATGATTTAACTAAAAAAACCCCATTAATGGATTCTGCAAAATTATTACAAGCCACTGGTGTTAGAGTTGACTTTAACGAACTTGCGGTGATTGAAAAAAAAATAATTTCTTTTTATAAGAATAAGAAAAATTTTGATTTATCATTAAACGTTTTATAATGTCTAATATTCTTATTATTGGTGCTGGGCAAATTGGTTTTCGATATCTCGAGGGACTTTCAAAAACAAAGTTAGACTTAGATATTACAGTAGTTGATTTGTCTGAGTTATCTTTAAGATCAGCAAAGGAACGTTGGCTTCAAGTAGGTGTGATCCGACCTCATCAAAAGATTCGATGGTGTCAAACTTTCCCTAAAGAGATAGATAATGTTGATTTAGCTATTATTGCAACTTGCTCGAAAGGCCGAGCAACATTAATCAATGAAATTGGCAACATTGTTAACGTGCGTTTCTGGATATTGGAAAAAGTTTTAGCTCAATCAAAACAAGAATTAGATCTTATTGAAAACGCAACGACTAATGCAAAAGGCATATGGGTCAATACTCCCAGAAGATTAATGGCGTGGCATCAAAAATTAAAATTTAAATTTTGTAACCAAGGATCTTTGCAAGTAAAAAAAATTGGTGGTTTATGGGGTTTGGCTTGCAACTCAATACATTTCATTGACCTTATTTCATGGTGGACAGGAGAATCTTTGTTATCAATAGATACAAGTAAACTTGATAAAATTTGGACGGAAAGCAAAAGACGAGGGTATTTTGAGGTTGCGGGAGAGATATTTGCAAAATTTTCTGGTGAGACAGAGCTAGTACTAAAATCTAATTCTAACTTAGTAGAAGACACTATTCATATTGAACTGCAAAATAAGAATATCTGGGTAATTGACGAGGGCAAAGGTATTGCATTTGAATCTAAAGAAGATATTTTAAATGGAAGGCTTGAACTTCAAAGTGATATGACAGGACCTATGGTCACAAAAATTCTTACAAAAGGAACTTGTGAATTACCAACTTTAAAAGAATCTTTAGATCAGCATGTAATTTTTTTGGATGCAATGCTACAACATTGGAATCGCTCAAATAAATGCAATGACAAAGCGGTACCTATCACATGAATATACCATCGCTGTGGCTTGTTGGAGCCAGTAATATAGCGCAGGAGTATGCAAGTATTTTAAAAGCTTTAAAAAAGCCTTTTGAGGTGATTGGCCGTGGCGAAAGTTCAGCGTTTTCATTTAAAAAAGCAACAGGCCATACAGTGAGAATAGGGGGATTGAAAAAAAATTTAAAACAAAATACTGCACCAAAAATCGCTATTGTGGCAGTAGGAGTTGATCAGTTAGCAAACGTAACTGAAGATTTAATTCGCTCAGGTACAAAACGTATTCTTTTGGAAAAACCAGGGGCTCTTAATCTTAAAGAAATTAATTTGCTTAATCGATTAGCGAAAGAGAAAAAGACAGAAATCTTCATTGCTTACAACAGACGTTTTTACGATTCAGTCCAGCAGATGAAAAAGTATATCGATGATGACGGAGGAGCTTTGAGTATTAATTTTGAATTTACTGAATGGGCTCATACGATAAAAATTTTGCAAAAAAACATCTCTGTTAAAAAGCACTGGCTGATTGGAAATTCTTCGCATGTTATTGATTTAGCTTTTCATTTATGTGGCAAACCAGAAGATTGGAAATGTTGGCATCTTGGTGCATTAGATTGGCACCCTGCCTCCGCTCGTTTTTGTGGATCTGGTATTACTGATAAAGGAGTTATGTTTTCTTATCTTTCAGATTGGCAAGCACCAGGGCGTTGGGGCTTAGAATTAATGACTACTAAGCGTCGTTTTATTCTCAGACCTATGGAGCAATTACAAATAGTTAAGTTAGGAAGTACTTTGGTCAATTCAATAAATTTAAAAAATAAAATTGATAAAAAATTCAAACCTGGACTTTTTAATCAAACCAAAAAATTTTTAGAAGGAAAAAATTCTTTACTTTGTTCTTTGTCAGAGCAGGTTGAAAATATTAAAATTTACTATAAAATGGCTGGCTATAGATGACAAAATTCAAGTATTCTCTGATATTTGGTGATTTTTATGTCCGTAAATATTACTTGGATAATTATTATGGCAAAAATTTTTTTCAAAAAGATAAAAAAAAATGAGTTTACTTGCTCTAATTCCTGCGCGTGGTGGATCTAAAGGCATTTTACGAAAAAATATTAAAACATTATTTGATAAGCCGCTAATTAATTGGACTATAAATGCAGCAAAGCAAGCTAAATGTATTGACCGCATTATAGTTAGTACAGATGATTTGGAAATTGCAGAGATTGCTAAAAAATGTGGTGCCGAAGTGCCATTTCTTAGACCGAGCGAACTAGCTACGGATGAAACTCCAGGCATTGAGCCAGCCTTACATGCGATTGAAAAGATACCCGGATTTGATTGGTTGATATTACTTCAGCCCACATCACCTCTGCGAACTGCTTCAGATATTGATGGTATTTTTAATTTCTGTCAAAAACAATTAGCTTCTTCTGCGGTATCAGTTTGTGAAGTTAGTAAGCATCCTTATTTAATGTATCAAATGGATAAATCCCTAAACTTACAACCATTAGTTTCTAATCGTTCAGAAATTATACGACGTCAAGATTTTCCAAATGTTTTTAGTTTAAATGGTGCTTTATTTCTTGCAAGAGTAGATTGGCTTATTAAAAACAAATCTTTTATTGGTGTGGACACCCTTGGTTTTACTATGCCTGTAGAAAGATCAATTGATTTAGATACAGCATTCGATTGGAATATGGCCGAACAAATTTTAAAAATGAATACTCATGGAAGCTGAATTCTCGATACTAGGTCGAAAAATTGGAATCAAGCACCCACCGTTAGTGGTTGCTGAAATTGGTATTAATCATGAAGGTAATTTAGATTTAGCAATACAAATGGCGGACGCAGCTATTAATTCAGGAGCTGAAATTATTAAGCACCAAACTCATATAATTGATGATGAAATGTCGGATGAAGCAAAATCTATAGTTCCTGGCAATACGACAGATTCGATTTATGAGGTAATGAAAAGATGTGCCCTCGGCGAAAGTGATGAGAAAAAACTCATGGATTATATTATTCAGCGTGGGGCAATTTTTATAAGCACTCCATTTTCTAGAGAAGCAGTCAACCGTTTGATGAAATTTGATATTCCAGCTTACAAAATAGGTTCAGGGGAGTGCAATAACTACCCTTTAGTCAAATATATAGCTAAGGCTGGCAAACCAGTAATATTGAGCACTGGAATGAATACAGTAGAAAGTGTCAAGCCATCAGTTGAAATATTGCGAAAAGCAAAAATTCCTTTCGCTCTTCTTCATTGTACAAATGTTTACCCAACTCCTCCTAAACTAGTTCGACTTGGAGCAATGACAGAATTAAAAAAAAATTTTCCGGATGCGGTTATTGGTCTTTCAGACCATACGACTAATAATTATGCTTGTTATGGTGCAGTTGCTCTTGGCGCCTCTATTCTCGAACGTCATTTTACTGATAAAATGAACCGTCCAGGACCAGACATTCCTTGCTCAATGGACCCTATGTCATTGCAGCAGTTAATTGAAGGATCTTATACTATTTTTCTTGAGCGAGGTGGGCAAAAAAATCTAGTTGCTGAGGAAGCTAAGACTATGGCATTTGCATTTGCATCAGTCATTGCTGTCAAAGATATTATTAAAGGAGAACTTTTAACAGAAGAGAATTTATGGGTTCGTCGTCCCGGCGGAGGAGACTACTCAGCAGCTGACTATGAATCTTTGATTGGAAGAGTATCTAAAAATTTTATCCGCAAAGGCATGCGTATTACTCGAGCAGATTTAGAATAGGCCAAATAAAAAAAATAAGAAGGAAGTATTCTAAAATTTTACAATATACTTAGAAATAACAATAGTATTTGGTCAAAAAATACTTAAAAATATTTTAAAGACTACTTTTTAACATAATTTTAAATGCTTACAATATTTAATGGTTTTTTATAAAAATTTTTAGTACCTTTCATTTTTAGTTTAAGTTGAAAATTAATAAATTTATATATCGTGGATCCAACAGAACAATATATTGCTCATCATAAGCAAATTTTTTCATTAAAAAATAAAATAAAAAAGATGCATTCTCCTGGACCGCAGCGTCTAGTTGGTTGGTCTTTTTTAAGATTAATTAAACATCACATCAAATCTATTGTTAGATGTATTATATATTTTCCAGTTTCAATTTACCAAGGTAGAAAGTTTTTAAGTAAAACGTGGAATTTAAGAGGATATGCTAAGAACAAACGGGCTTTAGTAATTGGTAATGGGCCTTCACAGGGCTACATCAAGGCAGAAGAATTAGATGAATTTGTAAAATTAGGAGGAGATACATACTGTGTTAATTATTGGAATCAAAATAGTAAATTATCTACTCATATTCCCACCTGGATGCTTTTTAGTGATCCCGATACCCTTAGTAAAAAACTTCCTAAATCAATTAGTTTGATCGAGTATTTAAAAAATAATCGTTCAATAAAGATTATTGTCCCAACCTCTCAAATCAAACTTATTGACGAACTTGGATTAACAAATGAAATATATTGTTTTATTGATCAAGAATTAAGTATTTGGAAGAATATTAATCCTCTTTTTCCAAGAGGCTACCTATCTATGACTATGTATAAAGCATTGGCATGGGCTGTCCATCTTGGTTATGAATCTATAGGAGTGATTGGCATGGATAATACTTATGCAAGGAATATTTATAATGACAAAGATAATCATGTTCAGCGTTTAGATAATGTTAGTGGAATTGATGATTGTCTTATAGATCTTTCGTCATATTATTTTAATGTAGCCTCAAATATTGATGATGTAGTTAGACTTTTTTATCATTTAGAATATTTTCCAATAAAAAATATTGTGAATCTTGATCTATATTCTCTTACTGATCGATTTAAAAAAATAAATAAAGATGATTTTTTTAAAGATATTAAAATTAACAGTTAAAGATACTCCTTCAAATTTATGTTATTGATTATTTTGGCATCTTTCACATTTGAAAATAATTTATATTTTTTTATTTAATTTGATGTATTTTAAGGTGAAAAAATTTTATTGTTTGTTTAAAAAAAATAATAAAAAAAATCTATAATAAATTAATATCTTGCTCTCTAATTCTACAATATTAATGCTACATCGTATTGGATTGCGAAATTCTAATAAAATTTCTGCTAATCAAGATATGATTATTGAGCCAAATGAATTATCAAAGTTTATTAAAGTTACAAAAAAAAAAGGATGGTTTTTTATTTCTATAGATGAATTAATTGATGAGCTTAAGTTTGGCAGAATTCCTAAAAAAACCATAGTCCTCACATTTGATGATGGATATCGAGATAATTATTCAGACGCTTTTCCATTGCTAAAAACACTCAATTGTCCATTTTGTATTTATGTTACAACAGGCTTTATAGAAAAAAATATAATTCCTTGGTGGTATAAGCTTGAAAATGTTCTTTCAAATTATGAAGAAATTAAAACACCTAATTCTTCATATTATCTCACTAGGAGAATAAAAGAGAAAAATTCTGCCTTTTTAAAAATAAGAAAAAGCATAATGGCCAATTATGAATCTTTTACTATTTTTAATAACTGGCTTGATCAGCTCTTTAAGCATAACCAGAATAAAAGTGATGAAAGATTATTTATGAATTGGGATGAAATTCGGGAGTTATCAAACTCTAAGCTCGTCACTATCGGCGTTCATACAGATACTCATCCGGTTTTATCGCATCTTGATGATCTTACTGCTATCAAAGAAATAAAGCTTTCAAGAGAGGTTTTGCAGTCTAGAATTAATAGAGAGATAAGACATTTTGCTTATCCATTTGGAGAATATGGAGATTTTTCCTCTCGTGATATTCATATCGCAAAACAAATTGGATTTAGCAGTGCAGTTACAACTCGTAATGATTTTTTAAGGAGTGAAAATGATTTATTTATTCTTCCAAGAGTATTTTATGGTTTTGGGTTTAATCTTAACAGAACTCAATTTAAGTTTTTTATACGTCAAATTTATAAAAACATAAAAAAATTTTTTAAAAATGATTAATATATTAAAGAAAATAAAATCTTCACTAATTTTTTTTAAAAATAGTCTTAAGCGATTTTTTTATCGAGTACCATCCTCGTGGCTTAATATGAACAAACCTTTTTCTAAAGTGTTTGGTTTTGACCGCGGTAGCCCAATCGATCGAAAATTTATTGATGATTTTTTACTGCACAATTCTCAGGTTATAAAAGGTTCTCTTTTAGAAATAGGAGACGATCAGTACACAGTCAAATATGGAAGCGATTTACAGCGTGTAGTCGTTTTGGCTGGAAAAGGAAGCAAAAAGGATTCCATATCTTATGCTGGGGATCTAACAAATCCAGATAGCTTGTTAAGCATTGGATCCTTTGATTGTGTAATCGCTACCAATGTGTTGAATTTTATTTTTGATTTTGACTCAGCCGTACATGGGCTTTCCACTTTAGTTAAAACCAGATCTGGAACTGTCCTAGCTACCGTAGCAGGAGGGGTTTCGCAAGTTTCTCGTTATGATTATGAGAGGTGGGGTGACTATTGGCGTTTTAGCGACATGTCTATTCAGAAGATTTTCCAAAAATATTTTAATAGAGTTGAGGTTCAGACATTTGGTAACGCCCCATTAGCAGCAGCTTTTATTATGGGTCTAGCAAAAGAGGAAATACCATCTCATCTTTTTAAGATTCATGATCCTGATTACCAAATATTAATTACGATTAAAGCCAGTTTACCAAAATCATAATTGTATATTTTTCTAAAATCACAATTTAAAATTAACAAGAAATAATTAGAGTTACATTAAAAATCAGAAAAAATAATTTTTTTTACAGCACCAACACCGCTAACGGAAAGATGCAAGGTATCAGTGAACATATTGCAATTTTTAAAAAATTTTTTGTCTAACAGAGTATTAAATTTAATTAAATTTTTGAGTTTTTTTTCCAAAAAATTTTTTTCCATATTCAAGGCTAAGTTCGAATTTTGGTAAACAGGAGCAATAAAAAAAAGGATTTTTGTATTACCGTCAGAGTATTTATTCATTAATTCTGTAGATATTTTGTACATTTTTTTTTCAGAATTTTTACTAAAAAAATGTTTCATTAGATCTGATTCTTTTGGATTAACGCAAGTAGCTTGTGACATTTTATAATTATTTGTCCATAATTGATCTTTTTCCGGAAATTTATAATAGTAAAGAAGTCTATAAAATAGTTCATTATTTATTTTAGAAATTGGAATAAGTTTTTCAAAAAAAATTTGTCGTTTACACGACTTTTCAATACTGTTTTTTCCAAAATAAAATTTAAAGTCATAAAAAATTGAATATAAACATTGAACAGAATCATCAGTGAGTGAAGTAAGTTCAATGTATATTTTTTTTTGTGTTTTATTCTTTTCTTTTATAGCCTTGATAATATTTTCAACTTCGAACGCTGTCATTGAATTGTGAGACAAATTTAAAATATTTATTGACGTTTTAAAATTTGATGAATTGAATGGAACTGATCTGGAATTTCCAATAAAAAAAATTGTGTTTTCATCTATACTTTGAGAGCCATATATTTTAGCTAATCTGTGATTAGAATTTTTTATTATATAATTAACAATAAATGAACCAATAAAAATTAAAAAAAAACCAAAAAATATACCAAAAAGTAAATTTTTAAAATTGAAAATATATAAAAGAAATTTCATTAAAATTACCAAAAGAGATTATTAAAGATAATAACATTATTAAAATAAATCCATATAAAAAATGATTATTTCTCGCCAAAATAAAATTTTTTTTATTAATTAAAGCTTCAACAGTGAATAAAATTAATATCAATAAAATATTCCTTACAGCATAAAATTTTTCAACTATTTGTGAAAAATTAAAAATATCCTGGAGATTCAACGTTTTTAAAAAAAGATTTAAACTTTCAAAAGTAGGTAGTCCAAAAGGAACAAAAATTGCTGTTACTAATATAAATACATATAATCTTTTTATAATTTTAATTTTTATGTCTATTTTTAAATAAAATTTATTAATTTTCTCAAGACATAATAATGTACCATGTAGGAGCCCCCAAATAATAAAGTTAAAAGAAGCCCCGTGCCACAATCCTCCAAGAAACATTACTATTAAAATATTTCTGCAATTAATAACTAAACCAAATTTAGAACCACCTAATGGTATGTATAAATAGTCTCTTAAAAATTTAGATAAAGATATATGCCATCTTCTCCAAAATTCTGTTAAATTTATAGAAAGGAAAGGATTGTTAAAATTTGCTGGTATATTAAGACCAATCAATTTTGCTATTCCAATAGCTATAAGTGAGTACCCAGCAAAATCGGAGTAAATTAAAAAAGAGTAAAAAAAAGATCCTACTAATAATGTTGGAGAATTTACGTCTGTTATATGGTTAAAAACATTCCCTACATAGATATTAAGATTATTAGAAACGCACAATTTTAAAAAATAACCCCACAAAATTAAAATTGAAGCGGTTCTCAAATTTTTATAATTAAAAAAAATACCTCTATTAACTTGAGGAATAAAAGATGAAGGTCGGACCAATGGCCCTGCAATTAAATGTGGAAAAAAAAGATAAAATACTAAAAAATTTTTTAGACTAATATTGGATAATTTATTTTTAAAGATATCAACAACATACATTATAGACTGAAATGTATAGAATGAAATTCCAATAGGCAGAATAATTTTTGTTAAAATTGTATTTTGTATTTCAATTTTAAGTACGTCGTTAATAAAAAAATTAAAATATTTAAATATGAAAAGAATTACTAAAGGCAAAATAATACCAATTAATAAATATTTTTTTTTATGTACTAAAGTTGATTGCAGACAATGTCCTATTAACCAAGCAAACAATCCTTGAATGATTAATAAAATGCAAAAATAAATATTCCAGTATGCATAAAAGAAAATTGAAAAAAAAATAGTTATAATTTTCCAGTAATTAGTAAGAAAGTATATTGAAAAAATATAAGTAAAAAAAAAAATTATGAAAGGAATAGAATTGAATAACATATTTGACGATAATAAAGATTTTTATCAAATCTTAACTATTATATATTATATAATTGTATAATAGATTTTAACAGAATTAAAATAATTAACGTTTTTATTTTTAATGCTGTTATAGTTATTTGTTAATAAAGATAAACTATTTGTATTGAGATTTTTTTTATTAAAAAACTTTATTATTTTATTGGTTTGTGCAAAACATAAAAAAAATAATTTATTCTTATTAAAAAATTTAATTTTCTTTGAAAAAATATTTTCATATATGATATTTGCATGATTATTAAATGCATCTATTGTAAATATATTATAAGGATTTTCACCAGAGTTAATAATAAATTTTGTTCGGTTAAGCAAAGAGTAACATTCTTTTCTAGTTACAAATCCTAAATTTTTTATATTGTTCATTGGTAAATAATCTCCAATTGCATAAATTTTTAAATTTATTTTGGACAAAGTTGTTAGTAGCTTATTTCTCAAGCTATTATTTTTGACAGAATAATTTCTATTGTAAATCAAAAGATCTATATTTTTTTTTTTACTTATATTTTTTATTTCAATTAAATTGATAAGGTAGTTAAAAAAAACTTTTTTTTTATTTTCTTTAGTTATAAAATCTTTTAATAAATCAGTTGAAAAATAAACTTTATTTTGTCTATAAAATAAAATTTTTAAATTTAATTTAAATAATAGATTATTTAAGTATTTCCTTAGAAAAAAATTAAAATTAGTAATTTTTTTTTTAAAAATAAACCCAGTTATTGGGCCTAAATGGGTTTTTGGTGGTAAAAAGATATATAGAAAAATATTCCAAAGTGGTAAAAAATTCAAATAGCAAACACCTCTTTTATTAAGATAGTTTATCCATAAGTATAAAATGCCTACCATAGGATAAAAATAATTTTCAAAAAAATTAAAATTTAATTTAGATTTTTTTTTATTATTTGTTTTTAAATTTTTTAAAAAGCCGTTTTTAATGTAATACGACGAATTGGGTGTTTTTATGAAAATGTTTTTTTTTTTAATTTTAGACAAATTTAAAATATAATGACGCGCTAAAATTCCTTCCCCTCTATCAGGAGAGAAATCACAAGCCCAGCAATATAAATCAATTTTCTTATTTAAATTTTTCATATTAAAATAAAGAATATTTTTATAATGATAATTTTTTCTATAACAATTTATAAATTGTTTTGTAATTAACTCTGTTATATTTATAACAGTATATAATTTTGTAAAAAGTATTCTTACCAACCGTTTTTAATAAAAAAATTTTTATTAACTCTTTTAATATAACAATAATTCCATTGTTAGCTTTTATTATTAATGAATTCTTGCTTGGTAAATTTGAAACTCCACCTAAATTAAATATGGTTATTGGATTATAAATTTTTTTAATGCCAAATTTTTTTATGTTACTTTTCATCCATTGTCCGTCAGCTGTTATTTTATTTTTTGTATCATAGCCATCATCACTTTTAGCTGGAGGTCTAATAAAAGAACTGTGTGTTAAAAAATTATTAGAAAAAAATAATTTTTTTTTTGGAATGTAGTAATCTTTCTCATTTTTTAAAATAGAAACTAACATCATGCAAGATTTAAGTTTGAAATTATTTGTACTATTTGAAATTTTTTTTAACGATGATTTTGATATAAATTGATCTCCAGAATTTAAAAAGATTAAAAAATTATTTACACTTTTTGTTAAACCATAGTTCATTGCTTCGTAAATAGAGCTGTTTTTTCTGTAATAAAAAAATCTATTTTTATTTTTATATTTTTTATCTAAATTCTTTAAATTTTTTTTGGTTATAATTAAATTTTTAAAATTCTTATAATTTTGATTATCTATTGAATTTAATGTTTTTTTTAATGCCTTAGTATTTCCATCGCTTATAGTTACTATAGATATTTTTGTCATAGATTTTTACGATTAATTAGTCAGTAATAATCCGATAACTTAAATTATTTAATTTTCTAGTGTAATAGAGCCCCTTATAATAATGAAAAAAAGTTATAAACAATCTTTTTAATCTTCTTAATGTTTCATATCTAAGTCTCCAAATAAATTCAAATAGGTAAAGCTCATTTGGAACTGCTTTTTCATATCCAGACACAATATTAATTGATCCTCCAATACATATAATTTTATAATTTTTATTCTTAGAAATTAAGTATTCAGCAATTTGTTCTTGTTTTGGTGTCGGTAGAGTAATTAAAATAATTTCATTTTTCTTAATTTTATATTTAAAGTTTTTTATAATTTTTTTTATGTCTCCATAGGGCAATTTAATATTATAAATTTTTATCTTAAATTTTTCTTTTAAGTAATTATTTGAAATAGATGGCAATTCTCCTAAAACAACTATTTTTTTAATTATTTTTGGTAATACAATATTTTTTAATAAATCTCTCCCGGGTATTTTTTTTAATACAGGTGAAATTTTTCTGGCAAAAATTCCGTCCGGCCATTGTATTAAATTTTTGAAAGTCTTAACATCATCATTACAATAACTTCCAAGCCATGCTAGATTTAGTGCCGATAAAACAAAATCTTTTTTAAAATTTAATAATTTTATGTTATTTATAATGTTAAAGTCATAAAGAACTAATTTTTTATGATATTTATCTATTTTATATTCACTCAATCTAAATTTCTTAAAAAAAAACTGAAAGCTTTTAATAAAATATCTTAAATTTATTAATAAATAACTTGCATTGATATTGTGCGATTTAAGAGATTTATAAATTTCTTTCGTTGAAGTAAAATGTGCTAATAAGTTTTTCCCTGAGACTCCGCCGGTTCTCATCCTTGTTATTACAAGATTTATATATTTGAAGGGTATTTTTTTTACATATAGTGTTTCTACAAAAAAATTGAAATCTGAAGCTATTTTATATTTATCATTGTATAAAATTTTCTTGGCTATGCTTTTATGAATTATAGCACCTGGATGTGGAGGCATGTTTCCCAAAATAAATTGCCACGTTTTAAATTTTTCTGCCGAATAATATCTATTTACACTATTGAATGATGTTTTGTTAAAATAAACTATATTTCCAAGATAAACCTGTTCTTTATTTTTTTTTATAATTTCTATTAAATTCTCAATAGTATATTTGCTATTTAATATGTCGTCGGAGTTAAGAATTATAATATAGTCCCCAGTAGACTTGCTTATTCCAAGGTTAATAGCTGCATATATACTTGTATTATTAGCGATAATAATTTTTTTTTTTTTATTTTTATGTTTATTTAAAATTTCTACAGTAGAATCATTAGATCCTCCATCAATTAATATATGCTCAATATTATTATATGTTTGAGAAAAAACAGAGTGCAAACAGTAAGCAATTGTCTTGTCGCTGTTAAAGCAAGTTGTAATTATCGATATTTTTATATTTTGCACTTTATTTGATTTTATTTTTTGCTAATTATATAGGCAATAGACATATAAGCGATTAAAAAATCAATACTAAATAAACCAAAACTATTTTCAAAGAGAGATCGAATAGAAAAAAAAATTAAACAGGCAAAAGAAAAATTAATATAAATCGATTTGTTCATTAAAATTTTCTCTTTATAAACTATAAATATTTTTATTATTTCAAAATAAATTAGTATTAAAAAAAAAATTGAAGGGTATCCTCCTGAAACAAGAGAATATAATAAAGCATTAGAAGTGTTGTCACCATATTTATTTTTTTTATCAAAATCTTTTAAAAAAAATCTATCACCATTTGGTCCATAGCCAAAAAATTTATTATAATCATAATTTTTTAATGTATGTATAAAAATTTCGTACCGACCGCTTGAAGTGGTTGATAGAATTCTATTACTTTCAATCTTATTTTCACTATTAAATTTATTTTTAAAATTATTATTAAATAAAAAATATAATATAAATGGTAGTAATATAAGTAGAAAAAAATATTTGATTTTAAAATTTCTATTAAATTTTATTAAATACAAAATTATAAAACCTAAGGAAAAGAAATAGCATATTATAGAACCTCTCGACTGCATAAAAACTATAACCGTAGAAAATAGTACTAAAAAAACTGTTAAAATTTTTTTAAAATTAGAATTTTTTAAATTAAAAAAAAATACAATTATAAATAAATTAATTATTGCAAGTGTTCTTGAGAGTCCTGTAATTCTTGGGTTAGCCTGTCCCATTTGATTAAGATTATTATTATTAAAGGCTTCATAGAAATTTAAGTTTTTTAAATCATTTAATTTGATAGATATAGATAAAATTAATACTGCCCCTAAAAATAATATTCCAATTAAAATAAATTTTTTTGCAATATTATTAATTCTAATGTAGTTGCAAAGAATAAATAAAAAAATAGTTCCAATTGATAAAATAACTAAGTACAGGTTCTGAACATCAAAGTTTTTCTCTTTATTAAAATACAGACCTAAAATTTGCGAGGAAAAAAAAAATAAAAAAAAATAATTTATTTTTTCAATTTTTAAATGTTTAAAAAATAACACAAATAGAAAGTAAAAAGTTATTAATATTGTAGATACTAACGGTAATAAAATTCTCAGTGAATTAATACTTTGCCAAAAGTTTTTGCCAAAATTTACAATCTCATAAGGAGCCGTGTTAATCGAACCCCATAAAACTATCCAATAAAAAATAAATAATAAAAAAAAAAACGTTTTTTTTTTTATCATAAATTTATTTTTTAAGAGTTTTAATTTTAATTCTAACATTTGATTCATTATTAATAAAATACTTATAATATTTAGTTTTATTATTAGTTTTTGAATAAAAAGGTTTATATTAATGGGTGATTTTTAATATCAATAGTTTAAAACAATAACTTAAATTTTTCTTAATATAACAATTAATTTTTTATAATAAAAAATAAAGTGTTTTGAAAATTTGTCCGTTTAAATTTATATGAATAATGAAAGTTTATTAAACTATTTAAAGAATTTATTTTTTCACGTTGAGAAAAAAAGAAAAATTCAATTTTTATTTTTATTATTATTAACCTTATTTACGGGCATAGCAGAAATATTAAGTTTGAGCGCTGTAGTACCTTTTGTTCAATCATTGACAAATGAAAATTTTTTAAATGAAAAAGTTTATATTTTTAATTTAATTACAATTAAAAATAAAGAACATATTATTATAATCTTAGGATTAATTTTTTCATGTTTATATTTTATAAATTGTATTTTAAGAATTTTTTTGACTTTTTTTATCTCAAAATTATCTAATATTACTTCTAGCGAGATCAGTATTAAAATTTATAAATCAAAATTATACGATTCATACTCAAACCATTTAATTACTAATTCAAAGTTTTTAATTTCTTTAATTTCTCAAAAAATTTATGAAATTGCCTTTTCTATAAATGCAATTATTAATGTTATATCGGGTATATTTATTTTTATCTGCATAGTTTCAGTATTATTATGGATAAATCCAATAATAATGCTTGTGTCACTATCATTCTTTGCAATTTTTTATTTTATATTAATTGCTCTTGGTAAAAAAACTATAAAGAAAAATAGTATCATTATAAATGAAGAAGAGACTAATATAATCGGAAATCTACAAAATGGTTTAGGTGGTATACGAGATATTTTGTTGGACAATACGCAAGATTTTTATTTAAGTGATTTTAAAAAAAGGCATTTTACTTTGTCCAGAAAAAAATCTGTTAACGATTTTATTCAGAATTCTCCAAGATATATTCTCGAAGCGTTAGGTATTACTTTATTTGTCTGTTTATTAATTTATTGGAGTAAGCACGAAGCAGATCAAAATCAAATTTTAACAATTTTTCCAACATTAGCAGCATTAGCAATCGCTACACAAAGAATTCTTCCTTTAGCAAATATGATTTATACAAATTTTGTGATGTTAAAAAGTAGAGTTAGTCAAATTAAGGAAGTAGTTGATGCTTTAAATAGAAATTTAATTTTATCTAAAAAAGATTTAGTAGTTAAACAAAGTATAAATTTTGAAAATTCAATTATTTTTAATAATGTTTTTTTTTCATACGATAAAAACAAAGAATGCATTTTGGAGAATATAAATATTGAAATTAAAAAAAATTCTAAGGTTGGAATTATAGGAAAGACCGGATCAGGAAAAAGTACATTCTTAGATTTATTAATGGGATTATTAGAACCAGATAAGGGCAGTATACAGATTGATGGTCTTAAATTATCTCTAGAAACATATAATAGTTGGCAATCAAAGATATCACATGTTCCTCAGAAAATATTTTTAAGCGATGCTTCTTTTGCGGAAAATATTGCCTTTGGAAAACCTCTCGATAAAATTGATTTAAATAGAGTAAAACAAGCTTCTATAAAATCTCAAATTCATGAATTTATCCTAAAATCTAAAAAAGGTTATGATGAAAAAGTTGGAGAGAGGGGCATTAGATTATCAGGAGGTCAAATACAAAGATTAGGTCTTGCCAGAGCTTTATATAAAAATACAACTGAAGTAATTATTTTTGATGAAGCAACCAATTCTTTAGATATAGAAACGGAAAAAACAATCATGAAAGAATTGTACTCACTAGACCCAAACTTAACTATTATAATTGTTGCTCATCGACTAAACATTTTAAATGATTGTGACGTTATATTCGAAGTAAAAGATAAAAAAGTTAATATAATTAAATAAAAATTAGTTTTAATGCATCAAAAGGTACTGATAAATTCTAATCAATCATTTTAATAATATCTATTTTTAAAATTTATATAATCTTTTTTTTAGTTTCCTTAATAATGCTAATACTAATAAAAAATAAAAGAAAATCTACACTCAAAAAAGCAAGAGTATCTTCAAATAAAGATCTTAATAGAAAATATATAAATAAATAATGAGAAATAGAGATATAAATATTTTTATCATTAATATTTTTGATCTTAAAAAAATTACTTAAAATAATAAATATAAAAATTAAATAGACTAACAAAGCAATAATACCAGCATTAAAAAGAATATTCATCCAGCTGTTAGAAGATGTTTTTTCCATATATTTTAAATATACCTGATCAAACAAAAATCCTTTCCCCAAAAAAAAATCATTTATTTCAATATTTTTTAATAATATTTCCCACCCGCAAATTCTTCCTGTTAGTAGACGATCAAAATAATTAAGATTATGAGAGCACTCGCCACGCTTTGCGTCTGCATGCAAAACTAAAAAACTTTTAACTAAATGCAAAACTTCATTATGATTATAAAAAGGTGTTTTATTGTTTGTAATTAAAAAATTATTTAAAATTAAAAAATTTTTGTTTGATAAATTTACAATATTATCTTTATTCTGCTCGATAATTTCTACTATATTATTTTGTTCATAATAACTTTTCTTTACTGTTTGACTTAAGGAATTTCTAAAAATATCTGATTGTTGCAAAAATACTTTTTGATAATCTACATATGTGACATGATCTTTAAATCTGCTTATGTCTTTTGAATAAATATTAGAAATTACTAAAGGAAAAATTAAAATTATTAAAAAGTAAAATAATTTTTTTTTAAGATTTAAACTTTTAATAGAAAGCAATAAAAAAAATGAAAAAAATAATGTTGCTAAAATATTAAATCTACTTTGCATTATATAAATAAAAATTATTAGAAGAAGACCAATTAGAAAAAAAATATGCGCCATTATTTTTCTTTCAAATATAAATTTTTTAAAAAGTAAAAAAGAAATTATTAATAAAATAACGCAAATTCTTGTTGATCCATTTACGTTTTGTAATAAATAAAATTGGTTGTCAAATACAGAAAAAAGTATTTCTTGTGTAATCCTTAGATCTTGTTTTGAGTAAAAACCTATTGCTAAAGTTGGAAAAATATTAATTAAGAAATACAGAAAAATAATTATCAAAAAAATTTTTAATAATAATTCTTTAAATTGGTAATCAAATATTTTTTTATTTTCAATAATTGAAAAAAATAAAAATGCCGAACTTAAAGTAATAAAATGATGCCAAATAATAATGTCTTGGTATTGATTTTTAATTTCATTTAAAAGATAACCTGTTAATCCAAAAATAGGATAAATAATCAAAAGAACATTAATAGAAATTCTTTTATAATTTTTTAAGCTAATTAATAAATAAATAAACAAAACTATCGCTATAACTGAAGATGAAAGATCAGCCAAAAAAAAAATCCATTTTTTAGAATCTTGTTGAAGAATATGATTGTGAAAATTAATATATGATGTAATTCGAAATATGAAAAAAAACCAAATTAATAAAAATAGAGATTTGATCAACAGATTGTTTTTATTTAATATCCATATATACATTAATAATATTTTTATTCGAAAATTTAAATGAATAATACAATAAATTATTCCAGAACGCATTTTTTTTTATGCTTTTTTGTTTGCGCTATACCCCCCGCGTTAGTTATTGGAGCAGCAATTTTAGAATTTTTTATTTTTTTAAGCTGTTTTTTTTTCTTCTTTCTTAACTATAAAAAAATAGGATTGGATTATTATAAAAAAAGAATTTTTTTATATTTTATATTTTTTTTTATATTTTTAGTTATTAGTTCTATTACGTCTGATTATGTTGCAAACTCTATAAGAAACTCAATATTTTATTTCAGATTCGGTATATTAATTTTAATAGTTTGGTACTTATTAGACTCTTATAAAAAATTTAAATTTTTATTTTTCTGTTCTCTCTTTCTTACTTTATTTGTTGTCAATTTTTATAGCTTTCTTCAATTGTTTGTATTGCATAATTATACTACCGTTGATCGAATTTCAGGTTTTTTCGGAGCAGAAGAGGTGCAAGGAAGTTTTTTATTAAGAATAACTCCAATTTTTTTAATATTTTTTTTTTATAATAAGAAAAACTTAAATTTATTTTTTTATTATTTTTTTTATTTAATTTTAATGTCAAACTTAATTCTAATTTTACTTTCAGGTGAACGAGCTGCTATTTTTTTAATGTGTATTGGTATATTTTTTGGATTTATTTTTCTTAAATTTCATTTAAGATTTTTTTTCTTAATTTCACTATTAATTTTTACAATATTTTTTCTTACTGTTGTTTCTTTCCCCAAGACAAAAGAAAGAATTTTTAAAGTAACTTACAATCAGGTGTTTCTAGACGATGATGGCACCAAAAAAATAAATTTATTTTCAAAAGGGCATGAAGGACATTTTACTTCTGCTATGTTGATGTTCAAAAAAAACTATTTCAAAGGTGTTGGAATAAGAAATTTTAGAATGGAATGTCAAAAGGATATTTATAAAGAGGTAGCTGGTACGTTTCATTGCTCTACACACCCGCACAATACTTATATGCAATTTTTAAGCGAAACAGGTTTAATGGGCACCTTGTTTTTGATATCATTTTTGTTATTTATTTTTATTAAATCCTGTAAATTTTTAAAAAGCATATATATAAAAGGTGCAAAAAAAAATGCACCCATGGGCATTTGTTTGGTTACAATTTTAATAAATTTCTTCCCATTTGTAACAACAGGAAGCTTTTTTAATAATTGGTTATCAACACTTTATTTGCTTCCAGTTGGATTTTTATTACACGAAATTAATTACAAAAGTAATTAAATGAAAAACTTAGTTATTTTTTTTTTCGCTCATATGGCGCTTAATTTAATTATTTATTTTTTTTTGGATTATTTAAAAAAAAAAATTAATGTTTATGATTACCCAGACCGAAAAAAAAAATTACACAGCAAGCCGATCCCATTAATAGGCGGATGGATTTTTTTATTTAATTTAATTTTATTTTCGGCTTTAAAGCAATGGGATCTGTCAAGTCTAGAAAAAAATATTATATTATGTTCTTCTTTTTTTTTATTAATCGGAATTATAGATGACAAATATAATTTAAGCGCATACTCAAAATTTATATCTTTAGCAATCGGGTTGTTCTTTTTTTTTAGTTATAATGAGAATTTAATTATTCGTGATCTGAAAATCTATGATTATAATATTTATTTAAATAGTAATACTAGAATTTTTTTATCAGTTTTTTGTGTTTTATTATTTGTTAATGCACTTAATCTATTTGATGGAATAAATTTGCAAAGTAGTTTGTATGGAATTTATTTTTTAATATTTCTATTTTATAAGGGTTTATTTTTAGAAATTATTCTTATTATAATAATTCCTTTAATTTTGATAATTTACTTAAATTTTAAAAATAAAATTTTTATGGGTGATAGCGGAACATTATTTTTGGGTTCGTTTATTTCTTTATTAGTCATCGCAAATTACAATATTGAAAATTCACTTACGGTAGATCAAATATTTTTATTAATGTTTCTTCCGGGGGTTGATATGTTTAGACTTTTTGTACAAAGAATACTTTGTAACCAAAGCCCTTTCGCAGGAGATAGAGAGCATTTGCATCATTACCTTCTGAAAATTTATGGATTTAAATTTACAATATTATTCATTCTTACAATTTCAATTTTGCCCTTAATACTTAGCTTTTTTATTGATAGTAAATTTGTAATAATCTTTTTTATTATTTTTTATTTATCTTTATTTATTTTTTTAAAAAAAAAATTACTAAGTAAAATTATTTAATCTTTTTATTTAAAAAGATCATTGAACAACTAATAGGATAAAATCTTCCACTAAATTGTTTTTTTATAATTTTGAAATTGCATTTTTCCAGAATATTTCTTAAAGTTTTTACAGAAAAAAACTTTATATGACCGTGTCTCCATAGCGGGTTGTAATGCCAGTCATTTTTTCCAAGTAGACTAATAATTAAATTTTTTATGTAGCCGTTATAAGGAGTGCTTAATAATAAAATTCCATCATCTTCAAGAATCTTATTAATTTTATTCAAAAAATCATCGGGTAGATATTGATGTTCAATAACTTCAAAAGAGGTAATAAATTTAAATTTTTTTTTACTTTCAATCATGTCTTCTATACTCATATTTTTAAACGTTAATCTTTCATTCTTCATTTTTTGTGCAAGTTCTATTCCAGTACCTGAGAGATCAATCCCGGTCGTATGTTTAAAAAATTTTGAAATTTTTGAAGTTAAAACTCCATTACCGCACCCTACGTCCAAAAGCTCAATATTTGATGTATTTAAATTCTTTAAAGTATTTTCAATACTTTTGATTAAGTATTCATGATGAACTGTATTGTTATTTATCCAATCATAGTCAAAAATTTCTTTCATAATTCTATTTATATTTATTTAGTCTTAAATTTAAATAAATTATATATTTTATAGTTTATATGTTTTATATTTTTATTTTACTTGTTTATATAATATTTACAAAATGAAAAAAAAAATTGCTCTTATTTATGGAGTGACTGGCCAAGACGGTGCTTATCTTGCAAAATTTTTGTTAAAAAAAGGTTATATTGTACATGGTGTAAAAAGAAGATCGTCTTCTCTAAATACGTGGAGAGTAGATGATATATATAAAGATCCACATGAAAAAAGTAACTTTTTTTTACATTATGGAGATTTAACAGATTCTTTATCTGTATTAAAAGTCATTCAGAATATCCAGCCTAATGAAATTTATAACCTTGGAGCCCAGTCACATGTAGGAGTATCTTTTGAAGTTCCTGAATATACCGCAAATGTTGATGCCATTGGAACTCTTAGAATTTTAGACTCCATAAGATCCTTAGGATTGCAAAAAAAAGTAAAATTTTATCAAGCCGGCACATCGGAGATGTTTGGAGCATCTAAACCGCCTCAAAATGAAAAAACAGCATTTTATCCAAGAAGTCCTTACGCTGCAGCAAAAGTTTATGCGCATTGGATTGGAGTAAATTATAGGGAGGCCTACGGTATTTTTGTTTGTAACGGCATTTTATTTAATCACGAGAGTCCTATCAGAGGTGAAACTTTTGTTACGAAGAAAATAGTAAACGGACTTTGCAATATTAAAGTTGGAAAGATCAGAACTCTTTTTCTTGGAAATTTATATGCAAAAAGAGATTGGGGCCATGCAAAAGACTACGTAGTTGCAATGTGGAAAATGTTAAAAATGTCAAAAGCGAAAGATTATGTTATTGCCACTGGAAATCAGTATACAGTTAAATATTTTACTAATTTAGTTGCACAGAAATTAAAAATGAAAATTACTTGGAAAGGAAGTGGACTAAGAGAGAAGGGATACTGGAATAACAAAGTTGTTATTAAAATAGATAAAAGATACTTTAGACCAACAGAGGTAGATTCATTAAGAGGAGATTATAGTTTAGCAAAAAGAGAATTAAAATGGAAACCCAAATATAAAATTACAGATCTTGTAAATGAAATGGTAGAAGAAGAGTTAAAATTTGTAAATGATAAGTAAAAAATCAAAAATCTTTCTTTCCGGTCACAAGGGACTAGTTGGTTCAGCAATTCTTAAAAAATTAAAAGAACAAGGTTATAAAAACATTATTATCAGAACTAGAGAGCAGTTAGATTTAAGGAATCAAAAAAAAGTTTTAAATTTTTTTAAAAAAAATAACTTTGTAGCTGTTATCAATGCCGCTGCTAAGGTAGGAGGTATACATGCAAACAATAAATATAGAGCTGATTTTATTTTTGATAATTTGTCTATCCAAAATAATATTGTCTATTCTAGTTTTTTAACAAAAGTTAAAAGATTAATTTTTTTAGGATCTAGTTGTGTTTATCCAAGATCTTGTAAACAGCCAATAAAAGAGGAATATCTTTTAACAGGATCTCTCGAAAAAACTAATGAACCGTATGCTATAGCAAAAATAGCAGGAATAAAATTGTGTGAAAATTTTAATAAACAATACGAAACTAACTACCTTTGTTTAATGCCATGTAATATTTATGGGCCGAATGATAACTATCATAAAAGTAATTCTCATTTCTTTCCTTCATTGATAGTTAAAATACATGATGCGATAAAGAAAAAAAAATCAACAATTACACTTTGGGGTAGCGGAAAGCCAAAGCGAGAGATGCTTTATTCAGAAGATTTAGCCGAAGCCGTTTTGTTTTTTTTAAATAAAAAAACTAAAGAAAATTTAATCAATATAGGCAGTTCAACTGAATTAACAATTCAAGAGTATGCAAAATTTATTATTAAGAATCTAGGAGCAAGTCTAAAAATAAAATATGATCGATCAATGATGGATGGAACACCAAGAAAAATATTAGATTCTTCGATTGCAAGAAAATACGGTTGGAAGCCTAAACACAATTTGAAAGAAGGTTTTGAAAGAACTTATAATCAATATGTAAATAAATTTAAAAATAAAAAAGTAATTAGTGTCAGTTAAAAAAAAATTTTTTGCTTTAGAATCTTAACGAGGAATCGCTGCAATATGTGTGGCCTTATATCATTATCCTAGTAGCAGTTTCTTGTATTTTAAACATGGGCATTTTGCAGTTTATTTTTTTTTTGTTTTGAGCGGTTTTGTAATTTCGCTAAATTATGCTGAGAAGATTAATAATTTCAAAGATTTAGTGAATTTTCAGACAAAAAGATTTTGGAGACTTTATCCAACTCATTTTTTTGTTCTTTTTTTGATCTTGTTTATTCAAATTTTAAAATATTTTGCTGTAAATTATTTTGAACTAAAAAGCGGGCAAATTCCATTTGGAGATTGGTATACATTAAAAGATTTTGTTGCGAATTTATTTTTAATTCAAGCTATTTTTAATTATTTTTATGTTTTTTCTTGGAATGGAGCGGCATGGTCAATCTCAACTGAATTTTATGTTTATATAATTTTTGGAATATTGTTTATGATTACTCAAAAAAAATTGATACCATTTGTAATTTTTATTTATCTACTTAACAATAATTTAAATTTTTTCCCCATTTCTTATTTTGATAATTTTTTGAGTATTTTTAATGGAATTTTTTTTTATTGTATTTTTTATTTTTCAGCAGGATGTTTCTTGTATTACACATATAAATATTTATATAATAGGATTGTTATAAATAATTTTTTTTCAATATCTTTTTTTTTTTTTATTATTACTATTAAAATATTTTCATGAAAATTTATTTATAAAATATAATTCTATAATTTTTGCTTTGATTATATTGGTTTCTCTCTTATTAGAAAAAAAAACTTATGTATATAAATTTTTAAACTTAAAACCATTAGTATTTCTTGGAACTATTAGTTATAGTTTTTATTTAATTCATCAAGTCGTAATCTATTTGTTTATTCAATTTTGCAAGTTTATTTTAAAAATTGATTTTCCAGTTGATATAAAAAGCGGAAGCGTTTCAGCTACTGGAAATATTTTTTATGACACTATAATTCATATTAATTATATAGCTATTACAGCATTTATTCCATATTTTATCTTTAAATTTATTGAAGAACCATTCAGAAAAAAATAAGATAAAATTTTAATGAAGTTTATTAATTAAGTATTTAGTTAAAATTTTAAAAATATTTAAAATATTAAAATTCATTAATAATGTTTATTATTAATTTATGAATAACAGATATTTAGTATGCGGTGCAGGAGGCTTTATTGGAGGTCATCTCGTTAAATCCTTACTAGAGGATGGCCATGAAGTTATATGCGCAGATATTAAACCGTTAGAAAATTGGTTTCAGATCTTTAATTCCAATAAAAATTTTTCTTTAGATTTAAAAGAATATGATAATTGTCTAGAAGTAAGTAAAGGGGTTGATTTTATTTATAATATGGCTTGCAACATGGGAGGAATGGGATTTATAGAAAATAATAAAGCAGATTGTATGCTTTCAGTTTTGATTAATACTAATTTGTTGCGCGCTTGCTTAGTAAATAAAATTAAAAAATATTATTTTTCATCTAGTGCTTGTGTTTATAATGCAGATAAACAAACCACAACTTTTATCGAAGGATTAAAAGAATCCGACGCATATCCTGCTATGCCAGAAGATGGATATGGTTGGGAAAAGTTATTTAGCGAGAGAATGTGTAGACATTTCTATGAAGATTATGGATTAGAAACTAGAGTAGCAAGATATCACAATGTTTATGGACCCGAAGGTACATTTGATGGTGGAAGAGAAAAGGCTCCAGCGGCACTATGTAGAAAATTAATATATGCTAAAAATTTTAGAGAAAAAGAAATTGACGTATGGGGAGATGGTGAACAAACTAGAAGTTTTATGTTCATTGATGATTGTATTAAAGGAACAAAAAAAATATTTGAAAGTAACTGCAGAGAGGTTTTAAATTTAGGTTCGGAAGAGCAGGTTTCTATTAATCAGATAATAAATATTATTGAAGAAATTGGCGAATATAAAGTTGAAAAAAAATACCAATTAGACAAACCCAAGGGGGTAAGAGGTCGTTCCAGTAATAATAATTTAGTAAGAGAAAAGCTTAAATGGGACTGCACAGTCAATTTAAAGGATGGTTTAAAAATAACTTATAAGTGGATAGAAAAAGAAATCGCAAAAAAAAATAATAATAATAAATTTACGATTAAATATTAAAAAAAGCTATTGACACAAAAAAAATTTAAAAAATATTTTAAAATTGGTTGCGGGGCTTGGATTTGAACCAAGGACCTTCAGGTTATGAGCCTGACGAGCTACCAGACTGCTCCACCCCGCGATAGCGTTTTTTCACTTATAGCATTATTTTTCAATTTATCTACTTTTCTAAGTACTAATGTATTTTATTTAAGTCAGATCATTTTTTTTTGATTAATTAGTAGTTCAATTATATTTACAAAAGAATACTATTTATGTATAAAAGTTTGCCTGGTGATTATTGCAAAGGAGTAACACCCGATCCCATTCCGAACTCGGCAGTTAAGCCCTTTAGCGCCAATGGTACTTTGTCTTAAGGCACGGAAGAGTAGGTCGTTGCCAGGCTTTATAAA
>Ga0214921_10000678_pt1 | contig 61323 bp, 62 predicted proteins | sample LL1505_MetaG_FD_177992 | JGI IMG/M metagenome (GOLD analysis project Ga0214921, IMG submission 177992) | Freshwater microbial communities from Lake Lanier, Atlanta, Georgia, United States - LL-1505 | ecosystem: Environmental > Aquatic > Freshwater > Lake | place: USA: Georgia | collected...
AAAGGTGATTGTATGCTATTGGACATACCTGATGAATTTCATCTTCCATTTCCCAAACCCAGATAAAAAACCTAGGATCCGTGAACAATAGAAGAACATCTGGTCTTTCAGTTGCTAAAACTTGCCTCAACATGTTTCTATCACCAAACCCGTTTGTCGGCTTAATGATGAAATCTTCATTGACAACTAGGGTCCTATAATCTTCATGCTTTACTGCTCCGCCAAAGCACTTAAACTTCCACTTACCAGTATTGATTAGACCATTAATCAACCATCGAGCCTGTGTTCCAACTCCGCTTGAACTCAATTGATGATCTGACAATAACAAAATTGTTTTTTTATCTGCCACCACGATATATTACCTACTTTTGAGAAATTGTAATAAAAATGCTTAATTTTAAAAAATTTTCAAGTGCAGTGTTCTGTACCCTTAAACTCACACCAAGTACATGCATCACGATTCTTTAAAGAAATGCCACGTTTCACTGATGTCAACATGTTGCTGACAACTTTTAATGAACGCTTGATGGGAACTTCACCAAGAGATACGGAGAATAGTTCGCAGTGATCTCCCGGCTTGGCTGCTTTCTTTAGAAGAACAAATCCGCATCGAACATTCTTCATATCGACCTGCGGATTCTTTTGACACCAATAGTTTTTATAGAGTGCAAGCTGGGCTTTCACCATGTCATCTGATCGCTTGTCTCTAAACCATCCCCTCGCGGTGGTTTTCCAATCGAGAATCCAATAGATCGTCTCTCCACGTTTTCCTTTTGCCTTGATCACGCCATCGATGAAACCTTTAAAAGCATGAGGATGATTTTCTACTGCCTCATAGAGCTGATGTTCTGCATCGACAACTTCCCATTCCTCAAATGTTTCATCAAGAAACCTTGGAACTTCTGAAAGAATGGCTTCAACTTCCTTCTTAGACTTTTCTAGAGATGCTGGGCTAAAATCTGGATTTTCCGAATGTTTTGCCCAGGCTTTTTCCATGTGCTCAAAAGCAATTTCAGGCTTCATTTCTCTAGTTAAAAGATAATGCTCGCATGAAGCGTGAACAGCAGTACCGAAATCTAATACTGGCGATGGCTTTGAAAGATCAATCTTTTTAATGTGAACTAAGTTGTGACGGTAAGAACACTCTTTCCAGAGCTTTACTTCTGAAAATGAAACGTGTTGTTTGCCCGTCGGTAGTACCTCATAAGAGGGTGTTACTTCTTGCATTTAGGGATAGTAACACCCTCTTATTTGTTAGTTCAATCCTTCGGTTTCTTTGAGATTGCTCTGCCTATTAGCTTTTCCCAATCACGCTGAGGACGAACTTCCATGTTTTTTTGCCACGCTCCATTCATAACCTTTGGATCAATTCCTAAAGTTTTTGCAATTGAGATGAGAGCATTAATGTCCTTGACAAAACAGCTTCCGCCGAAACCAAATGCGGGTTCACCTGTGTCGTCAGCTGGCATCGGACCGGGGACCTTCCAGTGAGAGTTTCCGAGTCGCTTATCAAGAGTAGCGTATTCAATCACCTTGTCATAATCAATATTAGCGCCTTGAGAATCGAGCGCTTGACAAACTTGATAGAACTCATTAGCAAGAGCGACCTTGACGGCGAGATGAATGTTGGTGACATACTTCACCATCTCCGCAGTGGTACTCGACGTTTTTACTATAGGGACGTTAGGAAAAGCAGTTTCGAATATTTGCTTGACTTTATTAATCCACGGACGAGGTCCACCAAGAATAATTCTATTTTGGTTTCGCATGTCGTCGAGTGCATTAGCTTCTGTCAAAAATTCCGGATTGAAGACGACGTGTAAACCTGTTTTAGAAAACTTCTTATTCCACATTTCGACGGATCCCGGTGGCACGGTCGACTTAACAACCGCGATTCTTTCACCAGGTAAAGTTGCTAATTCTGACAAAGCACCCTCTACGATAGATAGATCGGCGGACCCATCTTCATACATCGGTGTCGGAAGACACACAAAATAAACATTAGAAAATCCAGGTGTTCCACCACCCTCATTATCTTGAATTAATTCTGCAATAGATCCTGGGTAACCTGTGACTGGGTCTCCATGGCTTGATAGAGATCCTTTTGCGTACTTTCCAGCCTTATCATAAGCGTAGACGTCGAAGCCTCGCTCGGCGAAAACAGTCGTAAGAGAACCGCCAACGAAACCCTGTCCTAATACGGCTATAGATTTTTTCACTTTTTCCTCTTATAGGTTACGATAAAATCTAAGGCTGGCGATACGAATTGTTTCGATAGAAGTTCTGCATTTTCTACGACGCAATGTCCACCAATACCCCCGGCAGGAGCAGACAACACGGGTCTAACCACATTCGATTTTCCTAACGTCGTATAACCTTCGTTATAAGTTTGGTTATAAGTCGTCATAACTTGATCAAAGTTAGCTCCGAATTTTTCACATGCTTTTTTAGCTTCACCGTGATAAGCGATGCATATACCATAGTAGCTTGTATCGAGTAATTTTGCTAGTTCGGTCGTTTCAGAATTATCGCATAAGATCGTTTTTACGTTGAGAGAATTTAGATGTTCTACCGCAATAGCAGCATCCTCAATCAGGGGCGCGCCTACGAATTTGGGAAACGTCATTATGCCTTCGTATAGGTTGGGATGAACCCCCCTGCATGGAGAATGAACGATCGCAGTTTGTGGAATTAGTTCTTTTAATTTTCTAACAGTTCCTACAGCAACTGTTGAATGAATTATTGTTAATTTCGCTTTTGAGCTTAGTATAATATCTTTTACTGTAGTTACAAAATCGAAAGAATAATTAAAAGGTATCGAAACATTTAATATATCTAAATCAACAAACCCGTCATCTTTATTTAGATCTTTTATAAAGACTTGAAAAGATTTTGAGTTTGTATTATTGTCATAAAGTTTATGAATAGTTTGTCCTATTTCTCCATATCCTAAAATTCCAATTTTCATTTTATTTACACTCTTTATATTCAACTATTTTATTTTTTTGATAAAATACATTGATCATACCAAATGTAAAATGGATCAAAAAGCCTTATTTTATTCGTAACATTAAAATGTTCTTCTAACTTTTTCATCGTAAAATGACGTTGTGATTTTATAGCAGTAAACTTACCATAAGTGGAAATGTCAGGTTCTTTATATAACTTTGGATCCATATCTTCAAACCAAATTAATTGATTAGGACCATCTAAGAAATCTTTAAAATCTTTTATTGCATTAGCATGATCGTATATGTAACAAGAACAACGAAGAATAGTAATAATATTGAATCCTTGTTCTTTTAATCTCCCTCCCCAACCAGTTTGATTTAAGTCAAAGTTGTGAAGATGTTGTTCGTCGCTCGTAATAGTAAAATCGAAATAATGATTTTCAATTTTCGAATTTATACTAGTTACATGATTTGATATCTGATACGGACGTTGCGCGCCAAACCACGCAATTTTTTTGCAAGTATCCGTAGAACTTATATTTTCTATCAAGTATGCATCGATATATTTTTTATAATAATAAAAAAGAGTAGAATCTGAAGCGCCCATAATCTATATTTCCTTTTTTAATTAACTTTAAACATGAATTTGTTCATATGCATGCTTAAATTTTGCATTCTTGATATTCAGGAGTTTTTGTTTTATTGTTATGATGCATTCTATAACGATAGAATGGAATTTTTAGGTGATGTATTTGGTAGTATTCGCCTAATCTTTTTCGAAGTTCTTCTTCTTCCCTGTGTCTCATGGAATCGTTATATCCTCCCGACTGCAAGAAAAGATCTTTTCTATACATGATGCCGCATGACACAGGCTCTTTTTCTGCATACTTTCTTTCGATGATATTTTCGCGATTATCAACTAGGTGATAATCACAAGATACACAAAACGCGTCGTGATTAGACTCCAAATAAGTTTTCATGAAATAACACATGTCTGAAGACACGTAATCGTCTGCGTCGACTCGAATGATAAATTGACCCCTAGCGTTTTTTATCCCCAAATTAGCTGCTACAGCGACGCCTGCGTTTTGGGGTGTCGAAATTACTTTTACGTCGGGTTCAAATATCTTAACCATCTCCAAAGAATTATCAGTGGAGCAATCGTCGACGACGATCACTTCATGATTGACGTTTTTTTGATTTAAAACGCTTCTTAAACAGCGTTGAAGATAAGAACCGTAGTTATAGTTAGTGACGATTATTGAAACATCAGGTGCGTTCATATACTCTTTCGACTTTAACTAAGCTTTTGTTGTCGTTATAGAAAGACAAAAAATTAGGATTGATAAAACATGAGTTATTATAAATAGCTTCAAATTTTTGTTTTGATATTTCCGAATTTTTTTCCATCGATTCTAAAAATTTGATTCTAAGTTCATCGTTATGAATAATACTGGTGTGATGAGACTCGTAGACATCATGCGGGTTAATTTCTCTTAGACCATAAAGCTTTAATCTGTGAATGATGTCATCGTCATCACCGCCCCACGTCGGATTATTTTCATCGAAACCGCCAACCGCAGCGAAGCTAGATTTGGTGACTATCATATTGCCATAGTTGGTTTTTGGCGTCACTCTTCGAGAACTACACTCTGTCGTCTCTTGAACTCGAGAAGAAAAAAAATATTTGTCGTTGCGAGTCAATAACTGAATCCAGTGTCGATGATAGTCCATTCCCAAGAACACGTCGGCGTCAGAGAATGAAACAAAGTTTCCACTAGAAAAATGAGAACCTATATTTTTAGCCTTACCACTATTGAACTTAACGTCATCTTCTATGACGATCCTGTTAATGGCTTTAAGAGAATCCGAAAAAAGATCCAGGTATCTTACCGTTTCTTTTTTTAAAGATTCTCCAAAGTCATCCTGTGAACCGTAGTCGACGAAATTAATCTCGTAAGACCAGGGTTGTTGCTGCGTGACTAGAGAAGAAAACGTTTTTAGAAAATGCTCTTTTCTATTTTTTATGGTGACGACTATAGAAAAATCTATCATAGCGAATCACAAAACAATCTTAGATTTCTCAAGTCTTCCATGTCCATACTACAAGAGTGAGCGGCCTCTGTTTTAGATTGCGAATTTTTATTTAACGTAAAGTGCTTCTCAATGTACTTCGCTCCTCGGCGCGCTGCTTCTTTCGCCGCATCGATTCCAACTACGTGATCAGAATATCCGGACACTCTATTGTCAAAAGCTTGCGGTAATACTTGAAGAGCTTCTTCTAACGTGTGTGGATACTTGGGTACACAATGGAAATATTCGACGTTAGTGTGGTCGAAAGGTAAGCCTAGTTTATTCCACTTGCCTAATGAAAAAAAAGTCTTCATACCAGAATCTAACATCGTCTTACAAAGTTCAGGCTTAAGTTCTATCAACGAGCTGGCTATTTTGTTGTATCCGAGATTTGCTTCTTGGATCCATTGAAATCTTTCTTCGTCAAACGCTGAGGCAAAAAAATCTATGTTTAACCTATCGCTAAATTCTGCCAGGCGAAGAAAATCTTCTCGCTTCATTGACAAGTATTCCCACAATTGGCGATCTTGTCCTGGCATTTTATACGTGTCGAAAAGCTGTACTTTGACTGCGTTTGCGCCCATCATCTTAGATTGTAAGATCATCTGCTCGGCTTTTCTCACCGAACCGCCCCATTGTCCGCATATCTCACTTATGATATATGTCATATGTTTTTACCGTATTTATTTTCTAAAATTTCTACGTCTTCTTTAGTATGGACGTCGTACAACTCGCATATATGAAATCCACAATTAGTAGACAGGTCCTGCTGATAGACATAAGGGCCCCTAAATATTCGAAACGCACCGTTTTGCATGTGGTTGTTGTCGACACTAATGATTTCGTTCTTATTATATGATACGAGTTTATCGATTGCTGCGTCGAGGTGAAAACCTTTTATTTCAGGCGAATTGGGTTGTAGAGAAATATATACGTCACTGGGACCTAACTGGGCGTCTATTGCAGATGCTGCTTCCCTGATCGCGACCTGTTTAAACGCGAAGTCGTTCGCGGTCGCTTCTCCACGTACGAAGACCCTAGCACCGAAAGATTCGGCTAACGATGCGATATCCTTTGAATCCGTCGTGACCCACACATCTGGTGCGTACCTGGATTCTTTACACGCCTTAATAGCCCAATAAATCATGGGTGCTCCCCAGATAAGATGGGCATTTTTGTCCTTCAACCTTTTTGACCCACCACGAGCAGGGATAATCACAACGACCTTCATACGATTTTGTCGATTATATCCTTCGAAGAAGTCCTTGTATCGAACAATTTGTCGTTGGCATCCGAGAAATCTTTTGAAAAATTTGTCATCGTTAAGCGATTCACAGAATCAGTTAGCTCCTGAAAAGAATAGTTGGTGCTCAAATTTTGCACGAACGAAAAGTCATATAGAAAATTAAACGGTTTCGTAAAAGGCTTGACGTGAAAGTTAATAAGAGGAACTTGCAAGGCTGTCGTTTCCTCTATTACGCTAGAACTAAAATTGACTATAAACTCGCTGACTTTTATGAGTTCGAGTGACGTGTGAGGATGCCACGAGACATCATCAAAATTGAATTGTGTTATATCCAATTCTTGGATGGGATCTTTCCCGCGAGTCTTTAATACGACTTTGTAACCTAATTTTTTTATATCTTCGGCTATTTTTCTGACAGGCGAATTTCCTATATCTCTCAATCGGGGATAAAATATAGTGACGTATTTATCATCTACAAGCCCATATTTATTTTTGACGTCTTCAAGATTTATTCGAACATCAAATTTGGGAGTTCCCAAATATAGGTTTTTGTCTCCTGTTTTTCCATAGTAATTAGCCGTGAACTGGCTGGACATGACGACTCCAGCGACGTCGTCTACATATTTTTCGTATGAAGCTGTAAAATCCGTCGAGCAACACAGAGAAAAAATTTTAGATTTATCGAGCGACCGTATCTTGGTTCCTTCCACCGTAAATATGATATCGGAATTATTGATCAATTTTTCATCGTGATCGAAAAGAGATACGTTGTAAGAGTTACAAATACTCTTTAACACGTGGTGATGATCTTTGGCAAATGGACAATTATACTTGTTACTTTTTGAAACAAAAATCGTAGACGATAATCCTCTAAAATTTGCCTCTTCTATCAGCGGAATGTAGTACTTTAGATACGTCATTCCATCCAGGATAAAACCTAATTTTTTCATTATCGTTTATTCTTATTTTCTAATTATCCCTAATTAAAGTAAGAATGTACAGTTGCGGAGCATCGGGCCAAAGAAAAACTGTTTTGATCTTTTGAGTTTTATAATCTACGATCGCTGGGACTTCTCTCCTCACGACATCCGATATGTCCTCGTTCGTAGTATAACTAAATTTTTGATTAGACTTTACGTAATACCAAAATAGTTCGACATTGAGATCATTTTTTAAATCGTCATTCCAATAACAAGAATACAAAAAGTTTTTTGGTGTATAGGCGTACTCTTGTTCTTCGTCGCGTAACCATCCCACTTTATAATTGTCGAACCGCCAATGGTCGCCTAACCCCCAGTCTATCATCGCGGATCCACCTTCGTTGAGGTGTTGCTTACACTTTTCTATAAATCGTAAAGGATCATTGGAAAAATATGCACATCTAGTACAAATTATTAGGTCGTAAGTTTGTTTTAACGACCAATCGTCGTTAATGTTCCAGTTGTCGAGTTGTAAGTCATAAAAATGTCTTGTGGGCGCTTCGACAGTAAGCGTAAAAGAATTCTCTTGATCGAATCCTAAGAATGCTACAGAGCCGCATGAATTTATTTCTCCATCAAGAAAACTAGCATATTCTTTGAATATGACAGGGTCAGATCTTCCCATAAAGCCACCGCTCAACACTGTCTTTCCAGGTTTTGACTATAAGGTCATTTTTAAAATTTCTAGTTAAAGAACGCCCTATGTGAGTAGAAATAGGTCTACCATTCAAGTGATATTCTTCGCCACGTTGACTCGTGTCTAGGATTTTTAGCTTGGATGAAGTATCTCGATAACGAGAAGATATTATCTTTAGAACCTCTGTTTGATATCCATTTTTAGAGATAGTTTCCATAATTTCGCAACCGGTATCTAGCATGATAGATTCCCCAATTTGGGTACCATAATACGAGGCAGTTTCTGGTGTCGTAATTATCTTTTTGAGAGAAGGCGTAAAGTCTAATTTTAGATTTTTGAAAATCTCTACGTCGAAGGCACAAGTAATGACGTTAGGTTTATTCACCATCTTGCCATCTGAATGATGGTATTCGCTTCCAATCATTATGGTTTTATCGTTTAGGCTGTTTAGTAATAAAACGTCCCATTCTTTTTCTAGGACTGCTACGTCGGAGTCTAGAAAAATTCCAAACTTGGAATTCATGCTTCTTAACATGAGATTGAGACAATGAGCGTGACCCAAGCTAGATGTGGCAGATGACAGCTCTTCTACGAAATCAAACTTACTAGTATCGTGATTTTTTGTTATCTCGTCTTTGTTGACGCCAGGTTTATTGACGCCAATCAAAAAACGATAATTCAATTTTTTAGATATCGTAAACTCTATAGTTTCAATTAAAAAATTGGCGAAATATTCGCTGTTAGGTCCACATGGAATTGCTATTTGTAAATCGTGCATCTTACTCACTCTTCCGAGAGTAAACCATTGTAACGTATTCTCTATTGTTAACCAGTCGAGGTGCAGAACCAACTTCGATAAATCCTAATTTCTTATAGAGATTATATGCTATCGTATTATCTCGATAGACATCCAGCCAGATGACTGAATAATCATTTTTGTATAGTTGAATTAGACATTGATAGGCTGCCTTCGCGTACCCTTTACCTCTTTGTAATGGAGAGATATCGCAACCTATGCAGATAGAATTACCTGTATTGTGACTCGTTCTAATATAACCTACTCTATCCGCCCCCCAGTTGATAATAAACCAGGCTGGCGATTTTTCTTTAAACCACTTGGCGGTTTCTTCTAGGGAAATAATTTCAGTATTTTCTAGTTGGCTTCTAGTGGTGAGATCGTTTCGAATATCGTTAATAAACTTTAGATCATCCTCAGATATGGGTCTAAGACTTATCACGACTACTCTCTCAATAGTTGTTGACCGTATCGATGATCTTGTCTAAGTCGGCGTCGCTTAACCACCAACCAACGGGTATGTTAATCATCTTGTTGCAAAATTCTTCTGTGCCATGAAGATCTTGTCTCTTGAAGTCCTTGAAGACGCTGTATCGATCGTTGCGAACGTGGACGACATCCGAAGCTATTCCATTCTTCGCAAGGTTCTGTTTGAATTTTTCCTTGTCGTCGACCAGCAGAGAATAGATCCAATAAGAGGAAGCGCCGAGTGGGTCACGGCGAAGTTTGGTCACCTTCGGATTGTTGATCTTTTCATCATAGAGTTTACCGTTCTTTTTGTGAGATCCCACGATGAAATCTAGATGCTTCATCTGTTCGAGACCGATGATAGCGTTGACATTATTCATGTGGAATTTATATCCGGACTCTGCGATGTCCTGCTCCCAACGAGATCCTGGATATTTTCTGTCTAGACCGAACCATCTCATCTTCTTAATCCTGACGTCATCCGATGTCGACGCCGAACAAATAGCGCCGCCGTCGACCGTGGTCAAATGTTTGATAGCCTGGAAAGAGAAACAGACGTAGTCGGAATGACTACCGATTGGCTTGTTGTCGTACGATGCTCCAAGGGCATGTGCTGCGTCTTCTATGACTTTAATGTTTGGGTCGTATTGCTTGACGATCTGTTGCACAGAATTGATGTCGAATGGTTGCCCAGCCCAATGAACGGCGACGACTGCCTTTGTACGTTTTGACAACCTCTTTTTCACAGACTCTGGATCTATGTTACCTGTTGTAGGATCGATGTCTGCAAATACCAACTTTGCTCCCGTTAGATGAGCTGGTTCGTTGGTCGCCATGCAAGTCATGGGCGTCGTAATAATTTCGGTATCAGGACTGAGATCAGATAACCTATAAGCGAGAGCTAGCGCAGACGTACAACTATTTACTAAAGAGCAATTAGAGTTACCCACGTAAGAACCAAATTCATTTTCAAACTTATCAGAAAATTCTCCTTCGGTTATGACTCCCGCATCAAAAACTTCTTGTATTTTTGCTCCGATATTGGGCGGCACGTGTATCTTAAAAAGCGGTATCATTTTTTATTCCTGTAAAATTCGATAATTTCTATTAACGATTCTTCGAAATTTCTCTTTGGAGTCCAGCCCAACTTTGTTATCTTTTGAAAATCCAACGCATATCTTAAATCGGCACCGGCTCTATCTGAACTATAATCTGCGCTATCTTTAAAGTTTAAATTTAGAACCTTACAAACTCGCTCAACGACTTCATTGACAGAGTATTCTTCTTCAGAGGCAATGTGATAGACTTCGTTTAATATCCCGGTATCAATGACTTGTAATATTGCCTCGACGTTGTCTTCGACGTGAATCCAGTTTCTAACGTACGAACCGTTACCGTGAATAGGAGCTTTTTCTCCTGCTAATAATTTTGTAATAACTCTTGGTATCAACTTTTCGGGATGTTGTCTCTTACCATAGTTGTTCGTAGTTCGAGTCATCAAAAATGGTATATCGTAAGTTCTTGACCAGGCAAACAAAATTTGTTCTGCTGCGGCTTTAGTTGCAGAGTAAGGATTACTGGCTTTGTGTCTGTCTTCTTCCTTGAAGAATCCTTCTTCAATGTCTCCAAAGACTTCATCTGTACTGATCTGTACGAATAACGGACTTACATATTTCTGAGCCGCTAAAGTACTTTTTACTTTGTTGTTCTTTATTATCTCCAACAAATTATAGACGCCCTTGATGTTAGAATTTAGAAAATTAAAACTTTCGGTTATCGAATTATCTACGTGAGACTCAGCTGCAAAATTTACTATGACGTCGCAACGAGGTATTTCTTTAATGTCGCAAATGTCTTTTTGAATAAATTCATAGTCGCCAACGAATTTTATATCTACGCTCGACGCGTAAGTAACCTTATCAATGTTGGTTACACTATGACCTAGAGATAAACACTTTTCTATAAAGTGACTACCGATAAATCCCAATCCGCCAGTTACTAAAAAACGACAAGGTTTCTTTAGTCTTTTTTCCATTTTTTAAATTCGCTCCAGTTCTTAAACTTTATGGTATCGGGATCATCGGGATGCCAAGACGGACTAGGACAATTTATGATGATAGCTAATTCATCGCCACGATTAGATAATTTTATCGGCACGTTAGCTGGAATGATAGCAAGATCTATCATGTTATTTGCATCTTCTTTAGAAGATAATAAAACCATTTTTGTCGTATCATCGGCGAGCGTCTCTATTTCGACGTCGCCCTGTATACAAGTCATATACGCAACTCGACGTTCATGAAGTATGATGTCTTTTTCTATCCGAGGAGCTATCGTCGTAGCATAAACCATTTTAGGCTCGTGACCTTCGTTGGTTTCATTGTCCCAATTTCTATAGATGGGAATCATGTGACCATCGGGTGTTTTTATCTTTTGAATCTTTTTTAAGACTATCATGCTAGGTCTTCCATGAAACAAAATTCTACGTCGGTTTGCGATTGTATAAATTTCTTTAACTCGTCGGTTTTTTCTTCGCTTAAATAATTCGAATCCCATTCGCATGCGTGATATACGACTTCTGTGTAAGGAGAAAAAGCTTGCAAAGCATCGAAGGGAGGATTACAGTTGTAGTAAACTACTTTGCTAAAAGTGTTTTCCGCACCATCATAAATTTTCTTAGCATACTCCTTGGGAGAAAGAGCTAATATTTCTATACCCATTTGTTGAGCTACGTTTATGGCGTCCGAAGACATTCTCCACGCAGGAGGTCTAAACACGGGTTTAAAGACTTCTTTTAATCCCGCCTTGTCGACTACTTCAAGCATGGTTTGAAATTTTTGTATAGCCTCTTCTGCGTTTAGGCGTTGGAACTCGTCGTTGTCACTTACGCCAGGTATTCCGTGATAAAATCCATGATAGCAAATTTCGAAATTTTCTTTTGGAAGCTTACTGATAAAATTACAAAAATCGGGAAAACGTTCAATGCTTAAAGGTTCGATTGTAACTGTTCCTGGTTTAATAGTTCTCCAATAAGATACCGGAACGAAGAGACTAAACTTCGCTTTTGGAAATATCGATATAATTTCGTTACATCTCTCTACGACCTTTATGGAGGCGCGAGGATGCGGCGAAACATCGTCTATACTAATGTTGATTTTCATGTGATAGACTCAAATAAATTTACATATTCTTTTGCCATATCCAACGAATGCCTCGTTGAAGACATTCTGATAAAGGTAGAATAAATTAAGTCCATATAGTTTTCCAAGATATGCGTCAATTCTTCCATATCGGTATAAGAAAAACCGTAGTCTTTACAGTATTCGCATATGCTACCTCCATCGGAGTGATAAAGCACGGGTAGATTCATAGCAATTGCTTCGAGAACATGATTCGCGCCGGCTTCAAATTTAGAAGCCGTAACATATACGTGATAATTCGACAACTCATCGATTAATCCATTTACGTCGTGCGGAGGTAGGTGTCTTGTAAAAGAAATATTTTGCGGTTTTCTCCCAATGTAGGTAAACGTAAATTTTTCAGAACCCAAACAATAATTGTCGAGTTTTTGATAAAAATCGAATCCTTTATTGGCGTTATCTGACCAATGGTGTGTTACAAGATTAATTTTTCCGTCAAAAGATTTTTCATAATCTTTAAGCGTAATAAACTCTGGCAAAGGCGCATTTTGAATCACGCATTGGTTCGAGTTATTTTGATTCAAATATTTTTTTGCCCAATCGCTAGGAAATACTAGAACATCTGCGTGAGGCGTTGTGCTTTTCAATAATTCAAAAAGTTCTGGTTTGCCGTGAGTTCCAAGATCGCCAACCCTTTGAAGAATTTTTTTTCCGAATTTTTTTTTATATTCTAACATCTTTTCAAAACTAACGTTTTGATTAGGTCTAGGGTCGAAACAAACGATTAGATCGACGTCTTCGTTGTTAAGATCTAGTTGTTCTTCGAATAAAACTGAGTGACCACGACTAGTGCATTCACTTACAATAGATGAAAGAACTTTAGAACCGCCACCCCAAGGTCCTTGAACCGGTCGTCTGTTGAAATAAATTTTCATAATTTTTCCCAAATCCTAGTTTGATTAGGTTGGCGATCGGGGGTTTCTCCAAGCAATAATTTAAAATCTTTATCTAGGTTTTGGTAATATAGATCTCTTTGTTCTGCGGCTGAATCTAGGTCTGGCCCTGGTTGTTCGTTTGGATCGTGAGCGTGTTTAATAAAGTTTTCGCAGAATAATCCGCCTTGTTTCATCTGCGCTGTAAGATTTTCAAGCGTGGCGACGGGACTTGGGACATGCTCTAAAACCTCAAATATAAAAACAGCGTCTAGCTTTTCAGAATATTGTGGCAAAGAATTAGGCAATATCGTTATTGGTTCAAAAGTTACATTTCTCAAGTTTCTAGATTCAATTAATTTTTTTAGTCGCCATGCGCCGAACGTAAAGTGTTCGCTTTCTACGTCTGAAATATGCACGCTTAATTTTTCGGCAGGATCAATGTTTTCTAACAGCGTATAGGTAAATGGCGCTACTCCACAACCGTATTCGCAAAAAACAGAATTTCTTTTTACGGTTCTTGTCAAAAATTCTAGATGTACTTGCGTCATGTCTTTATGACGCACGACTTGTCTAAAAGCAGACCAAGCGCCTTGATCTTTGTAGAATTGGAAAATTTGTTCTTCGCTATCTCTAGGTTTAGAAGCCCAAATTTCTTCAAAGGTTAAATTACTTACAGCATGAGTTGTTGCCGAAGCAGGAAGGCTTGGTTTTCTGTTAGGCTTCCGTGTGCCGAGTTCGAGCGCTACATCAGGAGAAACGCCATAATATTCGCACAAATCGTCGTACCAGTTTTTATAATAAAATACATTTTCCATAACATTTAATCTGTAAGTGAGGTTATCAAGTCTCTATACTTTTTGAAGCCTTCGTTTAATTTTAATTTTTCAACTTCAGGTACTGTCGGCGTCGCCGTAGTGACATCATCGGATATAGATTCTTCGGGCAATACTAAATTAGCAATACCAATATTGCGCGAAATCACGGGAATGTTTAACAGCCCACATTCGATAAGCGACTGAGGTCCGCCTTCCGCTCGGGACGTAACGGGATACAAGTCCAGCGTTTGATATAACTCATTTATCGTTTCTTGCGATGGTCTATCAAAATAGGTGTAAGGTATGCCGGCTTGTTCTAGTCTGGATATCACATATTGACGACGCCAACCTGCCAAGACAACATGAATTAGTTTATTAGTCGACCAAAGTTTTTCTACGGCATCTACAAATAGATCCGGACCTTTTTCTAGTTTTGGAGTCTTTAGATCATGACCTTCTGTGTCTCTTTGAAACGATCCAATCAAGTATCCGTTAGACACTAGACCATGCTTTTTTCTTAGCGTCTGTTTATCTTCTGTTGGTCTCCAGATTTTTTGATTAGCCCAATATGGAATTACGTGTATCGGTTTTTTAGTTAATTGTTTTACGATACTTTCTGTGTGATGATTGGGCACGTGATAGGCATCAGTAATAGAATCTCTTTGTTGAAAATCTGATAGCTTGCTTTGATCGAATTTTTCAATAACGATATGATGGATAGTGGTGATTATCTTTTTGCTTGTCAATAGCGCGGGATTGATGTTTTTGTAACACCAGCTAGCGAGCAACCATATTACGTCTGCTTGACTTGGGTCGTTAACTGATATATCTGAATTATCATTGTACCATTCGGTAGCCAATCTATCAACGATCCAGTCTTCCGACGGTCTTAATACGAAAACTTTGTTCATGACTGGAAAATGGCCTTTTCCTTCTCGGCCAACGCGATATCGTGTTCTACCATTCTTTTTACGAGCAATTTAAAATCTACCTGAGGAGTCCAACCCAGAACTTCCTTAGCTTTTGTAGCGTCGCCGATGAGAGTATCTACTTCGGATGGTCTCATGAATTTCTGGTCTATTTTGACATACTTTTCTTTATCTAACTCTGCGATTGCGAATGCTTCATCAATAAATTCTTGGACGGAATGTCGCGTTCCAGTACCGATGACATAATCGTCTGGTTTGTTTTGTTGCAACATGAGCCACATCGCCTCTACATATTCGGGAGCATAACCCCAATCTCTAAGCGCAGATGTATTGCCCATCCTTAGTTCGTCTTGTAGACCGACTTTAATTCTACCTACTGCTCGAGTGATTTTACGAGTAACAAAGTTTTCTCCTCGACGTTCAGATTCATGATTGAATAAAATGCCCGAACATGCAAACATGTCATACGACTCTCTATAGTTTTGCGTGATATAGTGAGCGTATACTTTCGCACAGCCGTAGGGGCTACGCGGATAGAACGGAGTCTCTTCGTTCTGTGGAGTAGATCTTACTTTACCGAACATCTCGCTCGACGAGGCTTGATAAAACTTACAATTTAATTTTGAACGTTTAATAGCATCAAGAAGATTGAGCGCCCCAAGCGCTGTTACTTCCGAAGTGTTAACCGGTTGTTCGAAAGATATACCGACGTGGCTTTGTGCGGCGAGATTATAGATTTCGTCGGGTTGAACTGTTTCTAACATGGCTCTCATGCCTGATGCGTCCATTAGATCGCCGTGATGTACCTCTAGCTTTTGCGAAAGCATTGCGCCTTTTAAGTGACCCCATCTGTCAGGAGTAAATTGAGTAGATTGTCTGATAAGACCGTGAACTTCGTAACCCTTCGAAATTAAAAGATCAACCAGGTAACTACCATCCTGACCTGTAACACCCGTTATGAAAGCCTTTTTATTCATATCACGATCTCTTTTTTACTTCAAGAATAAACGGTGACGCGAAAGGTGTATTGGAAAAAACGCTGGCCAATAATGCCAATTCTTTAGTTTCTACATTTTTTACACTAGCTCTTTGTGAAAATATGTTGGGATCTAATTCTTGATTGCCATTTATGGAGACGGCATCATAGTACATTTGGCACACCATATTCATGGCTTCGTTGCTTATTTCTATTTTCGATTCTTGAAATATGTCTACGAAAGTTTCGAATATGTCTTGATAGATCGACGTGCATGTCGCCGAGTTTAATTTTTCATTTTTATATTTAACAAGCTTGGTTGTCAATAACTTGCTGACAGATTCATGTATATTTTTCATATTGATCCTAGGGCTTCCATATAGCGGCGACTGACGTCTATTATGTCGACGCTCGAGGCAATTTTATTTTGTCTCTCCTTAGAATAATCTAAGACCGGCGGAGAATAAAGGTCGAGTGGCGACATGTCCCAGTCTAAATCATCAACAATCTTTGCGCTTAATCCTGCTATTTCTTTTGTTCCACCGCTGGCGGCTACTATTAGTTTGCACCCTGCGACGCGTGCGTCGACGACGACATTTGGGCAGTGATCCAAAAATGCCAGATGTAAAAAAGTTGTCGATCTCTTGTAAAGAGAGACGCAATCTTCCCAAGAAAGCTGTCCTGTATAAAGGATCCTCGGGTGTTGTATTACGTAATCAGGATTTTCACCTGCTACTACCATGCAAGCTGTTTCAGGCGCTTTTTCTAAAAAATAATTAATGTTATCTCTTAGTCTTTTATGAGGACGCCAGGAAGAAGCACAGGACCACACCTCCGAGTATTTATCCAATTCGACATGGGCGAGTGGCTGGATAGAGCTTATCGTTTCTAGACAAGTACCGTTATTGATTACAATTGATTTTTTAGATTGTCCAAAATATTTTTCTGTTAGCTTTTTGTTAAAATTAGATTGATATATCACTAAGTCTGCAACGTCATATGACCCCCTGATAGGAGCATTCATCAATTGCCAATCTTGTCGAGAATTAAAATAAATTCCGTCGAGACGAAGGGCTAGTTTCGCTTTTTTTTGAGTGGCAGATATAAAAGAAAGTTGAATATCAGGATTTAAAATATTTGTTCCTATTGTGTGGCCCGTCTTTTGAGCTTCTAACGTTAACCTACGACCGAATGAATTAGGGCCCGAAGAAGAATTAACGTTGACGTTATCTAATAGTATCTTCACTCTAAAAATCCTCTTTCACGAATAGTCTCAGCTGACATTTTTTGATTGATCGCTCTATCCGAAGTAAATAAATTCTTATTTCCTAGATCAATATTGTAATGATAACCGACTACGGGTATGAAGTTCAACTTCTTTCCTTCTCTATGGGAGAGGTGCATCATTGGTAAGAATATTGCTTGGTCACATGCGATCATGATGTACTCGCCTGAGTCTGTAAAAAAGTTAGCTTTTGGAACTTTACGAAGTCGTTCGGCACGAAACGTCTTAAGATGACTCGAAACCCACGGGTGCTGATAGACAGTTTGATTTGATTGTAGATTTAGGGGTCCAGAGATATTTCTTGGTGTATAGCTCCATCTATGTGCCGTCCAGGCGACAGCTTGAGATGGATCCTTATACGTTTCATTGAGTATCCATAGTAGATCGTTTTCCAATAGCCAGTCTCCGCCATCTAATCGACACACAATCTCGTCATCTTCTATGGACTCTAAAGAGGAGAGAGTGTTACGAACTTCTCCGTGTTTCTCTATCCTGTCTACTAGGGTAAATTTGTCTCGGTGGATAGACCCGTCGACTACTCGCTTGACGAGACTAGGTCCACTATCGGTAGACATATCATTAATAACAATAGCTCTCCACTCATCATAGCTTTGGGCCATCATAGAGTGGAGCGTATTTGATATGTCTTCTTCCGCGTTGTAATACGGAATGACGAAGACAAAACGATTCTTCACGCGATGGTCTCCGAACCAAATACACGGTCCTTATTCGCCATCACGGTCGGCTCAGATTTTTTAATAACTAACCATGGCGTCGGTTTGGAGAAATCAACACGGTGGTGAAAGATCCAACCACCAAGTTCAGTCTTCATACGAATTGCAAGATCTTTAATCTCCTCGTCAGTCACGTCGGACCATTTTTTATCAAAAAACTTATTATTCTCTGGGACGTCTTCTTGTGCTTGATTATAGAGTGAAGTCCAGTGGCGTGACCAGAAGCCCTTATAGGTGTGGATCTTCCTCTCGAGATCATACCAAGAATAATGATAAACTCCAGGGAGTTGTTCCACGACTTGATTAAGCCAATTTTCATAAGCCACGAGAGCTTGTTTGTTACCACTCATCGCCGCTCGGCGAGCAGAATCGACTTCATTCGTGTAGAACGATACGCATGGTACATTTTCCAGCGTATCCCTATAGATGTAATCGTCGCCATCTGAACCGATAGAGAACATGGTACCCTCATCGTCAAATCTACGATGTGATTTTGGTAGACCATGGGTGATATTGGGGTTATTTCGACTGAGTCGCCACTTCCATGGATTGATGTCGACTCGAACCTTTTCTGGACCACCCCAATATTCAATGACTGGCAGCGCAATGAGATCGACACCTTTTGGAAATTTTTTCACAAGATCAAGAACTTTGACGTAATCATCTTCGTGAACAACTTCGTCGATATCTACCTGCCAACAGAAGTCCGCTGTACATTTCGCTCGAGCTTCGGCTTTTTGTTGACCGTTGAAGAGAGCAAATCGCTTGTCGTTCCAGTCTCTGACTACCTGGAATGGTTTGACGCGAGGATCGAGCTTTTGAATTTCTAGAAGACGCTCCCAAGTTCCATCTGTGGATCCACCGTCGACGATGACAACCTCATCGCAAAAACCTAGAAGAGACTTGATAGATTGTTCCCAGGGGTAGTTTTGTTCGATGCAGTTTCGAGTTTGCGTATAACCGCTAATCGTGGGCTTATAGTTCATCATATTTCTAATTCCGTTCCAAAATAGTCCTGGTGCTGCGTAGAGGTATTCTTCGATCGATTCAACATCGTCTGTGGCGAACCATTCTTCGTCCTTGTGCTGAACGTTATCATTAAGATGAAGTTCGCACCCTAAAATTTTGGCTTCGATAACCATACGAGGGCACGTGTCTTTTCCTTTGGGAAGATATACGAAACCTTCTGCTGCTGCCATTTTTGCAAGAGTCGTTTCGTATGGCACGTTCCACAATACTTCAAAGTCCTTATCATTTTCTTGACACCAAATCTTTGCGTCGTCGAAACCTTTTATCCACGATTCCGACCCTAGGGTTATCCAGGTTTTTCGTTCCTCGTTGGACTTCTTGATGCCTTCTCTGAGCGCCCTGATGGTCCCTAAAGTTTTTTTATCAAATACGCTGGATAGAACAATACTTGATTTTTCCAATAAAAACGGGAATAGGCTGGTGTAATGGGATTTTTGTCCCTCAGACATCCACCACATTCCTTCGGCACCGTGATAAAAGGCCGAAATTAATTTCCCATTAATTTGTTCGTGGCAATCGCATTGTTGTTTGGCGATACTAGCGTGTTTTTCTGGGGATCTATAGCGACAATACTTGTAATCATATTCTAGGATTGAATACTTGAGATTAGCAACTATGCTGGGGATTAATTGTGGATTAAGAGCCGAAAAATTCCCAAATATCCAAAACTTGTCTACTCCTTGCCTCAGTAAGTCCATCGTAAGTTCTTGAGACTTAAGTTTCATGACTTTAAAAGGGGATTCTACGATGAGAGCTTCAGAAGTCAGTTCTGCTCCGCCGACATAATCTTCAACAAATAAATCGGCAACAAAAATTATTTGAGCTTGAGAGTCTATTTGAATTTTCTGTCCAAATATTTCTTCTTTTAGATTAAATGTAGACATATTTAATATTCTGAATGATCTTATTATCTGTAAAATTTAAATCTTTATTTAGATAAATTTATCTAATATTTTTACTAGAAAATAATACTTAACCTAGGGTCGTATGAACAAAAAAACTTTTCACAAAAGAATTGTTGAAGAGGATGAATATGGTAACGATTCAGAGGATCAAAATTCTCGAAGCTTATTGAAAAATATTCACAATAAGATAGACAAAAGCGCTGCTTTAAATGGCGGATTTGATAGACTTTTATTTAAGATAGACGGCATCGAAAAAAGTCAAATTCAAATCGTCGACAAGGTCGATAAAATACACGAAGCTATCTATAATCCCGACGATGGACTTTTTTCTAGGATAGCAGCTAACAAAGCGTCTCAAATAGAGGCTGTGACCATGGTAGAAAAACAACTCATTGAAATTTCTAGCTGGAAACAACAATATGAAGACGACAGCGAAAATTGTGAAAAAGAGACCGACGAAATACAGAACAAAATAATTAAAATCGAAAAAGCTTTAGACGATCTAGAAAAATTTAAATCACTAGCTGCAGCTGCTGGTAAATGGGCTGCTGCAGCCGTCGGTGGCGCCATAGTTTCTTACGTAGCCGAGATTATTTATAAACTGGGAAAATAAAACCAGTTGAACACTTCTATAGTTTTCTTTATTATTATTTTGTGGAAATAGTTACTGAAGGACTAGATCGGTGTTTGATAGATGTTTTAAACAAATACGAAAGTTGTTTTAACTCTAATTTGGGACTGCAAAATTTACAGCAAATAAAATTTGAAAATTCTACGAAGGCAGCAGTTTCTAATTTGTTATTGATGCATTTGTTGAAAGTAGAATCGTTATCAGCCGGAGCTGCTGATTTGATGCTACAATTTCTTTTTAACAAAGATAAAAAGAAAGACGAAGTCGGTATTTGTCAAAAACTAGATTCTAGTTTGTTAAAAAGACTTTTATCATCGTACGTTGATAAGTCTTTGGAAGACCTGGTTAACGAATCGCTAAATTTAGCTGGATTAACTGGCAAAGTGGTATTGATAAAACAACGCCCGCAGCAAGATAAAGATGTACTGGAATTGAACGACGGTAGTTTCTTTTCCGACGTTATTTCAATACTAAAATTAAAAAACTCGAAATATCTAAACCCCAGAATCGTTTGTATCGATGGATATATCGAATCCGTTTCTGAAATACACCGCATACTAGAAGATGCATCCAACCTAAAAGAGAATGTTTTTCTTTTTGTGAGAGGTATATCTGACGATGTCGCTCACACTCTCAAGGTTAATTACGATAGAGGCACTTTATCTGTGTTACCATTCATCGTTAATTATGACTTAGATGGTGTTAATCTATTGAATGATATTGCAGTCGTTTCTGGTGGCGACGTAACGTCTTCTTTAAAAGGACAACTTATAAATAATATCGATATATCGTGTGCCCCGCGTGTTGACTATATCAGCACCAGCGATTCAGGAGTATTGATAGAAAATGTTGCAACCAAAGCGAACGTAGATCAACACATAAATTTTCTTCAAAAAAAATTATTAGAACTTGATCAAGTAGCCGCTAAAGATCTTATTTCAAAAAGAATAAAAAATCTTGGCTCCAATAGAGTTACGATCTCTTTGAGAATAGATCAAAATATTTCTAAAAGAAGTTTTATGATCGACCGCGCGCTGAGAGCTACAAAAATAGCTTCAACCCACGGAGTCGTCGAAGTTAACGATAGGCTATATCCGTTAACTTCTTTTACGATAGCCAAGCTCTATTGTCAACAATTTTTAAACGAGTATCGTAATCTAGGCACTATTATTTCAATTTAGTTTGGAAGCCCCGCTGCGTCTTTTCCTTTTCCTTGTGCTGCCGCTACGACGCCTCGAACAAATGCTTGTTGCGGATTTTGATTATTTTCTTTATCTTGACCTTGCTTTTTTTGTTTTTCTTCTTGGTCTTTTTTCATCTTTTTTAAGTTGGCGTCGATCTTCTTTTGAATTTCTGTTTTAAATTCTTTTTCAAAATCCGACATCAAACCCCTAACGAATCCGTCGGTTTGTTCATCGTCAATATTTTTTTCGGCCATTAGTTCTTGTAGTGTCGGTATGACCAATGAAGCCTCGTACGATCCAACTTCGTAATTCATTTTTTTCATTAATGCGGTTAATGCCTTACCGTCTGATATCCCGGCATTTTTTGCCGCGGTTTGTGTGGCTTTAGTTAACGCTGATTTTATTTTTTCTGATGGTGCCTTACCTGGTTCGTTGGTTTTTTCTTCACCAGCTTTTCCTTCTTTATCAGAAACTACTTCGGGTTTTGTTAAATTAGGATCGATGTTTCCACTCGTTGTACCCGTCTTTAAAACTTTTGAAATTTCTCCAAGTTGTCCTGGAGTCGCGAAGAATAAATCAGCGACTAATTTAGGTGTATCAATACCGGGAATCGTTTTAAATATCTTTCCAAAAGTTCCTGCTGGAATAAATGCTTTAACTAAGTTATTTTCAATAGTCTTTCTTACTTTTTCATCCGCAAGAACGCGCAACGTTTGCTTCATTTTATCTTTATCTTTTTCGATATCAGGGATGTTATTTTTTAAAACCGTAGGAAGAATTTTAAATCCAGCTTCGAGCGCGCTTACCATTGCTAGTCCTCCAAGTATTGGGTTCTTCGCAGGCGCTTTGCTAAATAAACTGCTCATTTTTCCCTTAAATCTCGAAAAACCAGTGCCACCTGTGAAATTATTAATTTCTTTTATAACTTCATCGATAGCACCAGAAAGTAGAATCATTCCTGCATTCTTGGCAAGATCATTTATTTGTGTAAGTTTTTCAATAATTTCGGTTGCTTCTTGATACTCTTTTTCGTCTAAAGCTTCAAGTAACATTTCTACTTGATAGTCGACATTATTTTCCAGCAACGCACCTTCGACATTTTTTACTTTAGTCTTAAGTTCGTTCAATTTCTTTAACTTATAATTTCGTTTTAGTGTTGTCATTGCTCTCTCGGCGATGCGACGTTTACTGATATCGATAAATATTGTATTCTTTTTTTTGGGTGGTAAAAATGAATCAAGTAGATAAAATATCTAAAGAAGTTTTGAATTTACTTAATTATTCTAAAGACGTAACAACTATCAGTTTAAATTCTGCAAATAATTCTGGTAAACTTGAACCCAAGTTAACTGATGATCAACTTAGATTAGTCGTTAACTTGGTTGAAAATTCCTTGTCTCAAGGTTATCAAAATGGTTTAAATACCTTTCAAAAGACGCTAAAGACGACTCTTGAAATTAAGGTCGCTGATGAAACTACAAAAAAGAAAAAATGAGTAGAGGACAAAAACACCTCGTTAAGTGCCGGTGTGTTCTACCTCAGTTCAAAAAACTAGAGAATCCACCGCCTCATCATTTTATCGTTTTTTCTGCTTTAGACGATGGAGGAAACGTTACAATTAAATATGCTCAATGCAACAATTGCGGAATTATACACAAGGTCATCGATGTTTGTAAGTCAGAGATATTGCCTACCAAAGAAAACATGAATTCTTTGTTAAGAGTCGAAGATATTAAGCCTTCTTTGCATTCTAATTTTGTTAACGTACTTGAAGCAAACTCTGCTGACCTCGCAACTTGGGAAGCCGTGCGATTTATTATAGAAAATAAAAATTGGGGAGAATTCGTGGTTATGACCAGCGAACATGAAGGCGCCGAAATTCATGGTAAGTATATCGTAGTATTGAGCGATTCGCTTTGCAAAGTAGAAACCTTTACTAGATCTTCAGGATTATTGATATGAGCGAACTTTACGGAAAAACGAACGCAGATAAGTTAGCTGAAGAAAACATAGTTGCTCGAAAAATTGTTAGCGAGATAACACAATTTGGAATATCTGAAAGACAAAAATATCTTGTCATGTATTATCTAAGTCTAGAATTAGAAAACATTGAACACACCCAGAATATTTCTGGGTTTTTAAAAGAATTAGTACCGAGCTTAACGATCACTGGAATATACGAAGGGAGCACGTGATGGGCAGATCAGTTAGTGCAGCTTATAAGAATAAATCAAATAGTATCGATGATTCTTACTATATCTCGAGTCTCGCCCATGGTGCAGATGATAGACTCGTAGTTCTTCATGGAGAAGTCAACGAACATTCCATATCGAGCGTCATAGTCCAGCTTCTTCATCTTGCCAATCAAAACCATAGACCAATCCACTTAGTGATATCAACTTACGGTGGTTCTGTCGACGAGATGTTTTCTCTTTATGATACGATTAAGTTTCTACCGTGTCCTGTTCACACGATTGCTTTAGGCAAAGTTATGTCTGCTGGTGTTTTGCTTCTTGCGTCTGGCGTTAAAGGTAAAAGAATGATTGGTCGTTCTGCTCGCATCATGATTCACCCTATTTCAGGTGGAGTTTTGGGAAATGTTTTCGAGGCCATGAACGAAATGAAGGAATTCGAGCGGTTACAAGATTTGATGGTTTCTGCGCTCATGTCAGAAACAACAATGAAAAAAGAAGAAATAGATAAACTCATGAAGGCAGGTCACGACTTTTTCGTGACGCCAGAGCAAGCTATTAAGATGGGGATTGTCGATAAGATAATCGGCGATAAAAAGTAATTTGCAAATTAGCACGGCATTGGTGTATCATTAACTGATGCCAAAGCACCCATACGATCACTATTTTCCATTTTCAAAAATCAGGAAAGAGCAGCGTATTGCTATTGAATATGCTCTTGAAGCATTTGAAAGTGGAAAAAAGCGTGTAGTTCTTGAATTGGGCACAGGCGTTGGTAAATCAGCTACGGGTATATGCGTGGCTAGATATATGGAGGCTCATGGAACATCGCTGTATGATCAAAAAGGCGACGTTCTTACAGGGGCTTACGTCATTACCACGCAAAAGATACTGCAACAACAATATCTAAACGACTTTGGACCATCGACGGGCAAGGGTTTGGTTAGGTCTATTAAATCATCTAACAATTATCATTGTGAATTTTATGAAGATCAAACATGCGCAGAATCTAAAAGAATATTGTCCAAATTGAACAAGCAATTGACCGGAACAGAGTTTCAAAAACACTGTAAAGTTAGTTGTCCTTATTCTATAGAGAAACAACAATTCGTAGAATCGCCCATTTCTATTACAAATTTTCCGTATATTCTTGCGGAGTCCACATACGCGGGTAAACTAGAACCCAGGGCATTACTCATCATCGATGAAGCTCACAATATAGAAGCCGAATTGGGCAAGTTTATCGAAGTTACTTTTTCTGAAAAATTTGCGAGAGATATTGTTAAGTGTAAACCCCCTCGTAATGATTCACAAACTATTATCTACGAGTGGATAAAAACTACTTATTTGAAGGCTCTAAAGAAGCACATGTCTTCGTTAGAAAAATCATTATTAAAACTTAGTAACGATATCGAAGGATATGGAATACATTCAAAACAATACGAGATTTTAGATAAGCATCTCAATAAAATTGATAAATTTATTGAGGTCTACAAACCTGAAAATTGGATAATGAATGTAGCTCTTCCGGCGTTCGATAACAAAAAAGCTGGTAAGAAATACGAATTTAAGTCTATTGATGTTTCTCCATATAGTCAAGATACTCTCTTTAAGCTAGGTGGCAGGGTACTCATGATGTCTGCTACCATTGTTGATAAAGATATTTTTTGTTCGTCTCTAGGTTTAGACCCAAACGAAGTAGCGTATCTATCTATTCCCTCTCCGTTTCCTGTCGAGAATAGACCTATTCACTATATTTCAGCGGGTAGTATGTCAAAATCGGCAATAGAAAAAACGCTACCAGTAATCGTTGAAACATTAAAAATGCTACTTGATAAACATGGAACAGACAAGGGCATAATTCATTGCACCAACTATAGAGTTGCCAAATATATACGGGAAAATATTGACTCGCGGCGATTGTTGTTACATGACTCGAATAACAGAGACGAAGTTTTAAAACTACATATTGACAGTGTAGAACCCACTGTTCTTTTGAGTCCGTCGATGATGGAAGGCGTAGACCTAAAGGATAACTTAAGTAGATTTCAAATAATTTGTAAGGTTCCATTTCCCTACTTGGGAGACCTAGTGGTAAAGAAGAGAATGGAACTCAACAACAAGTGGTATCCTTATACGACTGCCAAATCTATCATTCAGTCGCTGGGTAGATCTATCAGAAATGAAACTGACCACGCTATTTCTTATATTCTCGATAGCGATTGGGAGAGGTTCTATAGGATGAATAGCGATTTATTTCCGAAAGAATTTAACACGGTTATTTGTTGATTATATTTACTGTGCGATTTCTAGAAATATATTCTAGATACATCTTAGGAGAAATATCATGGATAATAGCCCTGTTTTGGATAAGTGGAACGAGCTTAAGACTTTGGTTGAAGCTCTCGAGTCAGACGTAGTAAAAAATGCTAAAGGAACTGCCGCAGCTGGAGTTCGAGCGCGTAAAGGTCTTCGTCAACTTCAAACAAAATCTAAGGAGCTCGTCAAGCTCACGATTGAGCTTGACAAGAAAGATTGATTGTGCCTCGTCGTCACAACAGAGCGATTCTCGCCGATATTGTTAATCTAGGATTAGATCCTAAAAAAAATTATACTAGGGTTAACAAGGCTGGAAATTTGGTCGGCGACCTCGATTCGGCAAAAACCGAAGTCCGGGTCGAGCTTAAACAATCGCAAAAAGTTGAAGAACCAAAGGTAGAACCAAAGGTAGAACCAAAGGTAGAACCAAAGGTAGAACTTCCGATTAGCGAAGTACTATCTGAAGAATCGGTCGCAGAACATGAAAATATTTTATCTACTGAGACTATTGAAGAAATAGTCGAAGAAGTAAAAGTAGAAGAAATTCAAGTTAAGACGCCCCAATTGCCTAGTGGTAAAAGTGGTAAAAAAAAGAAAAAGTGATTATTCTCGAATAATCATGTTCTTAACTTTTTCATAAATATTCTTTTCAATTTGGCAGATCCTCATTCGCGTCAGGTTATAAATTTTACCAATTTCCTGAAGCGTTTTAGGACCTGCCTTTGAAGCTATCACGACACAATTTTTACCCTCTCGATAATCTATCCAGTTGCTACAGGTCTTTCTTTGACATTCAACCTTGTAGTGTTCGTGAAGAGAAAAGCAAGCCTTGTCGGATATTACTTTTAATTTTTTCTTTTTCATGAGGTCGTCTAACTTATAGACAACCCTATAAAATCAACGTTTATTTGTTTAAGGATGTAGTATAATTGTTCGTAGGTTACATGAAAAAAACATACGTCCTTGACACCAACGTCTTACTTAGCGATCCAAATTCTATTTTTTCTTTTGAGGATAATGACCTGATCATTCCGATGGCTGTACTTGAAGAGCTAGATCATCATAAGAGTCGTCTCGACGAGGTTGGCAGAAACGCTAGACACACCTCAAAGACTCTTGACGAATTAAGACTAAAGGGCAGTTTAGTCGATGGCGTATCGTTACAAAACGGCGCGACGCTCAGAATAGTCGCTATAAATCCTAGTATCCTCACCAACCTTCCACCAGAGCTATTGTCTTCCAAGGTCGACAACATGATTATTTCTTTCATGCTGCAGTTGAAGCAGGAGCAGGATAGATTTTTCAATTCAGACGAAACAAATAATCAAGCTATTCTTGTTACCAAAGACATCAACGTTAGAATTAAGTGCGATTCTCTTGGTGTTAAGTGCGAAGATTACCTGAAGATGAGAGTAACGGCCGATGCAGAACACTTTTATCGAGGAGTTACTGTCGTTGAGATCGAAGAAAAAAGAGTCGAAAAATTTTATCGCGACGAAGAATTGTTGTTTACCTCTGAAGAAGTAAAAGATAGCGCGCTTTACCCCAATCAAATAGTCGTCATTAAGAATACCGGTCAAGATGGTAAGACGACAAAGTCGGCATTAGCAAAATGTGTTGCAGTCGACAAACCTCTTGTTCCTATCGCCAAGATTGAGCAAGCATTCGGTTTGAAGCCTCGTAATAAAGAACAGTCTTTTTCTTTAGACTTACTCTTTGACAACAACGTTAAACTTCTAACTCTAACAGGACCTTCTGGTACGGGCAAAACCCTATTAGCGATCGCGGCGGCTTTAGAACAACTCAAAGGAATTGGTAGTTCTGACTACGCCAAATATGAAAAACTCATAGTTACAAGACCAGTACAACCTGTTGGCAAGGACATTGGATTTTTGCCGGGTACTCTCGAAGAAAAGATGGAGCCTTGGATTTCTCCGATTCGAGACAACGTTAATTTTTTGATGAATAATCGAAAAGGTAATAAAAAGCGTACGTCTATAGATCCTGCCAAGTCGAGGATAGGCGACGAATATTATCTTACGCTTATGCAGGAAAAGGGATTAATAGAGATCGAAGCAATTACATTTATTCGTGGTCGTTCCATTCCAAATGCCTACATCATCATTGATGAAGCTCAAAACCTATCGATGCACGAGCTGAAGACGATCATTACTAGAGTTGGTGATGGAACCAAGTTGGTTCTCACTGGTGATATCGAGCAAATTGACAACGTCCATGTCGACGCTTTTACTAATGGCCTAACTTACGCAGTTGAAAAATTTAAAGAGCACAGTATCGCCGGTCACGTCAATCTCATTAAGGGAGAGAGGTCGGAACTGGCCACCTTGGCGTCAAAGATACTCTAGCACTAAATGGGCGACATTCTAATAATCCAGTATATTTGGTATGTGGAAACATGAGCGGAATATTAGACAATAAATCTAGAGTCATTGATGCCATTCTGACGTATGAAGGTAGACGTCAAATGGCCGAAGGTACATTTAGCGTTAACTACGCTACTTTTACTGACGCGCATGTTGTCTATGAGCCCGATGAACAAGAAGGACACGTAGATCCGACCAAAAAAATATACCTTGAAGCCTTTAATGCGCCTCAAGATCAAATAACTCTTGAAGCTGATGATTCGGGTTTGCTAAATCCATTTAATGCTTTTGATTTTGAATTTAAGTTAAATAAGGGCAAATTAAAAAAAGTAGAAACCAATTTTTTGTCTGGTACCTTTTCAGATATCGTAATTTCTGGTTCTAAATTTGCATCTCAAATGGAAGGTGTGTTGACTTCTTCCATAGATAATTTCCAAAAATTGCAAATTTTAAGTACGATTGATCGTTTATTCAACGACGATCAATTTGCACTAAGTCCCAACGAGGTAGAATTCAAAATTATACCCAATCAAGAAACCATACAGTTAATTCAACCGACTAATGCTTTTTTAATAGACTCATTATTCAATGATGAAAAATTAAGAAATTTAATTAACTTCAAGTGGTTACCACCCATAAAAAAAGTAAATTCTGGAGAATTGATCGATAAAACGAATTCATCAGATTTAATCAATAGAGGATATGGGTTGGGTAACTATCCGCCTTGGGGCAAAGTTGAAAAACTTACTTTTGAAAGAATAAAACAGGAGTTAAAAAATTACGAAGAAAATTCAAAAGTAATTTATTTCGATCCGACGTCAAGAGACAATGACATTGTTGCACAAATGTTTGAAATAACAGACAACGAAGCCAGAAAGTTGGATGTCATAGATTACGGTAGGGTTTATAATAATTCACAATCTATCAAGGTTGCAACTCATCATGTGTTTTTCGTTGGAAAACTTATAATTGACAATTCGGGATCAGATTGTTTTATACACTTGTTTACCTTGATTTTTGGATCGAGCGAAGAGGAATTTTAGAGAGAAATCTAGATGCAATCATATTCTTTCACAAATAAACAGAAAAATTTGTTGGAGTTTTCTCCTCATTTCGCTACGCTTATTGACGAACTAGAAGAAGAGTATATTTTTGAATTCGTTTTTAGAATATCTCAGGTAGCTATAGTAAAAAAATTTTTAAGTAGGCTAGTTGTCAAGTGTGTTAATCCCAACGTTTTTGTTGAAAAAAATTCTAGTGTAAAAAAACTCAGTAGTTCACCACCTCAAAAAAAAGCTATTGTAGCCCAATTAGGCAAATCAGAAATTGAAAATATTTTATTCAAACACACTAGACAAATAAAGCAAGCTATTGCAAAAGAAAATAGTGTGATTACTGAAGGCGTCGCTAATTTACAAAATTATGTTGAACCGAACGTAGCAAAATCTCTTCTTTCGGGTAGAAAAGCCGCAGAAATAGAACAAATGTATTCTTATATTGACAGTTTAGAACTGGTTAATAACGAATACGAACTTCCGTCAGCGTCTACGATCAGCCAAAACGAAGTCAGAAAAGTTAACCTAGATTTAATCTCTAATTTTCTTCTTCATCCAATGGAAGCAGTCAATTATCAGACTGATATAGACATCGTCAACTCTATTAGAAAATATTATACATATGATGCTTTGCAATCTCTACCCAGAGAAAAAGCTTATTATAAACCTGCAAAGAAAAAGAAACTGGTCGACAAGGTATCAATACCCGTTTATCTAGCGATACCAAAAAGACTAGTGCAAGGAAGTTTTGAAATACAGTTGGAGATTTTAAAATTTGAAAGAAATAAAAAGGCCAAACTTTTTATTAGCGAGGTTCCCGTTGAAAGAAAAATAACGACCATTAATCTTGCCAAACACTTAAAATTTTTTAAACAGCCAATAGCTCGCCCCGTTTTAGAAGCGCCGACGGAAGACACGCCAGAAGTTATAGCAACTCAAAAAGATGCTAATTCTAACTATTTGAGAATTGAAAAAAAAGAGATGAATAATCGAGGCGATTGCACTCGCTATACGATAGCGTGTGAAGCCTTGGGTTTAGTTGTCGGTGAAAATAGTTCGATAACAGAAGCCGTACCTGACAATAAATTCAATATATTTCGTTGTGTTTCTGGTGATGCTATAACGACCATGCTAAATCCTCGAGTCGATGGCATAATTTCTGGACAAGTAATTCCTGTCGATACTACGACTTTAATAGTTACAGACAAACTAAATATTGGCATTTCAGACGCGATAGAGATCACGATAAAATATCCACCCGCATATGCTTCCCAATTCCAAATTAGTAGATCTACTTGGGATGGTTCTTCTTTTGATAAAAAAGAAGTGATTATTCCCTATAGAGATTTTGATGGAGATTCTACGCTAGTGGTAGATGATCTGGTAAAAAATGGATATATTTATGAATATTTTTTGAGTTATAAAACGTTAACGGGAGAGATTAGACAATCTATCAGTAGAATACACCAATATTTCAAAATTAGCAATAAGGGAATTTCTGTTTCCATAGATTCTCCCGCAGCTTCGATAGTTGCGGGCCGTCCTGCTTTAAAATTTAATATTTTTCATAATCAATTACATAACTCTGAAAGAATAGCAGATCTTGCAGCGCAACAGTTGATTTCTTCTAAAGATACGTTAGAAACAAGTACTAATAGTAAATTAGACAAATTAGACGATCTAATTTATCATAAAGTAGCAAGAATAAATTTGAAAACTGGCATTAGGGAATTTTTTAGTAACATAACTGCAGATTTTTCGTTAGGCGTAAATAGCAATCAACAATTCCTTAATGATGATCCAGACAACAGGAAGAAACACGGAATAGAAGACTTAGATCTCACGACTGATTATTTGTATGAGGTGAGAACGTACGCTAGAAATCCCTCTACTATGATTAAGGGATTGGTTCATCAAGTGAAACTACCGCCCGCTTCAGCAAAATCTCCGCCTAAAATTTATAGTTATAAACCTCACAAGTGGCGACAACCTTCCTATTTGGAAAGTGGTACCATTCCTGCGCAAGATGAGCAAGATAACATAGTGATGAAGAGGATAGACGAGGACGGAGAAGTAGGCATAACTGCGACTTATTTGTTAACGGGTATGAATAAGTTACTTATGATTAATTCATTTACTGCTGAACGTGTCGACGCTAATAAAGTTAGACTGTCTTGGGGTTTAACTGGAGACATGTCAGAATTCGATCACTTTGTCGTCGTTAAAGAAGTCAACAAGACAAGAAATTTACTTGGTGCTGTTATAGGACAAGAGTTATTCGACTTTTTAGGTCCTAATGACCTAGGAACTATTATTTACTATGCGATTCCTGTCTTATACGATTTTTCAGCCGGCGTCGCGACGAGATCAAATGCGCTAGTCATAGATCCAGAAGAACTACATTTTAAACAACAGGTTTCGGAGAAATAAATGTTATCAAAGTCTAGGGTTTTTAATCACGGAAATGTAGTTGCTCAATCCATCGGTGGATCTGCTCATAATATTGTAAACTTTGAGACTATTAGGCCCTTTCACGCTTCTTACGAAACCGTAAAAAATAATCTCGATGAGACTTTTACAATACCCAGCATAAATCAACAAAAAAAGGTTGAACCGTTTGATACCGCTACAGGTATTATTAGCAACAGTCCTGAAATTATAGCATTTTCAAATTTTATTCCCGTTTACGACAAATACAATAATCTAAACGAATTTGGACAATATCTACAGACGAAACAAGACTCTATTCTCATAAGATCTTCGAAAACAGTACAGAGTTTAATTACAAGCAACGTTAGTAATATTCTAATAAGTGCAGCCGAAGCTAATGCAGGAAATATATTAGAATATATTGAGTTACATGCAAAAGGAATAGAAGAGCTGTTAAATCACTTTTCTTTAATTAGGAAAAAACTAGATTTTAGATATCCTATCGATCAGAATATTTTAACGCTTATAGGAGTTCTACCTCCTGATTACACTTTAAATGATCCAGAATCTCAAGTTTTTTATGCCAACTCCCTACCGCTCGATGTTGAAGAAATATTAAACGAGTCTTCTAATGTCACAAATACGTGGACGCCAACCAAGATTTGGTTACAGAGTTGTCTAGAACTAAAAGAATTATTAGCTAATGGGATGCCTCAGTCTTTTTTGTCAGATGGTACGACATTAGGAATAGATCCCCATAATACGTCCTACTACGACGCCCTTAGCTTGAATCAAGCTAGGTCTTCGTTAATAAAAAAGTTTGGATTTAACGAAAGACAAGTTCTTGCTTATCCAATACAGAATTTAGTAAGAGGTAACGTTGATAGCCTCGGTGCAATAATTTCTGTTACTACTGCTGCTTTTAGCTCTAGCGATATTGGTAGCTCTATTTTTAATCAAAAAATATTTTCAGATACTTCTAGCATAGACGAGTCCATAGCTAAGTTAAGTCATCTTTTGTGCAAGGAATATGTTTACTCCACGAAAATGCGATCGGAAGTCGTTGTAGATTACGGTTATCCATTTAACTTTGGTGGTAAAAATTCTAATATTTGGAATTATTTTATTGGACAAGTTGGAGCAGATATAACTGATATTTCTTCTACGCCTTTGGGCGGTGGCAAATCACTCGTTAGTTTAGCTCAAACTGTAGAGCCCGATGGAACAGAAGTGTTATCATTCGAGGATAGATACATTAACGATAACGTGGGGACAGTTAGACCGAACGTGGTAATAACACCTGGAACTATTTATTATCTTGAAAGTTCTATAAATCCAACCACGAATGGCTTCGATATTACACGCTTAAATCGTTATTTATCTAGATTAAATTCTGCGACCAACATGTTGAAAATGGTCAAAGAGGATTTATCTTTTAAGTCCGAAACGCCGTATTCTAGCATAATAAATAAAGTCACTAACGTTTCCGAGCCAGGTGTTACTAATACTAACACCAATAGTTCTACTAATGATACTACAAAAAATCAAAAACAAGAAGATGTAAAAAATGCTCTTTCTAATCCTGTCAGTTTATTAAGGCATATAGAAAAAAATATTTTTGGTGGATCAGGTTTGTTGAGAAGAAATATTGGTCCCAAACTATGGACTAATAAAAATGTCAATGACGCTGATACGGATGTGAGCGCGCTGTTAATTTCTTTAGCAATAGACAAGGATGATGCTGAGTTACAGGCGCTGTTGTTTTTACATCAAGTATACTCGGCTGCTTCTGCGACCGGTGCAGTAATGGAATATAGTCCTCAATCTCTCCCCACGCCGGCAGACAATGTAATTAAAATACAGATAGTAGACTCTATTATGAAAAGAGTTAAAGCTCTGTTGGATCAAGACACGACGTTGTCTAGATTAAAACATCAAGATGAAATTAGTTTATCTATTTCTGTAATAAAAGATGCGTTGTTGTCTCAATTTACTTCTCCTCATTTAAGAGTTTTAAATCAGATAGGGTCATTGCTGAACCAGTTCGATGAAAATTTTGATAGTGACGACCCGAAAGCTAGAACGAATGGAAGATTTTTTCTTGATCAAACAAGAAATATTGGTATTACAACGCAGACTAGAATTAATAACACTATTAATTTACCCACTGATAAAAAATCAGCTTATTCGGGTATTCAAAAAACTTCATATCTAATCGCGATGTTTAAATTGTGTTGCTTGATGGTACATCTTGCTAATCCTGAAAGATTAGGATCAATAAAAAAACCAAATGTAAGAGGACAGGGTAGCGACAAAATAACGATTAGCAAAATAAGAAATTCGATTATTGGGGTTTTTCTTGGTTCGGCCGAGTTAAATCAAGGTATCACAAAATTCAATATATCTGAAAATGACTCTCAAGGAAAACAATCTTTCGGTCTTTCGGGTATCTCTAATCTAGGGGCCAGTACAAATAAGATCTACAATTCTTCTATACCTGGAATTAAAAAATTAGAAACTTTTAAGAAAAATATTAAAGTTTTTGAATTACCTTCAGCTATTAAAAGTGGCGTCCAAATTTTTGGTAATAACGCTGTTACTTCATTAAACGTTTTTTCCAACTCTGACACTCGATTAGTCGCTTTGCAATACGACGAAACCATGGTTAGTGTAGAAAATATGCTAACTGATTATGATAAAAAAATGATGCGATTTGTTGACAAGTTTTATTCGTTTGTTTATAGTCTAAAAAGCGAATTTACACTATTAAAAAACAATTTGCAACTTAGGTCAGGATTATACGGAAGAACTTTGCTGACACTAACTAGACAGATAGGCGATCCCACGTTGACCAGGTCTCTGTTTTCTGAAGAACAACTCTTGTTAATGAGAAGTAAATTTGAAGACTATATGGTCAGGCTAAAGAAAGACTACAATTCGCCCATCAGGGATTCAGTTCCACATTTTCAAAGTTTAAAAGACATCAATGGTTTTGAATGCCTTTTGCCGATAGAAGACGTTCATCTCATCTCTTGGAATACTTTCTTGAAAAGCTTTTTAGCTTCGGGTGAATATGTCGAAGGCGCTGGCTCTAATAAGAAAATTATTTCTATAGGTATACCACAAAAAATACACAGAAGAATGAGAGTAAATTCTTCTAATTTGAGTGGGGTGAGACACAGGAATAGTCTAATTAAAGTGTGCATTTATAGGGTAAATTCATTTTTACCAGACGTGATATATAAACCGAAAACCCTTCTATTCGATTTAAAGTTATTTCCTACTAGGGTTTTAAGAAATTTTATTGACAGCGGTTTTAGCGTATCTGAAAGTGAAGATATATCGACGAACGTTCCTACGTCTACTTCTTTGCTTCAAACTCTTAGTAGCGACGTAGTTGCGTTTATACCTCATTGGAAAAATACAGAAGACTATAATTTTACTTTAGTCGATGCGTTAGAAAAATCGAGTCTTAGGGACACGAATTATTCGTTTTTATCCGATGATGAATTTAAAGAAATTTTTGATAATCACTCTATCAGTTTTTTGATGGAAGAATACTTGAGGTATGTAGCTGATCTTCCCTTCGACGAACAAAAATATCAACAATACAATGCTATTTCACAGAAATCACAATCGCAATTTTCTAAATTTGTAATGGAAAGAGCCCCGGCCGAGACCATAAGAGGATCTATCGACAACCTCTATAACGACGAAACGTTGCTTTCTAATCAAGAAACAATAATTAGATCGTTAATATTGCCTAAAAAATTCGATAGAGCGTTTCATGTTATATTCGATCCTGATGATTTTGAAATAGACGAAAGAACACCAAAAGAAGTAATCGAAAAATACGTTGGAGCTACCGGTGACGTTTCTAGTCTGAGTAGAAATGACTGGAATGAACCTACGTTCGACAAATATTATGTCGCATTAGAAACCCATGAAGGAGACGACGCATCGTGACATTCGCTAAACCAGAAACTGTATTATCTAGTTTTTCTAGACCTTCTTCTCCCGTGGTTTCTATGAACATACCGAAAGTCGGAGGGTTCGCCGCAAACTTTTTTTACAATTATTACACAACAGACGAACGAACTAATGAAAACTCCGATATCCCAAATTATCTAAAAAGAAAATCTGTAGAGCAAATTAATACCGATGTTGTCGATTTTTCTTTAAGGGTTCCGAGATACAACAAGATTCAATGGGAGAGTCCCGTGGGCTCAGTCGCCCCTGCCGGGGCGCTCGTCGCGAATAGTCCAGGAAATTCCATTCAATCCAATCTAGATAAAATTCAAACAGAAGAATCTTTTTTAAAATCCAAATTTTCTTCTCACTCAATATCAAATTATGGTTCTATTCGTGATGCCAGCACCGAAATCATGAGCCTCGGCGGGCAGCTATATCCGAATCTAGAAGACGCCTACCCAGAAACAAGTTTAGGCTCAACTTATAACGACGCTCTAGATAATACGCCGTTAAGAGACATCATGGCTTCTTCTACTCCTACGAGTGTACTAAGCTATAATTCTCCCTCGGGCATTCCCAAAGTTATAACGACTCAAAAGACTCCGCAACAGATTAGAAATACTTTTCCTAACTCCGCTGCGCAAATAAATAAACAACAACAATATTATTTATCTAATGACGGATTAAACGATATGGGTTTTAGTTTGTCGAAATTAGTCGATACGTACAATGAAAACTCGTTAAAAAACTATTCTTTAACTAATCAAACAAACAGGGGATCTTCTTCAGAAAAAGAAAGATTTCAAGATATTTCGAAAGCAGTAAAAAGCGTAGAAGACATCGCTACTAACCCCCTAAAGAGTCATGGTATGGCTTTTTATGATACCAACAACAAGCAAGTAAAAGTTGATTTAGGTTACGATTCTTTAAAAGTCAAAATAAATAAGAATCCGCTAAACTTACAAGTCAACAAGTTGACAGGGGTAGATATTTTCGCCTCAGCTTCGCTTTCTAGAGAAGAAAGAAAACGATTAAATCTAAATTACAATAGAGCGAATAAAGAATCTTCGGAGGTCGACGACGTGTATGCACAACCCACGTATGTGGGCCCAGTGATACAAACACCTGATGCTTTTGAAACATCTGCAGGATTAATAGGTTATTTAATAGAAAGATCTGTCTATACCGAAAGAGGTTTCGAAAAAGATAAAACATATACCGTAGAAAATGCGTACGTGACAGATTTTATTGACACGTCTATCTTGTTCGGTAAAGAATATTTTTATTCGATTAGATCTATAGTCAGAGTTTCTACGACAGGCTACGATGAAGAGACTAACGAAATACGGGAGATTCAATACTATATCGGGTCTCAACCTGTTACTACAACCGTCAAGACTTTTGAGTTTGTGCCACCACCGCCACCTGTAGATTTAAACTTTGTATGGGATTATAAGAATAAAAAATTACAAGTCACGTGGGGAATGCCTGTTAATTCTCAAAGAGACATTACACAATTTCAGGTTTTCAGAAGACAAAGTATAGAAGAACCATTCGAACTAATAGCTCAAAAGTGTTTTGATAATTCCAGATTAAAATATCGTACGGGAGAAATAATAGACGGTAATTTCAAAAATATGTCGCCAGAAAATTTGCAGTTTGTTGAATACTCTGATCAACCCGTGATGTTTTTTATAGATGAAGATTTTAAGGTTGATCCTAAAAGTCTAAAGTCTTCTAGGTTTATTTATACCATCGTTTCTCTCGACGCGCACGGAATGTCTTCGAATTATGGTTCGCAATTCGAGATTAATTTTGATTTTTTCAAAAATGCGCTGATGAAGAAATTGATTAGTTCACCTGGTGCTCCCAAGCCTTATCCAAATCTATACGTAAAAATAGATGCATTTAAAGACGTCATAAAAACGAACGGAGTCAATTCGACAAAACTAAAGATTTATTTTATGCCTGAATATTTTAAGATATTGAAAGAAGACGGATTGATTCAAAGAATGATTTCAACCAAACAAGATAATGCTTACTATAAAATTCAGTTCATCAATCTCCAAAATCAAAAAGGCGATTCGTTGAAGATCACTATAGATGATCCTCATGAACTGACAACAATTTAAAGCAGTAATTTTAGGAATTCAATATCTATTGTAAGATTGTGTACGCGGAGGCTTCAAAATGGGCTGGTTAGATAATTCAACGAACAACATTATATTAGACGCCGTGTTAACGGATTTCGGTCGTCAAGCGTTAGCAAGAAACGACGGTTCTTTTAGAGTCGCAAAGTTTTCCTTGGGCGATGACGAAATCAACTATGGCGTTATTACCAAATATGGTAGAACTGTCGGAAGAGAAAAAATCGAAAAAAATACACCGATCTTCGAAGCCTTCACCAACCAAAACTTGGGTCTTAAGTATAGAATGATCAGCGCCCCAAGGCCTTTTGTTTACTTACCAAGGTTGACGTTGGTTCCAACAGCTCAAACGTCAATATCGTTGGCTACTAGCGGAGATAATGTTACTGCTTCAATCAAAATTGAACAACAGCCACAAGGCGGTGAAACCACGATCGATGCAGACATAATCGAAACTAATTTTGATGTGTATGTACCTGATCTATTTTTGACGATAATGAATCAATCCGCAGTAGGATCCCCCGACTCAAATAAGATAGCAAAATATGTTATTAGAACGACAAACGGTGGAACAGTCCCCACGTTGGAATTCATTCTTAAGGTTAAACCATTAACGTCTACAATTTTTACTACCTACGGTAGAGTCACCACTGGCTCCACGCGAGAAATAACAACGTCAGTCAAGATAGTCGGTAGAAGTTCTGGCGCAGTGGTAGAATTACCCGTCACTATTGCTTCTACTATGCGCTGATGTAAGATGTAAACTATAAGGAAACCAAGATGGCGACATTTCACGAATTAGCACCCGGCGACATAAAAACCGCAAGATCGTTTTTAAATCAACTTATTGATGTTCTGCAAGAAGACATCAGCGGTTCTACGTCTAGAAGAAAATATCAACATTTCGTGACGGGTGGCGTTGGTCCAGGCGTGACTTCTTCGTTATTCCAAACCGTATACGATCAAGACTTTACTTTACAAACAGCCAACGCGGTGTTCGATATAACGATGGGTCTTGCTCCCGAAGGATCTCTTACAACGGGCATCGCTGCTACGACGAAAACAGAAACAGACGCTGCGGGAAAAACCTTATACCCCAGCAGCTCTTTAATGATGCGCGAAAAGGTTGATATTTATCGACAATTTGCGCAAACGCTTTTAGGAAGTGGAGATTCCTTATTTAGGGTTCCCCTTGAAGGAACTAATGCGACCACAGTAGACTCAGCCATGTTCATCGCGTTTAAAAGATTGTTCTCGAGAGATCAAATTAAGCGTGAAACCTTTGCGATGAGATTTTATCAAACTGCGTCGGCAGTTTCTAAAAACTTTAACGGTGGCAATATTGATATGCCTCCGAACGCCGACGCTAGCGGTCAAACTAACCTGAACGTTACTTCTTTGTCTGGCTCTACTATTTTTACAGATTTAGGAGCCTCTACTCAGAAATTTAACGCCGCGGGTGGACAATATGGAATCATCGTCGATTCTGCACAGACTTCTCGTCAGGTTGGATTGATGTTTTATGACGCTGGAATTGCCGTACTCGATCTTGCGCAGGTTACTTCAGGCAGTCAATTCATGTCGGGCACTATCGATGCGATGCATCCATTGGGGTCTTTGACACTTGGTGGTGTCGCCACAGAAACGCAAAAAACCGCTAAGTTTATTCCCGATTTCATTACGTCAGGTAGCATCGATAACATCATCGATCACTTGTGTAGCACAAGATTCCAATCAGGGTCTTTAACAGCGATTACTTTTCAAAACGTAACGAATATTAACTCTTCTCTAATATTCTGTCGAGCGCCCGCCGACGAATTTAACTATTCTTCCAATCCTACATTCGTCGATACGTCTAACAACTCTAGAGGTAGGATCGTCGTTATAGATCCAGGCGAAGAGGACAAACAAGAATCTTTTACTTTCGTTACAGGAATCGGTATGTATGACGCTGCGGGTAACTTATTAGCCGTCGCGAAGCTTAGCAGGCCGGTCGAAAAGAGTCCGGAGCGGGACTTAACATTTAGAGTTCGATTAGACTTTGCGAAAAAGAAGTCAAGAAGTTACACAAAGTAATATCACGTTATAGTTATAGCTTGATGAAACAATCAAGCTATAATTGTAAGAATTGCAAAATTGATTTTCTTTCAGTAAAGAAAAAAACGTTTTGTTGTAAGGAATGTTATTTCTTGTCTAGAAAGAAAATAGTAACGAATATCTGCGTTGTTTGTAACAAACAATTTGTTGTTCCTTACAGATTTAGAGAAAAAAAGACATGCAACCAAGATTGCATGAAAATTTCAATTTCAAAATCTTTAACGAGCAGCATTACAAAGCAATGCCTAAATTGCAGTAAAGCTTTTGAAGCAACTAAGTCTTATGAAAAAAAAGCGAAGTACTGCTCTTCTGATTGCTTTTATCATCATAAATACGAAAGAGATTCTAAGATAATATCAAAAATCTGCGAAGGTTGTGGAAAAGAATTTCAAAAAGATTTTATAAAAAGGCACGTTAGATTCTGCTCAAAAAACTGTGCTTTTTCAGGGTCTAGAAACCCTATGTATGGTAAAGAAAATGGGATGTGTGGTAAGAAAGCTTGGAATAATGGTCTTACAACTAAGACAGACGAGAGGCTTTTAAACGCAGGAAGAAAAATTTCAAAAATTCAAAAAAGACAATTTGAGTCAGGAATGCGTTCCAATTATGGAAAAAAAAATCCGATGTTCGGAAAAACAAAAGATTTAATGACGCAAGAACAAAGAGAAAAATATTCAAAAGCAGCAATTGAAAGAGTTATAAGCGGAGTTTCTGGATACAAAACAGGACATTTAAACGGAACGTATGATTGTAAAAAATCATCTTCTGTTAAATTTAAGTCTTCTTGGGAACTTGCTGCAATGATGTGGTGGGATGATTGCGAAGAAGTAGTATCATATCAATATGAGCCAGAGATCGTTAGATTAAAAGATGGTAGAAGAGCAATACCAGATTTCAAAGTAGAGTATGTTAATGGCGCTGTTAAGATATTTGAAATTAAGCCAACACAAATTCAACAATTAGAATCAATGAAAGAAAAGTTGAATCTAGTAAAAGAAGCCTTAAATTCTTTTGGAATAAGTTATGAACTTTTGGGTGATAAAGAAATTAAATTAATGATAAAAGATCTAGGAGAAAATTTTAAAAATGAAATCGAGCGCTATAAAAGTGGGAAATAGAGTTTATTCGATAGCATCAGTAGATGATGCTATTTTTGATTTAGTTCTTTCGCAAAAAGGCGTACAAGACCCAGAAATAAAAAGTTTTATTGATTATGATGATCAACTAATTTTAGTTAGAGATAGACTACAAAGCGATCACAAAAAAGAGCTATTACTACATGAGCTTCTTCATTCATGTATGGAAGATTCGGGAATGGTTCAAGACGAATTTGTTGAAAACTTTATTAAGGTTTTATCTCCAAGATTAATTGGAATTGTTGAAGAATTACCTTTAGTGTTTTCAGAAGCAGTTTAGATGTCATTGTCTTTTTAGTGATGTATAATTACTTGGGAATTAAATGTCTATATTTAAGGTCAATCAGACTGATTTTCAAAGTGTAACAATCGCGACGAAGCCGTCGAGACATTATTATTCTAGTTCCAGCGGCGTAACGGGATCAGTCTTTGTTTTTGCTAGAAGATCTGATATAGAAAAAGAAGTAGAAAAGTTGAGAATAATAAATGGCTATTTTGCCTGTCACATCTGATGATGTAGAATTTTTTACGACTATCATCAATCCCAAACGTGCGTACGTTTCGTCTAGCATTTCGGGAGTGACGGGCTCCGTCAACGTTTTTGCTCGTTTTTCTAAAATAGAAAAAGAAGTTAGGCCTTTGTCTAATTTTTCTTTTTCTACAGTTAACGACGAGGATATAGAACTATATCGACAAGCTATTTTGTCGGTCGCGAGGCAGACTCCTGTAAGCGGTTCTTTTTTTACGAACATCGAAGATTACTTAGACGAAGTAAATCAACAGCCTTCTTCTGTAAAGAAACAAAAAAGCTTAGACATAATTCGATTTACTCCAAGCGTTTCTTTCACTTCGAATACGGTAAAAAAGCTAAACGTGAAAGAGATGTTAATGCCCTATTATCGCATGTCTTATCCGACTGCACAATGGGCGTATACCAACTATCATAGTTTAAATTTTTTCTCTACTCAGACAGTTCCGACGTCTTCGGTTCTTTTATATCCGAGTTTAGAGAACGCTGATCTACCCGAACAAGTCGGATACGTGAGCGGTACCTATGCTTTGTCCGGAGCCTTTTCTTTTGATTTTCACATAAATCCGCGGTACAAAAAAGACGAAATAACACAGGGACACTTCAAGGCAGGAACGATATTTCACTTATCTTCTAGTTATGCCCTCTCGCTAGTTACAGGTTCGACGAAGGACGAAAATGGTTTACCTGCTTACTTCAGGTTGATGTTACAGTTGAGTCATAGCGCCGACGTCGCGCCGTCTCGAGTAGTTCCAGGAACTTATCCAAATGATTTGGTGTTTTTATCAGAAGACAATTGTCTAGAATGGAATAAGTGGCACCGCGTAGTCGTACGTTGGGGTACAAATTTAATCAATGATGGAACTGGATCCTTCAACATTAACGGAACGGATAGAGGCGTTTTCGTTATACCATCGGGCACAATCATGCCGAAGGTTTATTCTTCTAAGGATGACCCCAACGTTCTTTGTTTAGGCAATTTTTATGAAGGTATAAATTCGGGCGACGAAAGTCAAGCCTACTTTTTTAGTGACATATCTTCGACGAGAGAAGGTCTTGAACAACTTGTAGATAGTGGCGGCTCACTCGATCAACCCGATTATTATAGATTTGATCATCCCCTAAAAGCAGAATTACACTCCGTGATGATTCGCAGAGATTATTTAAATGATCGCCAAATTTTAGAATCATCTGCCAGTAATCCGGGTGTTATAGACCCCAAAAAGATAGCTTTTTACGTTCCGCCTTTTTTTATAGAAAACACCAATATTCGTAGATATACCAACGCACCTTCGTTAGGCGGTAAAGCCTATGGCGGAATCTTACAAACTCCATTTTTTGAAATAGACGGCTCTACTGACGATCCATTTAATGTCGCTATGGCGTTTGGCGTTAACGGTCATTATGTCAATTTAGAAAATTTCACAAAAGATTTTGCGAACAACGTTTTCCCAAGATTGCATCATTTATCGGGCACTGCTTTAGATTACACGACAGTGGCTGTGCCGGCTAACGAATTCTTGTATGGGGATTCTTTCGTTAGAAAAAGAAATTTGACAGTTCTACCTTGCGACGATGGAACCTTTCATCCCAATTATCAAATTATTAAAAACGAAATTAACAATAAGGCCCTCGACGCCTGGGGCAGAGTCGACCTAAGCATAATTAATCTTGATAATTTATTAAGTACCGCGTCGTTACTTTTCGGTAAGACTCACGACGTTGAATATGACCCGACGTTGTCGGATCAACAAATAGGATATACGCCAGAAAATCCTGGATATTCTCCAGGATCTGCAGTCTTTAATGCCAAACAAAAGATAGAAGGAATAATAGCAACCGACGAGGGTAGCTATGGTCCTGGCGTTCAAAGAGATGTTCCTTTGACGATTTTTCAAAGACTAAAAGATCCATCGTCTAACCAGGTTACTTTTTTCGAAATAAGCAACTTATTCTACGGCGGTAGAATTATGCCTGGTAGTTTTGAAATTATTGATGCTTCATTGTCGGGCTCAAATGGCGCAATCTCTATCAAACTAAAAGATGACGGATTTGGCAACATTTATCGTGCCGATTCTTTGACACCACACTGCACGTGGAATTCTGTCGGTAATATCTTTTACGACGAAGGAATCGTTTTAATCAAAAGTCCACACCTGTATTTCTTCGGCAAGGAAGCTTATAACATGTCGTTCCGCGGCGAGCAAAAATTGTTTACTTCCAAATATGAAATACTAGCTCCTAGAGGATTTTTAAATTCATCTTCTAATCCTTCTTACATAGCTACCGAAAATTCCATTAGCGCTTCCTTGGACTTGAATGACAAAGAAAAATTTGTTTATATCTCTGGCGTAAATTTTCATGATGAAAACTTAAACGTCGTGGCGAAAGCGTCTTTAGCACAGCCTGTCATGAAACGTGAAGGCGAGCGAATTTTATTTAAGATAACTTTTGATTTCTAGGTTTAACTAATTCAAGCGGATTACTTGAGCAGAGCTCGTGTCTAGAGGAATACTTCAGATCATGGCCACTACGAAAAAGCGCAAGAGAAAACGTAAGAGTCACTATCACAGAGGAACTCATACGTCTCCGATCGCGGGCGAGTGCAAGTATCGCTCGGGATGGGAACAAAAATACATGGTTCATCTGGACGAAAATTTCGAAGTCGCCAAGTGGTCCTACGAAAAGCTCGTGATCGAATACGTTTCCAACCAGAAGACGAAGAAGGTCCGCAAGTACTATCCAGATTTTCAGATTGAATACAAGGATGGTCGCAAAGTCGTGGTGGAAATCAAACCATCTCGAAAATTAGGACAAGCTACTGTCGTTAAAAAAATTCGAGCCGCCATGCTGTGGTGTACAGAACACGACATGACCTATAAAGTATTGACAGAAATAGAATTAAAAGATATGGGTCTTATTTAACAAGATTTTACTTTAGATCAAATCTGCTTTAAGAATCTGGCTTGTGGTTAATCTGATCCTCGGTCTGGACGTTTCGACGTCAGTTACTGGTGTATGTATCATCGATCCCAAGATTCCGCTAGAAGACCGAGGATCCCACATTTTACGCTTAGATCGCGTAGAATTTAAAAAATGTAAGACGCTGTGGGAAAAAGCTGATCTTATTGCCACGGAATTATCTGAGCTTTTGAAAAAGTTTCCTGGTGAATATCGAGTCGTACTAGAAGAACCGCTCTTAGGATTCAGGACAGGTATGTCTTCTGCGGCGACCATTACAACTCTCATGAAATTCAACGGTGTAGTATCATACATCTCTAGAGAAATATTCAAAGTTGATCCAGAATATATCTCAGCATCCCATGCTAGAAAACTTTGTGGAATTAAAATACAGAGAACCTCAATAGCCGGGATGAGCGGAAAAGAGCAGGTCTTCAACTACATGACAGAACACGATCTCAAACACGTCCATTGGCCCCTAAAAAAGAATGGTAAGCCTATTGATGCTTCTCGCGACATGTGTGATTCCTATGTGATTGCCCGGGCTGCTTGTTTAACTCAAAATAATATTTAATATTCACTATTTACTATTTGCCGATATATATAGTTTAACCATCTATGCATGAAAGATAATACGCATGAAAATTACAATCAATCAGCTCCGCAGAATTATCAAAGAAGAAGTCGAGAATGTCATGCAGGGTTCATCTCCTGTAACGATTGAGGTCGATTACGGTGAGTTCCCAGGTCAACCAAAGATGGGTGACGTTACCAATATTATCTTAAAACAACAAAGATCCTATGGTATACCTGCAATAGGCTTAACCAAAGCTGTAGTTGTCGAGGAGATGGGCACGGGCGGCGATAATCCCATCGTTCAGCTTACGTTTGATTCGATGGACAACGCTGCAGCCTGGTGGGAAGCTTCTGGATACGCAGACATGGATGATATCGAAAACGCTATTGTCTAAGATATCTGAGTTACTCGATCCTCCGATCAAAAACGCCTCCACTTCGGAGGCGTTTCTCATTTGTGAACAGTTGAACGCGTGTGTGGTACGGTTGTACCGTGGCGTTACATAGTGTCTCTGATAAAGTTTCTTTTTTTGAATCCATTTTTGGCAGAGGAAGGTTGTCTGCCAACGGAATCAACTTTGATGTCAGGTGTCCGATCTGCGCCCCGACAGATCCGACTAAAAAGAAGTTGGCCATCCGTACAACAGATGACGCAAATCACTGTTGGGCATGTGGATGGAAGGCCAGAAGCCTTGCTCCTTTAATTCGTAAATATGGAACGCAGGAACACCTTAATTTATATCGGGAATTAACTGGACAAGGCGGCAAGTCGGATCTAGTGACCGCTGATGTCGATAACGTCCAGAAGATAGAGTTACCTAAGGATTTCAGGTTGTTGACCCTGGCAAACGAGATGGACCCTGATGTCAAGGCTGCTTGGAGATATGTCTATTCTCGAGGATTGTCCGATAGAGATGCCTGGTATTTTAAGTTTGGAATTTCCGATGAACCTCGCTGGAAACGTCGAGTCATAATGCCGTCCTTCGATTGCAACGGAGAATTGAACTACTTTGCTGCTCGAGCGGTTGACAATGGTCGCAAACCCAAATACGATAATCCCGATGTCGACAAAAATCCCGTCGTCTTTAACGAGATTAACATAGATTGGTCGAAGAGATTAGTGCTATGCGAGGGACCATTCGATCTTGTCAAGTGTCCCGAAAATTCAACAGCATTATTAGGTTCGGATCTCGATGAACGCCACGAAGTTCTTAACAAGATTCTCTTATATAATACACCGGTAGCTCTTGCTCTAGATGGCGACATGTGGTACAAGAAGACGCCTAAGATAGTTAAGAAACTTCAAGAATATAACGTCGACGTCCTCGTTGTTGATGTTAGACCGTGGGGAGATCCAGGTAGCATGTCCAAAGCAGAATTTGAAAAAGCTTTGTCTGAAGCTATTGTCTTTGACTGGGGCGATAGGTTTTCTAATAAATTAGAAAAAGCAATGACGACTAGCTTTAGAATCTAATAATTAAAATCGATGAAACAAAAAGTCGCTATATCAGAACGCCAACTTCGCAAAATAATTAGAGAAGAATTGGCAAGACAATATCTCGTTCAGGAAGGTCTTCTCGATTCGATCAAAAAGCCTTTTCAAAAACTTTCCGAAAAGGCTAAACAGATCGTGTCAAAAAAAGTGGACGAAGTCTTGGAAAAGATTTCTGCGGCACTTGAAGGCGTGCAAAAACCAGAAGGTCTTGACGAATTTTTGAAGAAATTTGAACAGACCGAAGGAGGCGTGGACATTAAAAATTTAGCTTTAGAGGTTGGTTTAGAAGATGCTGTTTCTGCTTCTGCGTCTAAAGAAAAAATCGTCGCGACCGAAGGTACGTTTATTGTCGTGAGAGAATCGTTCGACGCCATCCCCGCATCGGCAGAAGACTTGATTTCTTCTTTCGCTCTAATCGAAGGATATTATCAAAAACGCGCTCTTAAAAATTCTGAAATTTTAAACGAAGCACTGTTGACGGAAGCGGTTGGATTAACTGCTCTCGTAGGTGTCTGGTGGGCAGCCGTAAAAGCTGCCGTCGGTTTTTTAGGCGGACTTTCGTTAGCCTGTAAGTTGTTGGCGGCCATCTTTGAAAAGGCACTTAACAAACCCGATATAGCTAAAAAATTAAAACATTATGAGCACGTTTTCCATGAACTAGAAGAGAAAGCTCTAAGAGTCCTTGTCTATCCTGCTCCCGTATCTTACGCTGCCTACCTCACTGCGTCAGGACTAAAGAAAATGTCTGCGTCGAACAAAAAACCTAAAAAGCTTTTGTCTTACGAAGAATTCAATTCGCCAGAAAACAAAGACGAAAAAGTAGCGGCAGAAAAATTAATTCACACTGCCTTGTTGCTGGCCATTATTTTTGAGGCTGTTTCTCACATAGGTCACGCCATCAAAGAACTCGCTGAAAATACTTCCCACGCGCTCGAGTCTATTGGACACTCAGCAGTAGAAATTGGTAAAGAGGCTTCGGCGCTACCCAAGGCGGCACGAGTAGCCGTCACCGCCGGCGCGCAAATTACCTGATATTCTAATTTGTTGAACATATTTGTAATTTGGGTATAAAGTTTACCCAATGGTTAAAATTGCGCATACTGCCGACATCCATTGGCGCGGCTTGAGTCGACATGACGAATATCGTTATGTTTTCGAAGCCTTCAACAAGGATTGTAAGAAGAACAAAGTAGATCATATCTTCGTCGGCGGCGACATATTTCATACCAAGACCACTGGCATTTCACCAGAATATATCGATCAGCTAACGTGGTGGTTAGAATCTATGGCAAAAATTGCCAGTGTTCATTTGACATTAGGTAACCACGATGGTAATTTGGTCAACCTGTCTCGACAAGACGCGGTGTCTCCTATCGTACAGGCGCTGAATAATCCAAAGATCCATCTTTACAAGAAGAGTGGAGTATACGAATTCCACCCAGGGTATAACTGGTGCGTTTATTCTCTTTTCGACGAAGAAGGTTGGGGTGAAGTAAGACCTGAACCAGGAAAAGTAAATATTGCATGCTATCATGGCCCCGTTCAAGGTTCTGTGACAGAAGTTGGTTGGGAAATGGAAGGTATGAATCTAGAATTCTTCAAAGATTATCCCTATGTTTTTCTTGGTGATATCCATCAGATGCAGCATTTAGGTTATCGCGAATGCTTAGTTGGAAAGAAAAAACCATGGATTTCTTATCCAGGAACGCCACTCCAGCAGAACTACGCAGAAGAGTTAGACCATGGTTATTTGTTATGGGATATCGATGATAAACAATCTTGGGATGTTTTGTTTAAAAAGTTACCGAATCCAAAACCCTATGTTACCATTCCGTGGAATGGTTCTATCGATAACTTAATTTCTTCTGCTTCTAAACACCCAGATGGTACAAGGTTTCGAATTAGGTCGTCAGACGCCTTGGGACAAAAAGACTTTAGTTTAATTAGTGAATCTTTGAAGAGCGTAAAGTCGGCCACTGAGGTCACATTCAAGTCTGATTTTATTGTCGATAAGTCGGTGGTCAAAACGAACACCTCGACGCTCGAGAAGGCCGACTTGAGAAATTCCGATGTCCTTTTCAAGTTGATTAAAGATTATTACGCTGGTACACAGATAACAGAAGAACAGTGGAAGATCGTTTTTGAACAAGTAAAATCTTGTCTTTCTACTGTCATTTCTACAGAGGAAACGACTCGTAACTCTAAGTGGTCTCTTCGATATCTGGGATTCGACAATATGTTTGCCTATGGCGAAGGCAATATGATTAACTTCGATAAGCTTAATGGTATCGTCGGAGTATTCGGTCCTAATAGAGTCGGTAAGTCTTCTATCGTCGGTACTTTGATGTATTCGTTGTTCAATGCGACGGACCGTGGTCCCGTAAAGAATATTCACATTTGTAACATTCGTAAGCCATATTGCTCGTCGAAGGCCATCATTAATCATGATGGTACCGATTACGTTATCGAGCGCCAAACCACCAAAAGTGAAAACAAAAAAGGAGTGTTAAACGCCTCTACTGCTTTGAACGTTTTTAAGATTAGAGAAGACGGTGAGGCAGAAGATCTTGCTGGAGAACAACGCGCTGATACTGAAAAGGTGATTCGCGCCCTTATCGGTAGTCAAGAAGATTTCATGATGACGTCGCTGGCTGCGCAAGGCGAAACGAATCAATTTATATCGCAAGGCTCTACGAGACGCCGGGCAGTGTTGTCTAGATTTTTGGATCTTGATATATTCGACAAGATGCACGAATTGTCGAATAAAGAACTTGCATCTTATAAGTCACAATTAAAAAACTACCCCGATAGAGATTGGGCGTTGTTGATGCAACAAAATCAAAGCGCTATCGTTGATTCCGACAAGCAGATCATCGAATTACACCAGTTGATAAAAGACAAGCAACAGACTATTTCCCAACTGCAGATTGAATTGTCTAAACACAGGGGTACACTCGTCACCAAATCTCAAGTTGAGACATTCGCGAAGCAACTTGTTGCTCTTGAAAAACAACACGAACTCCACGCGGTTAATATTTCCAGTCTGGAGTCTGAGATAACTAACAGTAACGAAAAACTGAAAACTATAGCAACTATCAAATCAGAAAACGATATATCGCAATTGCGATCTCAATTAGCTGCGCTTAAAAATCTCGAAGCTTCTTTGACGTCTTTGAGATTTCTTTACGAGAAAGAAAATACTCTTTTTGAACAACAAAAAAAATCTCTTAAAATTCTTGATGAAGTGCCCTGCGGCGATGACTATCCTACGTGTAAATTCATTAAAGACGCTCACGTTAATAAGTCAAAATTAATCGACCAACAAGGCAAAGTAGAACACGCACAAAAGAAACTAGAAGAAGTAAAGAAATCTTTCGAAGAACTCGGAAAAGAAAATTTGGTTGGTCGTTTAGAAAAAATGGAGAAATTGTTGTCTTTGGAGACAAAGCTGTTACTAGACATCTCTAAGAAAGAAATTGAACTTGAAAAATCTAGGACCGTTCACTATTCGCGAGAATCAGAACTAAAAAGTTCTAGAGAAAAACTTAAGGCGCTTGAGGAAGCATTAAAAAATGACGATAATGCAGAAGCAGTTTCTATTAAGCTAAATATAGAAGATATTTCTAAGGCTATAGATGCGTTGACAACAGACAAACTTGATGTGGCTACGCGCAAAGGAAAGCTTTCTGCTAATCTTGAAAAGATAAGCGAAGAAAAAATCGCTAAGGACATTCTTTTGGAGAAGATGAAGGTACATGAGTTGGTTACCGTAGCATTTTCTAAGAAGGGCTTGCCACTAATCATTACAAAGTCGCAATTACCCGTTATCAACGCAGAGATAGCCAAGATTCTTCATGGCATCGTAGATTTTACTATCGAACTTGAAAATGACGAGAACACCGATTCTTCTGAAATTTATATCAACTATGGCGATTCCCGACGAGTTGTAGAACTGTGTTCGGGTATGGAGAAGACCATCGCCTCTCTAGCTATTCGAGTCGCGATGGTCAACGTTTCTTCTTTACCCAAGCCGAATATCTTCATCGTTGACGAGGGATTTGGAACGCTAGATGATGCCGCCGTTGAAGCCTGTAATAGATTGCTGGTTTCTTTGAAGAAATATTTTAAGGTAATTTTGATAATCACTCATGTCGACGGCGTCAAGGACGTAGTCGATCACGTTTTGGAGATTATGAAGAGCGAAAAAGATTCCAAGGTTATTTTTGGAGTAGATTCATGAAGCACGATTGGCAACCTTATCCACGAGATAGAAAAATTTGTTATAAAGAAAACTACGCAATAATAGTTCCTTCTTCTTATGACGACCACGAGAGAAGAAATATGCCTCTGTTTTGCGAAGTTTGTAGTATCCGTTTTGGTCACAAAGAAGACGAGATCACATATAAGAAATTCGGTTGTTGCACGGCCTGTGCGGACACTTGGGCTTATTCTAATAAAGAAAAGTGGGAAGCAGGCTGGCGACCAACTTCCGATGTCGTAAAAAATGTGACTGCGAGAAGATCTTTTGTCGATCAAAACATCGTCTTAGAATAAACGTTGTATATTTAGGACTGGAGATACTATGCCTAAAATCGACTATAACGCCCTTGGACAAGCTATAGACACGACGTGGGGAAGAACGTCGACTCCCAAGACCGCTTCTTATTCTGTTAAGTTTACTCTTGCTGGTGATGTTTTGACTGCTTCTTATCAAGTAGTCGTTAACTTCGCTTCTGAGAAAGAGATGATTACGATGAACAGGATGTACGAAGAAGAATCTAGCGAAGTGATTCAAGCTGTCCTCAAGAACATTAAGGCTATCTATAAAGACTTGTCTGGTTCCACATTGTCAGTGAAGGAACACTCCACGAATACGTCAGTCGAAATTATTGGATTTAACGTGCACAATCCAAAAAGGACTGCCTATTTTCGCAGGAAGACGGCTTTTGAATTAGTCTGATGCAACAACCCCTAACTAGAAACGACCAAATAAAGGAGATCGTCCGCTGCGGCAAGGATCCGATCTACTTTATGAAGAATTATGTAAAGATCCAGCACACTGTGCGAGGTCTTATACCATTTGAAACCTATGATTTTCAAGATGACTGTGTTAAACAATTTGAAACCAATCGTTTCAACATTGTCCTTAAATCACGCCAGCTAGGTTTGTCGACTGTAACAGCTGCATATGCCGTCTGGTTCGCAATCTTCAAAAAGGATAAAAACGTCCTCGTCATCGCTACCAAATTGTCTACGGCGATGAACTTCATCAAGAAGGTGAGGATTATGTTAGACGGACTTCCCAAGTGGTTGTTGCTCACAAAGTTTGAACCAACGAAGCAGGCTATCAGGTTTGACAATGGTTCACAGATTAACGCGATTCCAACATCTCCGGACGCGGGTCGTTCCGAGGCTTTGTCGCTGCTCATCGTTGACGAAGCAGCGTTCATTAGAGACTTTGAGGATATTTGGACCGGTCTCTATCCCACCTTGTCGACCGGTGGCAACGCCGTAATTATTTCAACGCCTAACGGTGTTGGTGGACAATACTATCGTCTCTGGATGGATGGCGAAACCAAACAAAACGAGTTCAATACCATTAAACTACCATGGTGGGTCCATCCCGAGCACGACGAAGATTGGTTTACTAGAGAGACTAAGAACCTACCGAAAAGAAAGGTGGCGCAAGAATTTCTTTGCGACTTTATTTCTTCTGGTGATACTTTCTTACAACCTACCGAGCTCGAAGCGATTAGAGAAGCCATTCGTCCGCCACTCGAGAAAACAGGCCCGCAGTCTGCTGTATGGATTTGGAGAAAACCCGAAGCAGGCAAAAAATATATCATGGCTGCTGACGTCGCAAGAGGCGATTCAGGAGACTTTTCTACTTTTCACGTAGTTGATAACTCGTCATGTGAAGTAGTCGCAGAATATATGGGCAAAATACCGCCAGACAAACTGGCTGATATATTGTTCGAATATGGCAAAATGTATAATGAAGCCTTAATATGCCCCGAGCAAAACACTTTTGGATATTTTACATGTGTTAAACTTCGAGATGATGGCTATCCTCGATTGTATTATCAAGGTTCTTCAGGAGATCCATTCGAGTTTAGACCGACAGACTCCAATGCTGTTCCTGGGTTTTCCACGCAAACAAAAACCAGGTCTCAAATATTGGCAAAATTAGAGGAATTAGCCCGCAACTCTATTCTTAAGGTTTATTCTCAGCGCCTCTATGATCAACTCCAGGCCTTCGTATGGAATGGGTCTAAAGCGCAAGCAGCCAAGGACGCTCACGATGATCTAATAATAAGCCTGGCGATCGCCGCCTGGTTGGTCGCCGGAGATTCAGGCGTTAATGAGCAAGCCACAGCTTTAGCCATGGCGATGCTCAAGGCTACTAAGGTTGAGAGAAACAACAATATGCCTGGTGACATAAATTCTGCTCAACCCCTTGTGAATCCAAACATTAGGGGACTAAATCCAAATTCTCGAGACGTATTAAAACCGAAAGATCCCTCTCAGGTTCGTCATGTAGATATTTCGGATTTTTCTTGGCTGTACCGTTAATTAATTTTTGAAGTAATATCTATTTAGTGATAGAGGACTAAGACTAATATGCCGAAGCTTACGATTTCACGTTTAAGAAAAATTATCGCAGAAGAAGTATCACTTTTGAGAGAAGGTGAAAAAGAAGACCAAGCCGCTTCGATGGCGCAAAATGCGAGTAAACTTCTTAAGGCAATAGAGTCGTTTAAGTCAACCGCATCATCGAAAGCTAAGTCTAGCGCAGATGCTTCGAATGCGACTCTTGAAAAGCACCTTTTAGAGGCTGAAAAAATGCTAAAAAGGATCGTCGCCTCTCCATTGAACTACGTAGATGGTCCTAAGCAGCCCATTGCGGGTACTCCTTCCGCAGTCGTGCCGGATCAATCCCTCGCCGCCGCCGCGACGACTAAAAAAGTTTCTGTAAAGCCGGCCGTGGAAAAGAAGTAAAAGAAGTATACTAAAATTTTTTAGAAGTTACTATCTGACGACGAAAGAGCCTTCTCCACGATTGGAGTGGCAAAACAACGATGGCAAAAGAAAAAGATCAAACATTATTCCAGCGTCTTTCTAAGATTTTTAAGAGCGGTCCAATTGTCAAGCGCAAGATAAGAAATCTCGATACGACAATCGCCGTCGCTGACAAAACGAAGTCTTCTGGTGCTTTACTATTTCAGAAGTCGTTGGCTCCAACTTACGCAACTATCACAGCTAACGCGTACAATCTCTCTGAACGCTTGATGAGGTATCAAGATTTTCAAGAGATGGAATATTGCCTACATAAGGACACAAAGATCGCGGTGCCAGGTGGATACAAGACTATTGAAGAGCTTTCTTTGGAGTGTGAGGCGGATTCTAACAGAACTTTCGTAGTCTATGCATACGATCACAATCTAGGTAGGATCGTTCCAGCGATGGGAAAGCAAGCTCGACAGACTCGAGTTGACCATGCTTACACGGTTACTTTTGATAACGAACAAAAGATCACTGGAACACCAAATCACCGCCTCATGAAGCGAGATGGTACTTTCTGCAAGATAGAAGACCTAAAGTCAGGCGACGCAATGATGCCCTTCTATCGTAGAGACTTATTCAATGGTTGCAAAGAAGAAGGGGAGGGCTATCGCTGGATATACACAATGGACCGACGTTCGAATATGAACGGTTGGGTCGCTGAGCACAGGCTCATCGGTGAGATGATGAAGGGCTCCGAACTCGCCGCCGATGAGGTCGTGCATCACGTTAACTTTACGAAGCACGATAATAGACCAGAAAACTTACGCGTCATGAAGGACCACGATCACAGAAGCCTTCACACGAAGATTATCAACGGGGCGAAGTGGTCCGATCAAAACTCAGAATGGATCGAGAGGTTCAAGACTAATCATTCTAAGTTCATGTCAGAGAACAATCCAGCCGAGAGAAAAGATATCACATTCGGCAGGATACTCGAAGTTTCTGAAAGAGTTAACTTCAACTCAAAAAAGCTTTGCGAAGTTCTTGACACAGACCCGAATGTAATTAAACGCAAACTACGAAAGCACGGATATCAAGATTTCCAAACATTCGCAAAGGCGTACAACCCAGATTGGTGCAATGTAGGTTGGGATAACCAAGGTAAGAATAATCCTCGATATAACCACTCAGTTACCTTCGATAGAATATGTTCTGCTTTTTCTAGAGGCGTGTCGAAGAAGCAGCTTGCAGTTTCTTTAGACACTACAACTACCGTGCTTGACAATCGTTTAAAGGAGCGAGGGTACAAGAACTATACTGAGTTTTCTCAGACCTATGACAACCTCAAGGTTGTCTCTGTCGAATATCACGGAGTGATTCCCCTCTACGACTTGACCGTAGATGGGTACAAAAACTTTGCGACAGATACCGTAATTTCTCATAATACGCCAGAAATCGCCGCCACGATGGACATCTACGCCGATGAAACCGTAGCGCAAGACGACAAGGGTCGAGTGCTTCACATCTATTCAGACAACGAAAAGATCAAAGAGATTTTAGAAGATCTCTTCTATAACACGCTGAATGTCGAGTTCAATCTTCGTTCCTGGGCCCGTAACCTCGTTAAGTATGGAGATTTTTTTCTCTATAATGACGTTTCTCCTCAATATGGCGTCATCAATGCGTTTCCTATACCAGTAAATGAGATTGAGCGTGAAGAGAACTACGACCCGAATGACCCCTTCGCCGTACGATATCGTTGGGTAACATTAGGAAATAGGACCCTAGAGAACTGGGAAGTAACCCATTTTCGTCTACTCGGCAACGACATGTTCTTGCCTTATGGCTCATCAATCATTGAGGCCGCTCGTCGCATTTGGCGTCAATTAATCCTTATCGAGGATGCTATGCTGGTTTATCGAGTCGTCCGCGCTCCGGAGCGTCGCGTTTTCTATATTGATGTTGCCAATATTCCTCCTGAAAACGTTCCGATGTACGTCGAAGAGCAGAGAAAAAATCTTCGTACAAACCAGGTTGTAGATAGAGCAACGGGTCGTCTTGATCTTCGTTATGCTCCTCTTTCTATCGAAGACGATTATTTTATTCCAGTCCGTGGCGGAGAATCTGGAACGAGGATCGACACGCTTGCGGGTGGTCAAAATGCTGCCGCTGTCGAGGACGTTGCCTATATTCAAAAAAAGCTTTTTGCCGCGCTAAAGATTCCTAGAGCTTATCTCGGCTACGATGAGATGCTTTCTTCTAAAGCGACGCTTGCCCAAGAAGACATCAGATTTTCTCGTACGATTAACGTAATTCAGAAAGTCCTTATCTCAGAACTCAATAAGCTAGCAATAATTCATCTGTATTCTAATGGTTTTGATACAGAGGAATTACAGAATTTTACACTGCGTCTCTCCAATCCTTCGACAGTTGCTCAACAACAAAAACTGGAAATCTGGCGATCTAAATTTGAGATCGCGGGGTCGATTCCTGAGGGAATGGGCAGTAAAGAGTTCGCACGCAAGATGATTTGGGGCCTGACAGACGAACAGATCGAGCAGATTGATGAGCAACGTTATCAAGAGAAACTTGTTGATCAAGTCATCGAGGAAGCCAAACCTGATGAGGGCACCTCTGGCGAGGAAACTGGTGGAGAAGAGACTGGCGGTGAGGAAACTGGTGGAGAAGAGACTGGCAGTGAGGAAACTGGTGGAGAAGAGGAAGCAGGCGGAGAAGAGGCTGGTGAAGATCTTTTCGCGGGCGATGATGTCGAAGAGAAGGAGCCCGAAACTGAGCTTCTGATGACTGGCGATGCGGATGATTTAATGCCGACTCTTTTTGAAAAAGATAAATTACCCGTAAAAGCAAAGTCTCAATTGAAAAAAGCCTTATACGATCGAAGCCGTAGAAAAACTCGTCAAGATCACATGGTAGATTTTAAAAAAATGACGGATTATGATGCCGAAGGCATGGGCATGAAAAATGTCTTTGGTACTGACTACATTAAAGACGCAGTTAGTAATCCCCTTAAGAACGAGTCGGTATTAAATGATAGCGCATACGTCAGACCTAATTTGCCGTTGGCTCTACAGTCTACGCTTCAAAAGATGTCGACAGCCCTGCAGATGACGCAACATAAAAATTCGAGTCTTTTGTCCGAGGGAGAAAGTTCGCAGCTTTCATCGATAGCAGACGAAAACAACTTATTTATCATAGACGAAGATTGAAAGGTCGACAGATGTCAAGATCCCACAATAAAAAACGCAACACGGCTTTACTATACGAGTTTTTAGTGAGAACAATTTCTAGTGCCCTGGTCGAAGGAGATAAGAAGAGGTCGTCGACTGCTCTTCGAATTCTTCGTAGATACTATAAGCCTGGAACACATCTCTACAAGGAGTTCAGGCTCTTTAATGCTCTTGTAAAAACAACAGTTAGTTCTGATGCGGTCGTATCTTCAATTTTATCTGAGGCTCGCGCCGCCGCTGGAAATACCGAAGTCGATGCTCTTGATCGAGAAAAATCTTTATTGATTAGAAGCATCAACCATATGATTAAGGATGAAAATTTCTATGATCAACCGATCGCAGAATATCGACTTTATGCAACGATTCAAACTCTTTTAAATGAGTGGAGAAAACCTGCAGGTTCTGCCGACATTGCTTCTCTCGCTGGTTACGAAAATCAACTTAGGGAATGGTTGTTGATCGAAAAGAAAAAAGAGGATCATGTTCTCATCGACGAGACGCCTGGTACAACGCGTCTCCTCATGAAAGTAATGATGAAGAAGTTGAACGAAAAATATTCTTTGACTCTTAACGAAGAGCAGCGAGAAATTATAAAAGCTTATGCTTTCTCCACGGCGAACGAAGATCAAACGACGATCAAGAAGAAGCTCGAAGATATTAGAGACAATCTATTAGAATCTATCGATCAATATGCGGAGCAGAAAAAGGAAGATAGATTTCTTGCGGATAAAATGCAAGATGCTAAATCTAAGATAATGTCAGAGTCTCTTGAGATAGTCGACGATTCTACCGTATCTAAGTTTATGTTGTACTCTACGCTATGTCACGAGTTAACTACCGACGAAGGAGAAAATTCATGAAAGACTTACGCCTTTTAAATTCATATGAAATTTTTGATTACACGCCCGAGATGATCAAAGAATCTCGCGAAAAGAATGGCGGTAAGGTAATGATGAAGGGTATTCTGCAAAAGTCGGATACACTCAATCAAAATGGTCGTATTTATCCCGAGCACGTCCTCGAGCGCGAGGTTAGAAACTATCAAAAATTCATAGTAGAGAATCGCGCTCTTGGAGAACTAGATCATCCTGATTCTTCGGTTGTTAATCTTAAGAATGTTTCTCACATTATAAGAGAAGCCCATCTCGATAGAGGCGTAGTGTATGGAACAGTCGAAATTTTGGACACGCCTTCTGGAAAGATCTTGCAATCGCTCGTTGAGTCCGGCGTAAAACTCGGCATTTCTTCTCGTGGAGTGGGCTCGACAAAAAAACAAGGAGATTATCATGTCGTACAAGATGATTTCCAGCTTATTTGTTGGGACTATGTTTCCGAGCCATCTACGCCTGGTGCCTTTATGTTGCCAGAGGGTCGTAGAATCACCTCCGCTGAACTTCAAAAAGTCTTTAATAAATCTGACAGAATTGACAGAATACTAAATGATATAATTTCTTTTGGAGGAAAGTGATGATATGGCGCTGAATAATCCTCTTACCGGTATAAATTCTACTTCAGAATTTCAATTATCTGGTTTACCTTGGGTCGTATCCGGCACGACAGTATCGAATGTTGTTACCAGATATCAATTGCCTAAAGTAACGAAAAGTATTACCATACATAACTTGGAACCTTCTTCAAATAAAAAAATTCGTATAGGATTCACAGAAAATGGTGTGAACGGTGTCGCTGGTAATTATTTTTTTGCATTTGATTCTGGCGCTCTTGTCACGTTAGATGCAAGGGTTAAAGAATTTTATATTCGTGCTGATACTTTTTCTGATGAGCACGATTACAGCATTTATTGTTCTTTAACGACAATAGCATCAAATATGATGCCCATCTTAACTGGATCAACTGGTGGTGAAACACTTTGGAACGGAGTTGGTTGATATGCCTGTTACAAAGCAGCAGCTAAAATTAATTGTAAAAGAATGTTTATTAGAAATTTTGTCAGAAGGAATATCAAATTCGACAGGAAATATTGTTGAATCTAAGAAGAAAGATATTCTAAAATTAAATTCGTCGCCTCATCCTTCTACAATCATTAGACAAAATGCAAATAATGTTAGAGTTCAGTCGACCGCGCTAAAAGAAGCGATAAAAAGAGAAGCAGGCGGCAACGATATAATGGCTTCTATTTTGGCTGACACAGCTGAAAAAACCTTACCGACGATGCTTGAAAACGATCGTAGCAAGATTATGCCACCAGGCGGCGCTGCCGAGCGCGTAGTCGCTTCCCATGATCCACAAGAGTTATTCGGAGAAGAAGCTGCTTCGAAGTGGGCAAATTTAGCATTTATGGGAATATCGAAGAAATAGCGTTTAAATTTTTCTTATTTTTATTTCATCTAGATATTTAGCAATGTTGTACGGAGAACATATATGAAACTTACGAGCCAATTACTCAAGAAGATCATCGCAGAAGAAGTTGCAAAGTTCGGCGACATGGGCGACCCTGAGGCCGTCGAGGCCGATGAACTTGATGCAGATGAGCACGGTTCAGACAAGGCGCTTGAAAAGAAGATCGATTATATCAAGGCGCTTAAGATTGAAGAGTCTCGTCTTCGTGCGCGCCTCAAGAAGGTCGCCGAAACCCGCACCCGCGTGGCTCGCAGCCTCTGAATTTAAATTTTTAACTGAAAGGCGATTGTTATGGGAACACCAGGCAGTGGAAGATACACAACTTATTTACCTGTTAATAGCGAAAAAGTTGAAAGACTTTCTAAACTATTTAAAGGCGGTTCTACAGATCTGTATGGTGGAGCTAAAAGCAATGCCGAAGCCGCCGCAGCAGCTGTTAAAACGCTAAACTCAGTCAGAGATGGTAAGGGAGATCAAGACATGTTTGGAAATGGCGTGTCTTTAGAATATGCTGATTCTCCCAACACCGCTGAAGTAAAGTGGAAGAATCCTGGCGATCCTGCCAATCCCTATGTCCCTGACCTCACGTCTCCTGGCCCGGGAAATACGGACGGCGTACAAAAAGATACAGATCCCAAGATTAACAGCATCGACGTAAAGCCGAACTTTGATCCTGCGAATCCGAGCGTCAATACGACGGCTCCATCTGCGACAGCGCCTCGCTTGGGCTCGGTCTCGGTAGGAGAAAATCTCGAAAAGGGAAAGAGTTCCGTCGAATAACACTGGCGGTAGAGAATAGTTAATGGGTATAAGAGAGGTCTGATACATGTCAAAGCAATTGTACGAAGAGGCTTTAGCCGACGTGAAGAAGCTAAAGGAGATAGCAGAAGACAACGCCAAGAAGGCTTTGATCGAAGCAGTTTCGCCTAGAATTAAAGATTTAATCGAGGCAGAACTTCTCCGCGAGGCCGGAGAAATGGAAGATGATCTTTTGCTCGATGAAGAACCACCTGCGCCGGACGACGCCGCAGCTCCTGTCCCGACCGCTCTTGATCCAGCAGTTGTCCCTGCGATGTCGCCTCCTGACGAGGAAGGAAAAGTTACTCTCGACCTCGACGCCCTGAGCGTACAACCGTCTGGTGCAGAATTTGAGTTAAGCAACGAATCTATTAAACTGATCAATCCGCTCGTCAATAAGCTTAATTCTGCAACAGCTCTTCGGGTAGAGTCCAGACTCTTCCAACTAAACGAAGCGGTACAAAGGTTTTTGGGAGCTAGCACTTCTTTAAAGAAGACTGCAAGTTACCAACTTAAAATTTTGGAGATGGTCTCTGAAATTGAAAAGACTTATGAATTTTTGCAGGAATCTGCAAAAAACCTTCAAGACAAAGGAGTCTACGAAGGAAAGTTAGAAGATCTATATAAGAAACTCAACAAGCTCGTGGAGCAATACAACATGAAAAAGAACTTGAAGTCATTAACTGAGGCAGAAATAACTCTTAAGCTCACAAACGTTCCCGATGAAGTCAAGGATAATCTTGACGACCTCGGCGTCGACCTCGTGGCCGATGAAGCTGGCGAAGAGGGCGGAGCCGAAGGTGATGAGTCAGATCTCGATCTCGGCGGTGACGACGAGGGCTCCGAGGGCGGCGATGAGGCAGAAGATTCCGACGAGGGTGACGATGAACTCGACCTCGGTGGA